>Ga0209191_1002569_pt1 | contig 11215 bp, 7 predicted proteins | sample S_130626_EF_Meta_FD_187320 | JGI IMG/M metagenome (GOLD analysis project Ga0209191, IMG submission 187320) | Freshwater microbial communities from Lake Simoncouche, Canada to study carbon cycling - S_130626_EF_MetaG (SPAdes) (version 2) | ecosystem: Environmental > Aquatic > Freshwater > Lake ... | reverse complement strand
GGCTTCATGTAGCGGTGGCGATAGCTAGTCTTTGAATGGGTCACTTGTTGGGCTATTTTCTTTTGATGCTTGGCCATTCGAGGGTAATTGCCCATTAACTAAAATCGTTTCATAAGTTAATGTGAAATTTATATATTGGAGAATTAAATGAATACCGTCAGCCGTTTTGCTTTTATTGCTATTGTGCTGGCTCTCATGAGTGCTTGCTCCACACCTAAAGTGATTGATGCTACAAAACTTTCAGATCGAGATTTATCTTGTGAATCCTTAAAAGATGAATTTAAACAGGCCGAGAAAGCTAAAAAAGACGCAGATGATGTAAAAGGCGTTACCGGTACGAATACATTGGCTGCATTTTTTTGGCTCCCAGGCATTATTGCTACCTATAGCAATGCCAATGAGGCTATAGCGGCTGCTGATACAAGAATGGTAAGGCTAACCGACTTGATGGATAAGAAAAACTGTAAATAGACTTAAAAGCATCTTCCGCTCTGGTCCGTTCCGCTTCAGGCCTCCAAGAAAAACTAACATTACCTTCGTTATGTTTTTTTTGACAGTTAGTATTGAGTCGAGAGTGGATGTAGGACATCTAGAAAATTGGAGAAGAGATCAATAGATGGCGATATTTAAAGTGCTTGGTGTGATGAATTCACTGTGGTGAATAAGTAAGGTAACTCCCTGTATGTCTTCGGCCTTCATTCTGGCGAAGAGGATTAAAACTTTTGGTATTGGCGTAAGGTCTGAGCTGCTTTGGAGGGGTTTTTATTTTCGACTAGTCTGCTAGTGTCAATAATGTCTAATTAACCTTAGGATTGTCAACAATGAACCTAGTCAAAGTATCTTTAATTCTTATCACTTGTTTGGTGCCATTGATATCCGGGGCTCAAACATCTTCTTCAACGATTAAAGATGTGCCTAAATTGCCGCCATTATTCGTTACTGCGGATCAAAATAAAGATGGATATGTCTCAAAAGATGAGGCTAAGAAGGTAGGGGTCTCCACTATCAACTTTGATTCCGCTGATAAGAATAAAGATAACAAGCTAAACCTGAGCGAATGGACTTTGCTTAAGTTTTGATAGGGAAGTCATGCAAGGTCTTTTATCGGTGGACCTATCTGATACCATTTTTTAATACAGAGTCTATTTTTTATTAATAAAGGGTTAAGTGTATTTAAGTTTGATGCTTTGAACTCCTGATACTGACCAGAATAATTTAATCAACAACAAAATTAAAATAGGTCTCTGGAAATGGTTCTTTTTCATAGGTGAAATGCCACCATTCCATCTCGTATGGCCTAAACCCATGTTTAAGCATGAGAGCCCTAAGTAGCAGTCGGTTTGCTCTTTGTTCTGGCAATACTCCGCTGAATTTGGGCCATGATTCTAGTCCAAAAAAATCAAAATTAGTGCCCATATCAAGTGGTTTAAATGGTGGGAATGACGAAACAATAGTCAGATCGATGGTGCTTCCCCTGCTATGACCTGAGCGATCCGCAATATAACCCTCAGCAAATAAATTTTCTTTTGCCACTTTGGGGTAGTATTTCGCCTTTGTACTCGTATCTTTTAGATCTTTTGCCCAAGCAACAAAATCATCAACTGCCCTTTGTGGCCGATACGCATCGAAAATAAATAACTCCAATCCAAATGACCTTAGATCAGACTGCACATCAGCAAGCGCCTTAGCTGCTGGTCTAGTTAAGACAGCTCTTTCGCTAATATAGCCGTTAACATTGCGACCAATGAAATTATCGCTACTGGCATACCGTAACTGAGTCAAGATTCCAGGAACTTCCTGGTCAACATAAACAAAACCATCAGGAAGTGCCCATACCGTAGAAGTAAATAATACGTTGACAATAATGATTGCGAGCCTATGCAGCATACTTTCTCACATTCTTACATTTGGTAAGCGCTGTAAATCTGGATAGAAATTTTCATGTATTTCATATTTCATCAACATAAATTGAGCGTGATCTAGTCATATCGAGTGTGCCAATAGCTTCTTACGTCTACGATAGTAGCCTTGTCCTACCGTGTCCACTTCTTTACAGGCTTGAGCTAGATTTTTTGCCATTCACTATTAATCTATCGATTTGATGCAATCTAGCGATGATTTCTTGGGTTGGACACACTGATTAGCAGTTCCATTGATAATTTTTTTAATACTAAAAAGTAGGGTTATTCTGTAATTCTTACCTAAAGAGTCATAAAAGTGCGAGTATTGCTACATAGGGCTTGAGTGTCCATACAATTAATTAATCTTATTTCTAGCAGTTTGAAGGTGATGTGAATCCTAGAAAGTTTTGCCCTTTCATAAAGGAAAGCATCATGAGATATCAGGCTTTATTAACAGTACTTTTAGCTATCGCTTTACCTGCCATTGCCTCTGAAACAGCGGTTGCAGATCGTAGCATTACATTAAAAAATGTTTCTGATGCGCAAAATGCATGGTGTAAGGCTTTGATTGACATTAGTGCAATTAATACTAAGAGCGGTCCAGCGGCGGCAAAAAAATTAGCTGAACAAGTTATTGACTCGGCATATGGCTACCAGCTTGGTACGGTTGCTTTTAAGCCTACTCTTACTGTTAATCCTCAAACCTTTAGAACGACGCGTAGCGGAGCTTTAGCCTACTTCGTTGGAGGAGACCCTGCGTTCCCCAAGGATAAGGGCTTCGCATTAAAAGACTGGACAAAATGTGAGACAACAGATGCTGCGATCTTGCTGCTTGGAAACTACGCTAACTCCATGGGTAAAGTTAAATTAACCGATAAGAACGGTAAAGTGACCGCCGTTGATAAAACCTGGGGATGGGTCAAAGACGATAGGGGTCAGATGCGCATCGTATTACATCATTCCTCTCTCGAATATCCTGGGTAGGACAATAACTAGACTGGCCGACGGGATCTAGTCAAAAAACTTTGTTTTATAGCGACCAGTTGACCAATTATTGCTATTCGTAATAAGTTCTATAAAGACCTTGCTTATCTTCGATAATCTCAGTTAGACTGGTCACAACAGACCTTCGAGCTGACTTAGCATTCTGCTAAGACTACCGCCCTAGATTTCGAACATAGTTCAATCATAGGGTGCAATCTTGAGTAAAGAATTCTCTAGGATTTATTCCAATTCCTCAGTTATTCGATTTTGCTTATGGTTGTTCCTGTCTGCCATACTGACTTCATTCGGTGGTGGCGAAGGTGGTGGTGGGACGAGCGCGACTACCGAGATTAAATTGAGTGGTCTAAACGAGGCTTCTACCTGCAATGTGATCAATACCAGCAGGGCCATTGAGCCGCTGTTTAGCTATATTTGGCTTATCAAGAATGCCGATCGGCCTACCCCGACTGCAGCTCAAAAGTTAAAGAACTTGACTGGCTAGGTATGCCCATCCCTAGAGCCCCCCATCTTTATTTACCAGTCATTCTGAGTATTTTTTCAGGACCAGTGTTTGCTCAATGGTTGCCGATGGGGCCTAGCCCAATTATTAATGGGATGGTCAAAGGTATTAATAATTCCCCCAATGGCGAAAATCCTGCTGCTGGGGCGGTCATGGGACTGTTACAAAGTCCCTCAAACCTAAATGAGTTATTCGCCGGAACTGTGAATGGTGGCGTTTGGAAAAGTAGCGATGGGGGATCATCGTGGATTTCTCTTGGGGATAATCTGGCATCGCTTTCGATTGGCGCCTTAACATTTGATCAGGCTGATCCAAGCAAGCTATGGGTTGGATTTGGAAAATTAAGTTCGCTTCGTTATCAAGGAGGTACTTTAGCAGGCGTACGCGTTTTAGACACCGCATCCAATACTTGGACAAGGCCGGCAATGGCTGGTCTGGTATTGCAAGATATTTCTGGATTGGTTGTCAATGGCAATACGATTGTTTTAGGCGCTAAAAATACCTCAGCATCTTCGGGTATCTGGCGCAGTACTGATGCGGGGGCTAGTTTTCAAAACATCTCTTCTGGCCTCAATGCAGGAGCTATTACCTCTTTAGTAAAAGGTTCAGGTAATACCTTATATGCGGCTGTCTTGAACCCAACTTCAACTACAGCAACGGGAGTATATCGCTCAGTTGATAGTGGTGCGAATTGGACTCAATTAAACACTTTAAATGTTTTGCAAAACAGAGAAGTTGGGCAGCAAATGACTGCCATGATAAGACTATCAGTCGGAAAGGATGGGGTTCTAGTTGCTAGTCTGGCCAACCCCACAATCGTCACGAATCCAACACAGACACTCGACAATAGTTTCAAAAATACCCCTGTTGCTGTTTTTATGAGTCGTGATCAGGGGGCAAATTGGATTAGCTTGGGAACCCCGGGTACTAATGAGGTAGTTAATGGTGTACCTATGTTTCAGAACGTGTATGCAAGTGGCCAGTTACAGCATGGCAGAGTCTTGGCTGATCCCAACAATGCTTCCGTCTTTTATATCAGCGGGGATTCTCAAGGCCCTGACGATCTCATTATTAATGCGAAACCTACATCAATTGGCGGGACTGGATTTAGCGGGCGCTTGTTTAGAGGGGAATACAATGCTGCAACGGGGCAGACCATATGGACGGCAATTACTGATAATTACTCCACGGGTACGATAGCAGAAGTAACTGGATCGGCTCCCCATGCAGATTCTCGTTTCATGATGATCGATGGTGTCGGAAATTTGCTGCAAACAGATGATGGTGGTATCTACAGGCGCACACTGCCTACGAGTAATGCAGGTTCTTGGCAGTCGATGAATGGGAATCTTCAGGTTGGAGAAGTGCACACAGCACGTTGGAATTCTGTAACTCACACTGCAATTGCTGCACTTCAAGACAATGGCTCCAGTCTTCAATTGGAGTCAAATAAATCTATTCACCAAGAAATTTTAGGCGGGGATGGCGCTGTTTTAGGTGTTAACCCAAGGGTTAGCGTTCAAGGTAGTCCACCAATTGCAAACTATACCTCTGCCTACTATTTGTCAAACTTCGTTCGTATTTGGCAGGGTTCTGCTAATAGTTCAGAAAATCAAACTATTAATTTACACCCGTATATTCTTAATCCCGATGGAACGAGAGCATACCTATATAAAGATCCGGGAACGATTGCTAACGATCCCCCAAACCCAAAAACTCCACGTCGACCCAAAACAGTTCTCACCTATGGCGCTGCTATGGCCAGCAATCCTAATCCTAGCACTATTCCAATGCAATTTTATCCAACGATGAGCTTGAATACTGTAGACAATCGTCGTTTTGCGCTAGGTGGTTTTGAGGTTTTTGTAGGCGTTGATCCCCTAACGAACCCTGCGAGTAAAAAATTACCCCTGGAAGTAAAACAGGTTACAAATGTGGCGGGGGATTATCCAGACTTAAACACATCGGGCTTTCGGGCATTGCAATATGGAGCAGTTAATAATGCGAACGCTCTTTTAGCAGGTATAGGTGATTTCAGCTTCCTAGGGTCGCGCGGCATACTGATGTTTAGCCCAAATGTAGAAACTACGCTTGCTCGAACTATTGCTGGATCTCCCTCCTATGGATATCAGGCCGCCTTATTTGATAAGCAGTTGGGTACCAACCGAATTTATGCTAGCAATAGTGTTGACATTACTCGTGGCACGTTAGATGGTGGGGGAACAAGTTATACCTTTACTAATTTAAATGGAAATTTAGTTGCCGATGATTTTTACGCCCGTCGTGCACTCGATCATATTTATAAATATGGAGTGTCTGCCTTAGTTGCTGGTGGTGTACATTCAACAGAGGGTGGTAATTTTCTATATACCTTGCGTGATCCTGCTAATGTTGTTAATCCAATTTGGGATACCCGTCTAGGTAGCATTCCCAATGCCCCCATTTTTTTCTTAGATTACTCTGTAGACGATGACTTGCTTCTTGCGGCCACTCTGGGTAGAGGTACATTTATACTTCCTGATATCACTACCTATTTTCCTGAAGCCACTCAATTGGTATTTGGGCAAGCAGATAATGCTAGTTCGCCTAGCGATGCTCAATTAGTCGATGGAACAAATCTTCTTGGCGCTACTTTTAGTCGCAGCATGACTAAAACGGGGACTGGTACATTGAGCCTAGTTGGACGAAATTCCCTCTATAGCGGTGGAACGTTTTTAAATAATGGTATTACCTTAGTCAATGCCGATGCCAATTTAGGTGCTTCGAACATTGGCGTTTCGTTTAATGGAGGCACCCTTAAATATGACGCTGCTTTTTCTTTGAATCGACCGATTGTTTTGCAGTCAAATAATGGCACCATTGATACCAATAGTTTGGCAATTACTCAAGGCAATCAAGCTATTAGTGGTGTTGGAGGACTCGTTATTCAAGGTGGTGGTAGCTATACATTTAATGGGGCCAATTCTTATGCAGACGGAACGCTCGTTAATGCTGCGACAGTCAACGCTAGTTTAGATAGTAATTTTGGCGCTCCATTGAGCCAAGTGGTGTTGACCAGCGGCAGGGTTAATCTCACCAATGGTTTTATCCCCAATGTTGCTGGAATATGGAATAGACCTTTATCGATTGGTCCTGGTAATAGTATTTTTAATACTAATGCCAATGCATTGGCCTTTACTGGCGGAGAAATTGGTACATTCGAAGTTGCTGGTGGCGTTTTAACTTTTGCTGGTACACCAATGACTATGGGTGCAAACCTCAAACTCAATGCAATATGGAATGCGGATTTAGCGGTTCCCACGGCCATGGTATTGCGCGGAACCGGTGGAGTTGCGGGGGATCTAAATGTAGCTGGAACGTTGTATCCCGGGAATTCCCCTGGAACGTTTACGGTAGGTGGTTCAGTAGTTCAAGCTCCTACCAGTAGCTTTGCTGTAGATATTGATGGTACGGGTACCGGAGCTGGGGCGGGTAATTATTCTCGTCTAGTAGTAGGTAATTCATATACCGCTGGCGGTAATTTTGCGCCAATCTTGCGTGGCATTTCAGGTGATGCCACTAATACTTATAGTCCGACTATTGGGCAAGGCTTTGTGGTTGTGGCTGCAACAGGCGGTGTGTTTGGATCATATAACTCGATTACACAGCCTAGTTCAGGGCTATTAGCAGGTACCCGATTTGATACGGTATATGGCGGCAATACAGTGACTGCTTATGCTACTCCTAGCGCTTATGCCAATCTTTCGGCTGCTGGTGTTGCTTCTAACAGTAACCGTCAACAATTAGGCAGAGTACTCGATCAACATCGACCATTAGCAGGTATTCGCCCGAATACTACCGTATCTAAAACTTTATATGATGCTTTGTATACACAAACTGCAAGCTCTTTACCGGTATCAGTGGATCAATTGGCCGGCGTAGGCTATACCCAGCTATTGCAACAAAATTTTGAAAATACAAAATTTTTAATTGACCAGACAATGCAAGAGCTTGGTAATCAACGCCGCGGTGAAGGGAGGCATCATATTATTGCCGACCCCAATCTTTCTGACAATAAGGTTGATTTAGCTGCCGCATCACAAGAACAGGTTTGGTCTATGGCAGTAGGGCGTATTTCTAAATTGCAAGGGGATGGGACCGGCTATCAAATGGACAACACATTGGGAGGCTTATTGGGTGGCATGCAAAAGCAACTTACTCCTCAGTCGCTAGCTGGCCTCTCTGTTGCTTATGCAAGTAGCTACCCAGCAACTACTCAAAATATGGGCAGTGGCCCAATGCAAAATTTACAGGTGATGGCTTATGCAAGCCACTCTCTTGATTCAGGATATTTTTTACAGGGCTCTGCAGGTGGTGGCGCTGGCCAGATTTATGCGAGTCGATCTTTATCAATGCTTAATACAACATACAGCACAACAATACGGACATTCAATGCTGCTGTTGCAGGTATGGTTGGTTGGGCGAGCCCAAAACATGATGATCAACCAAGACTTGAGTTAGGGTTGGGCCTGAACTATATATCTATGAGAAACCTTGGATTTACAGACAGTGGAAGTCAAAATGCTTATGCCTTAAATGTGGCTAGTGGTAACAATAATTCTCTAAATACTTCTGTTGGACTAAAGGTAAGCAGTAGTGCTCAGCAAGTCTATGGTATCAATTGGCGTACTACAGCATTGGCCGGGGTATCTCATGAATTTGATGCTGATAAGGTCAATGTAAATGCCACCTTCATGAATCAAAATATACAAGTGCAAAGTGGCTCGATTGGGCGTTATCGTGGCAATTTAGGAGTTGGAATTTCTGGGGAGGTCTCTAAATATACTTCTATTGGAATTGATCTTTCTAATCAATTTGCTAGTAATTGGAATGCTACTGCGGCAGTTGCATCTATCAAAATTGCATTCTAATGACGGCCTTCACGATTCCAAGAGCATTACATTCACTAAATTTTGAACCCCAACATCAATATTTCTTAACCAATCGCCCCATAAAGGGGTATTCAAAATGATCGGTTTAAGAAGCTCTCAATAATTTGGCGTAACCCAGTAAAAATGATTTATCTGTAAGGAGATTTGTATGACATCAAAAGGAATGTGCCCCGTAGCGCACGGAGCCAATACCGAATCAGGCAACACTCCGATGGCTTGGTGGCCAAAATCACTGAACCTTGACATTCTTCATCAGCAAGATACAAAGACAAACCCCATGGGTCCGTCTTTCAACTATCGAGATGAATTGAAAAAGCTCGATGTTGCAGCCCTAAAAAAAGATATGAAAGATCTAATGACCACCAGCCAAGATTGGTGGCCAGCGGATTGGGGTCATTATGGTGGCCTGATGATTCGTATGGCTTGGCACTCAGCAGGAACCTATCGGATTTCTGATGGGCGTGGTGGCGCTGGCACTGGTAATCAGCGTTTTGCCCCAATTAACTCATGGCCAGATAATGAGAATCTAGATAAAGCGCGGCGACTCTTGTGGCCGCTTAAAAAGAAATATGGTAACAAAATCAGCTGGGCTGATCTCATGATCTTGGCTGGCACTATTGCCTACGAATCCATGGGACTTAAAACCTTTGGCTTCTCATTTGGTCGAGAAGATATTTGGCATCCTGAAAAAGATATTTACTGGGGCTCTGAAAAAGAATGGCTCCAAAAAAGTGGTGGTGAAGGTAGTCGCTATTCTGGCGAACGAGATTTAGCCAACCCGCTTGCAGCCGTCATGATGGGTTTAATCTATGTAAATCCAGAAGGCGTTGATGGTAATCCAGATCCCCTGAAAACTGCTCAAGATATTCGGGTCACTTTTGCACGTATGGCCATGAACGACGAAGAGACTGTGGCACTCACTGCAGGTGGACATACCGTTGGTAAATCACACGGCAATGGTAATGCAGCCAATCTTGGTCCAGCGCCAGAGGGAGCTCCAATTGAAGAGCAAGGCCTTGGTTGGATGAACCATAAAACAAGAGGCATTGGTCGCGATACCGTCACAAGCGGTATTGAAGGTGCATGGACAACCCACCCAACCCATTGGGACAAGGGTTACTTTCAGTTACTGCTCAATTACGACTGGAAACTCACCAAGAGTCCAGCAGGCGCTTGGCAGTATAAGCCCGTCGATATAAAAGCAGAGGATATGCCAGTCGACGTTGAAGACTCTAGTATTCGTTGCATGCCGATGATGACTGATGCAGACATGGCAATGAAGGTAGACCCTGAGTATCAAAAGATCTCAGAGAGGTTCTCCAAAGATCAGGCCTATTTCTCTGAAACATTTGCTAGAGCTTGGTTCAAGTTAACGCATCGGGATTTGGGTCCAAAAGCGAGATACTTTGGCCCTGACATTCCTAATGAGGAATTGATTTGGCAAGATCCCGTGCCAGCAGGTTCAAAAGACTACGATGTTGAAGCCGTCAAAACAAAGATCAAAGCAAGCATCTCATCTATTAGCGATCTTGTAACGACTGCTTGGGATAGCGCTCGGACTTATCGCGGCTCGGATAAACGCGGTGGCGCTAATGGTGCGCGCATTCATTTGGCCCCTCAAAAAGATTGGAAAGGCAATGAGCCAGAGCGCCTGGCAAGAGTGCTGTCAGTCTACGAAAAAATTGCCAAAGAATGCGGTGTCAGCATCGCAGATACGGTCGTGTTGGGTGGTAATATCGGCATTGAACAGGCTGCCAAGGCTGGAGGATTTGACATTAAGTTGTCATTTACTCCAGGCCGCGGAGATGCCACTCAAGAAATGACGGATGTAGAGTCTTTTGAAGTACTTGAACCGCTAGCTGATGGTTATCGCAATTGGTTAAAAGAAAACTATGTTGTTACTCCAGAAGAGTTGCTCTTAGATCGTACACAGTTGATGGGGCTCACTGCCCAAGAGATGACTGTGCTGGTAGGAGGTATGCGTGTACTTGGCACTAATTATGATGGAACTCAGCAGGGCGTATTCACAGAAAGAGAAGGCGTATTAAGCAACGACTTCTTCGTCAATCTGACTGATATGAATTACCAGTGGAAACCTACTGGCACAAATAGCTACGATATTGTTGTGCGCAAGACGGGTGAAATCAAATGGACTGCTACTCGAGTTGATCTAGTATTTGGCTCAAACTCTATCCTGCGTGCTTATGCAGAAGTTTATGCGCAAGATGACAACAAAGAGAAGTTTGTGAATGATTTTGTTGTGGCTTGGACCAAGGTTATGAACGCAGATCTATTTGATTGATAGTCAGGAATAACTTGGGCTGATGAGGGAGGCTTTTGCCTGACTTATTTTTTATATAAACGCAAAGGTACAGCAAAGTGAATCAGAGCCAACAAGGTCAATTAACCGTCTCTAAATAATTAAGATCGTCAAAATATCCCAAACTGCATTGCACAGTTTATTACACAGTGCTATTTGTACGCTGTAAGCTATATCTACTTACAATCCGCTACGAATTCTTCTAAGGGGTAGGTCATACGTTCGAACTGTGCTGAGTAGGCCAAAAATCTCAAGTAATACAAAAGGATGAAGCTCCACCTATGGAGTTTTTTAATCTATTGCACAGTCATGGAAATTGATCATTAACAAATAGTCTTAAACAAGAGGATGGTTTTAGCCACCACCCCTGCGTGTATAAAGATCAAATCGCTTTAAGACATCGCCAAGCCGCTCTTTCGGGAAGAAAGGGGAAAAACGAAGATTCAATTCCAATACAGGAATATTTAACAGGGCAATTTTGCGCTTAGGTAGCGTGATTCCAGTAATGCTCAGGATGGGATCGCTAACATCCAATAAATCCTGTCCATCAATTCTGAGG
>Ga0209191_1002565_pt1 | contig 11220 bp, 30 predicted proteins | sample S_130626_EF_Meta_FD_187320 | JGI IMG/M metagenome (GOLD analysis project Ga0209191, IMG submission 187320) | Freshwater microbial communities from Lake Simoncouche, Canada to study carbon cycling - S_130626_EF_MetaG (SPAdes) (version 2) | ecosystem: Environmental > Aquatic > Freshwater > Lake ... | reverse complement strand
GGAATATCCTTGGCAGACTTTAAACAGCCTAAACAGCACATGGTTTGGGAAACGATCCTTTAGGTACCATAAATCCTATAAAATAGGCAGGTCAATTTTTGCTGGTAGTTGCGACCTTAAATAATCTAAAACCAGCACTAATTCTAATTAAGGAGTATTATATGAGTAATGTATTTAAAGTGTATATCGTTAAAAGCTTTGGTCCTGATGCTGGTTACACCAACCTCAAGGCGTTTGTGAATGAAGATGAAGCAGAGGCCTATGCCAAAACCATTGAGAAACAGATTCCAGATGATGTAGAGAATGAATTTGTTGAAATTGAACAGTTGGATTGCCAATCCTATGGCACAACCAATCGAGTAGATTTAAGTTTTATGCCAGCCGACCCATCATACAATGGTTCAAGCAAAATAGATATGAGTTTTATACCACTATGAAAACTATATTGGAAGACAATGAATTGGATAATAACATACTTGGCCAGCAAATAATGGCCATAGCTGAATCAGTATTGACCGAAAAAGAAATGGATATTTTGGTATCTTACAACCTTAGTTCCAGCACTTATAAAGAAATTGGCCGAGACTATAACTTATCTGCAAGTAGGATACAACAAATTTTAGAAAAAGTGTACCGTAAAATTATCAAAAAACTGGTGTATGAAGAAATCACATACAAAAATGATACCAAAGGTAAATATGTGGGTTTTACCAAAACTTTAAAGAATAGGTTATTTGATTCTGACTACCACAATACAGCAAAATATAAAAAATTTGAATGGTCGGAGAGATTATATGAACGATGATGGCATACTGATGTTTATTCTGGCGTTTATCGTTACACCAATACTTATATGGATATTGACTACCATCTATGGATAAGTTGGATAGGATTCTATTGTTTATTGGTAAAATAGTAATGATACCAGTTTATGTTGTATTTGGCATACTTTGGCTTGGCATTGTACCTGCATTATTGTTTGGAATGTTGAAAGCGGCCATTTATATGTCGTTAGGAATTAAACCGTAGTTAAAATAAAGGAATTATATGGATAGCTTTACATTGATGGTTGCAGAATTATGTTATGGTAATAACCTATTAAACTGTATTGGAGAGAAGGATTATCTTTCCATAGTGGAAAATAGATTATTAAAAGGGTATATTGTAAGTGAAAGGTCACTACCAGATGCTGTTGTATAAAAACAACAGACCTATTGACATTTTGAAGGAGACCTGTATAATGGCTCTTAATTATAGAATTTCATAAGTTGCCACTTTCCCCCATGTATAGTTTGGATACGGTATTATAGTAATGATGCTCACCAGTGAGTTAAGTCCTAGGCAACGCCGTGCAAACGGTTTTATTATGGTTAATCATTACACCAGACGCTTTTGTTATATCCTAGAGGTCGGCATGAGACACCGACCTCTTTTTTATTGGAAAACGTCCTCCGTGGCGTCCTGACGATAGAAAACCGTTGTTTTAATACAACAGACCATCATAAAGGGCTTGTGGATTCCGTGGAGTCCTGTATAATGGTTTGTATTGAGTTAATTAAGGAGTTATTATGACTGAAGTGAAATTTGTAAACGGCAAGTATACTGCTGTTATTAATGGAAAAACCATTACTAGAACAAAGCGTGAACATATGGATTATATGATTCGTAAAAGTAGTGCAACGGAGCAAAAACCAGTAGTTCTAGAAAAATCTAAATTCTCTATTAATGAGCGATTTGGTTTTCTATCAGATATGGTGCAAATGTTAGCAAGTGGCGCTCAGCCCTCCGTTGTAGTTACAGGACCTGGCGGTCTTGGTAAATCCCATACTGTTACAACAGCATTGAAAAAATCAGGCTTTAAAGATTTCTCTGTGTTAGATGAATTTGAAGTTGGTGCAGGTGTACCAAAAAATGCTTTTATCGTAATCAAAGGATATTCCACACCTAAAGGTTTGTATAGGACTCTATATGAGAACCGTAATAGCATTATTGTGTTTGATGATTGTGATTCCGTATTGAAAGATGCCGTATCACTAAACTTATTGAAAGGTGCCTTGGATTCTTATTCAAAGCGGATTATCTCATGGCGTGCCGATATTAAAGATGAAGATTTACCAACATCTTTTGAGTTTAAAGGTCGTGTGGTTTTCATTTCTAATATGTCATCCTCACAATTAGACCAAGCTATATTATCTCGTTCCATGTCAGTTGATGTAACCATGACTACCGAGCAGAAGATAGAGCGTATGGGTTTTCTATTGAACCAGTATTCGTTTATGCCTGATTTTGATAAAGAACACAAGCAAGAAGCTTTAGATTTGATTTCTAGTGTAGTAGATAGGGTTAAGGAATTATCATTACGAACCCTCATTCAAGTTACCAAGATTCGTAAAGCGAATCCAAATGGAAACTGGAAGAATTTAGCAGAATATACAATTTGTGGATAATGGAGAAAATATGAATATTGATAATGATAGGCATTACATAGTAGAAGCGGAAGATGAAGAAAATTATTTTCACTTTACAGCTGAAGATAGTTACATTGTAAAGGAAGAATTTGCCAAATGGTATCCGCAATTAAAAATCAAAGCGATTTATTTACAGGTTTATAGTGCTGATGATGTATCAGATGATGATTATGATGGCCAACCTGATGAAGCACAGGAATGGCATGATTTTGATCCAGAATGTTAATCAAAAGGAATAATAATGGGTTTAAGTGCATATCGTGAAATTACAGATTGGTCAGATACCGAATATCATGTGCCTAATCATACTTACCTGTTTGATGGTAAGTCCAATATATTGGCATATGAGATTGAAGGCACCAATGAAATTACAGTATTTAAGAAACCATTAAAGGTCAGTACCACTCGCCGTAAGTTTGAAAAGGTTAAACATACAGGCCTAGAGATATTGGCAGGAACTTTACAATTAGAATCTAAAACTTTACAATCCGATTATCCAAATTGGAAAGTAAAATCGGATTCTGGTAAAGAATATATCGTGGAATTAATAAGTGGCAAATACCATTGTAATTGTGTTGGTTATGGTTATCGTGGTAAGTGTAAGCATTCTGAAAGTGTTGCTAAAAAACAACAAACCAAAAATAGTGCTTGACGGAACCACGGATACCTGTATAATGGTACATATATTGATAGGGAGTGTTATTTAATGAATGTATATGGTATGATTGCTCATTTAGTTAAAGATGATATGACAAGTGTTAAGAAAATGAAAAAATCAGATTTATTAAGTTTAGCTCAAGAGTTGCTTAATAATCGTTATTGTGAAATGCCTAATGCTTGTTTAAAAGATGAGTATGAAGAGCGTTTTAATACTATTGTGAAAGGTGTATAATGAGTGAATTTGATAGCATGGAACTTGATGAGTTACAATCTTATTTTAGTGATTTTCATAAAGACTTTTATGGTTTTCGTCCTCGCTTTGCAACACCAGAGGAGTGGAACGATAGCAAGTGGTTAATTGCTCGTATTGAAGGTGTCCATAGTGCTATGGATAGAATGAAAGAAACACCAGAAGGCCGTGAGCAATTACGGTACGAAGGTTGGGTTATTGATGAGGCTGATTATGCTTGAGTTATTGAGCTTATTTCTATCTGTATTGTTTTGGAAATCAGCCACTAATGCGTTTGAGGAAAAAAATAATAATGTTGGTTGGGTTATGATTGTTTTATCAGCAATGAATTTTAGCTCATTCTTAATTAAAATTGTATAAGGAAATAAAATGGCAGATAATTTACTAATTGTTAAAATACATGAATTATTAAACTATACCAAATGGACTATTGATGAAATTTCATGGTTTCTAGATTGTCCAAAAGGATTGGTTGAACAGATTGTTGAACAGCGATGGAATGAAATAACAAAGGAGAAGTGTTAATGGGAACTAGAAGTTTAACTTATGTGTATGACAATGGCGAACCAATTGTTTGTATGTACCGTCAATATGATGGTTATCCAACAGGCCACGGTGCTGAGTTGGCAGAATTTTTAAACAAGTGTGATGCTTATAACGGCATTGGTTGTTTATCGGCACAACTGGTTGCCAATTTTAAAACAGCTGCGTATAATATATACTTACATACACCTATTTTAGGTCGTGATGATGGGCAAGAATATGAATACTATGTTACAGAAAATTATTGCCGTATCTATGATACTCGCAAAGAAGAAAATCTCTTTGAAGGTTCATGGGTAGAATTGGAGAAGTATTGTTCAAGTGAAAAATATGGAGAAGTGCAATTGAATACGAAGAAAAATATATTTGATGGTAGTATGGTTAGCCAAGATTGGTTAAAATCTGTATTGCTAGATGGTGTTGCTGTTGTTAATTTTGTTAAAGTGGATGGTACAGAGCGTGCAATGAAATGTACCCTCAAAGAAGATTTGATTCCACAAAAGGTGCATGAAACAAAACGAATCAATGAAATGAAACGTATTACATCACCTGATGTATTGCCTGTATATGATGTTGAAACAAATGGTTGGCGGTCATTCCGCTGGGATTCTATTAAAAGTGTAGAGATTGGATTAGTATGACCTATATTGTAATTAATAAGTGTTATGGTGGTTTTGGATTATCAGAGATTGCTTTATCTGAATACAAACGCCTTGCTAACATTACTGAAGATTCGTTTTATGATGGTGCGATTGAACGTGATGATGAGAATTTAATTGCTGTTGTAGAAAAGTTTGAAGATAGAGCTTGGGGTACCCATGCTGAGTTGAGTATCGTTGAAATTCCAGATGGTGTGGAATGGCAGATTGATGAATACGATGGCATAGAGTGGGTTGCCGAAAAACATAGAACATGGAGTTAATATGAGTAATTTTGTTGAAGCAGAGAAACAAGAATTTTTTGAGTATTTGGAAACTTTGCGAGAAAGTGGTGTCATCAATATGTATGGTGCAGCCACATATTTGCAAGAGGCATTCGACCTAACTAGGTCACAATCAAAAGAACTTTTAAAAGAATGGATGGAAAATTATGGCACTAGATAGATTTGATTTTGAGCAACAAATAATGGATTGTTGGAAAGTTACTGATGAAATTGGTACCACATCAGAAGGTATAATTGAACATGATTTAACAGCTGACCAAATTTCAAACATTCTATGTGGTTTAAAAGAATTGTATGAATTAAAATTCAATAAACTATGGGATTGCTTTGAAGGTGTCCACATGGGTTTGGTGCGTGAGAATAGTATGCTGAATGAAGAATGTGCCGCTCTTAGGTTACAATTGGAAGATAAAGAAAAGGGCAAAGGTAAAAAATAATGGATGAATCAAAACAACCAAAATCAGATTACGAACAATGGATGATAAAAAAGGTTGTACCAGAACTAACCGAATTAAGGAACATATTACGGAATTTACATATTCAAAATACCATAACAAGGCTTGACAGGTTGGAACCGCTCGTGTTACAATCCAAATGTAGTGAAGCAAACGATTTAATTAAACATATCATGGAGAAATAGAATGGCATATGACATTAGTAACGAAGAATATATTGCTGTATTGCAAACAGAAGTTGAAACATTACGAAGGTATTATTACAAGGGACCAGATGCTGAAGGCACAGGTCATTTTAATACAGCCATTGGTGTATTGGAGTTCCGTATTAAACAATTAATGAGTGAAGTAGAATTACAGAAGTAAATTTTAAATTTTGAGCAATTACTGGAGAATGAAATGAGAATTAAATTATTATTATCGTTGTTGGTTGTATCAAGTGTGGTTGGTTGTGCATCAAATAAACCTGATGATTTTACTAAAGATGGTCAAGTTTACAAGTTAAACAATTACCATGGACCTGAGGCTATGCAACAATCAGAAGTGGTGCAGGCATCTAAACAATGTTTGTTTGCCAAGATGAAACCAAATGTCCATTATTTGAATGTTAAAACTGACCAAGGTCGTGTTATGGTACCAGTTAATGTTACTTGTGAGTTATATTAATCATGTTTGAAACATTATCCTCCTATGGTATAACGCCAACCTATTTACAAATAGGCATTGTTGCTATTGCAGCTGCCTTTGTAATTGGAATGTTTTGGCAATATATTTTAATTGGTGTAGGTCTTTTGTTTTGTGTTTATGTATTTGCTATGCCAAGTAAACCATCCAACGAAAAACCAATTACTTTAAAAGAAACGGTCATTGAAGAAAATGATGGTACGCCTAAAGAATACTTACAAGATTGTATGAGGCTTACAGGCAAAAAAGAATTTGATTGTAGGATAATGTGGCAAGATAGAGAAAATTCATTAGATAAGGAACTATAATGGAAGATAATACATTGACGGACTTGGTTGAACAGGTAGATATCCAGATGTTGAAGTGGATGTCTCAAAATAACATATCTCCACTTAACCTAATCGCTGTTGTATTGGCTAGATTGACATGGTTGGCACAACAAACCAACTGCACGGAAGACTTCCTACACCTCTTGGAATCGCCTAGAGAGATGATATCTAAAGATGATAAGGAACAAGTGGTACATTGATTTGAACTGTTGTTTTCATACAACATTCTACATATATAACTTGACACCACCTGTGGTTATGTTATAATGGATGTATTAAGGAGAATTTTGTATGAAAATTGCATTAGCATCCGATGTTCATTTAGAATTCGGAGATATAAATTTAAAGAATGAAGAAAACGCTGAAGTATTAATCCTCAGCGGAGATATTTGCACAGCAAAAGCATTTGTAAATGGTGGTATTGCTAAAAAGACCTTTTTGGATTTTTTCAGCCGTGTAGCATTCCAATTCCCCCATGTTGTTTATGTGATGGGTAACCATGAGCATTATAATTATGATATTGCTAAGACTGAAGAAACATTAAAAAACCAATTAAGTATTTGGCCTAACATTCATATATTAGAAAAAGAAACATGGGAACATAATGGCATCACCTTTGTTGGTGGTACATTATGGACTGATATGAACAAGGAAGATTCTTTGACACTATGGCACGTTGGTCGAAGCATGAATGATTTTCATTGTGTTAAAAATAGTAATCGTAAGACAAGTAGAAAAGTTCCATTGTATAAGAAAGATGATATTGGCACATATGTTGTAGATGAACGTGGTAATATGATTATTGAATCTTATAAATTCAAAGAAGAAGATTCTAATTGGAGTGTTGAAGATGCGGTTGCTGACCATAAGAAAATGTTAGACTACATTAATAATATGACGCAGGATAAATCAAAAAGTTATGTATCAGTAACACACCATGCACCAACAAGATTGAGTATTCATAACATTTATAAACATGATACATTGATGAATGGTGGTTTCTATAGTGACCTATCAGACTTTATCTTTGATAGGCCACAGATTAAATTGTGGACTCATGGACATATGCACAATGTATCCGATTACATGATGGGTGATACCAGAGTGGTTTGTAATCCTAGAGGTTATGTGAAGTATGAGCAAAGAGCTAAAGAGTTTGAATTGAAATATTTGGAGGTTTGATATGATACCATTTGATTTTGATTTAGATAAAGTGACCAGAGTTGAAATAATAGACAATGATGGTCGCTCTTATACTAAATGGGGTGTAGTGATTGAACAGGTTAGTTTACAAGATGACGACCGAACATTAAAAATATTTTTATCCGAGAATAAGAATGTTGGTTCAGTTGGTTGGTTGGAAACTAGAATAGATGAAGCAAAGAAAGCGAGTGAGAAATGAGTTATTATGCACCAGACCGTTGGACATTGATAAGAGTTGAGAGTAAGGAAGGTGAAGTATTGTATAAAGTATTTGGTAATTGGTATGGTGGATATGCCGGCTCTGATGAGTGGCGTTTTAGCTCAGGTGTTACCAAAGTGGTTGAACATGATAAACACTATGAGGTGCATAACCATTCTGGTAGCGTATACACTTGTTATAAGAATTCTAAAGGCATGAGTGCATATGGTGCTGGTGTGTTCCAGAATTTACAGAAGCAATTATCCGATAAAGATATGGGCACTATGAAGATTGTATATGACTTTGATGAACAGCATTCCGATAAAGGTTATGAGGTTGGTACATTAGAAGAAGCAGAAGCCTTTGCAAAGAAAAGAAATTATACATTTGAGGTAGCACCAGATGAACGAACGAATTAAAGAATTTATAAACCGAGCAACAGTCGTTTCATATGATGAATTGTTTAATCTTGAAACTAGTCGGTTTGATAGAGAAAAGTTTGCTGAGTTGATTATATGGGAATGTGCAATGGTAGCTTCTACTGAAACATCCGATGATGGTGTTGGTGAAGTGATTAAAGAACATTTTGGAATTGAAGAATGAATGAACCAACACAGAAACAATTAGATGCACTACAAAGGTTATCTGATTTTACCCAAGAGGTTGAACAAATGAAACCTATATTAATTACTGGTAGTTCTGGTTACATTGGCCAACACCTTGTTAAACACCTTAAAAAATGTGGTTATGAGGTTTATGGTATAGATATTAATAATAGATTGAATGACTATCTACTACCAAAAGAATTCTTGACATCCAATTTATGTTATGATTTAAAAAGTTGGGTGTTTAGATTGAATGATTGGCCTGATGAGTTTGATACCGTTGTTCATTTAGGTGCATTAGTAAGAGTAAATGAATCAGTAGAAGAACCAACGAAGTATTATAATACCAATATTAATGGTATGATTAAAATATTGGATGAAATTAAGTGTAACAATTTTATATTTGCATCAACTGGTGCAGCCGAAAACCCTGTCAGCCCGTATGCTTTGTCAAAGCGATGTGGTGAAGATATTGTAAGAGAGTATCGTAAAGATAAAGACTACACTATCTTTAGATTTTATAATGTTATTGGGTCTGATGGGGTCCCTCCAACCAATCCTGATGGGTTATTCTATAATCTATTAGAGGCAAGTAAATCAGGTAGATTTAATATCTATGGTAATGATTATAATACACCTGATGGTACGGCAATAAGAGATTATGTCCATGTAATGGATATTTGTAACTCTATTAGAATGGCAATTGAAAAGCCTGCAAATGGTTTAGAGAATTTAGGTACTGGTATTGGTTATTCGGTATTAGAAATTGCCAAAACTTTTTGTGAAGTTAATAAAGTGGATATAAAGATTGAATATTTACCAAGAAGAAATGGTGATGTTGAACGTACCGTGCTTGACAATGTATCCAATTATATGATACAATCCTATACATTAGAACAACTATTAAGGAAATAAAAGATGAAAGTTTATATGAACGGATATCCAGACCACTGGATAAGCCCTTATACAATTATTGATTATACTTTTTTCTGGACAGATTGGTCTAAATGCCATCGTGATAAAGGTATCGTTGAAGATAAAGATTTTGTTGACCGACCTGAGTGGGCTGAAAAGTGGAGTGACCGCTTAAATCCTATCTGTGAAGTTATCAAAAGAATTCGTGAGGTAATCAAGCCAACAATTCGTTATGTGAAGATTGATAGATACGACACATGGTCAATGGATCATACCTTATCTTACATCATTCATCCAATGCTTGTTCAATTAAACAAAGAGAAACACGGTGCACCTTTTACAGATGATGCTGATGTACCAGATGAATTAAAGTCCACATCAGCACCACCAAAAGAGAATGAATGGGATACTGATGACAACCACTTCAAGCGTTGGGATTGGATTATGAGTGAAATGGTTTGGGCATTTGAACAAGAACTCAAAGATGATGATGAAGCTCAATTCTTTGACCACTCTGAAAGCCGTGGTATTGAAGATTGGGAAGAAAGAATGGATAAACTCAAATTTGACCGTGAGGGTTTAGAGGCACACCAGAAGCGTAAGGCAAATGGTTATAGATTGTTTGGTCGTTACTACCAAAACTTATGGGATTAATATGATTAGTATAATACATTATGTGAGTGCTTGCCGTAGACTAAAAGAATCGGATAAAACCATTATGATGCTTGGTGGTGCGGAAGAATGCCAACCAATGATAGTGGCACAAAATGAAATGATTCGATTAGAGAAAGAATATTACCATGAAGAAATGGTAAAGTTAGGCTGTATCTGCTTGATATTAGCAATGGTTTGTGTTATACTTTATATTCCATATTACAAAGGATGGGTTACATTATGATTAATGGATTATACGGATGGATTGGCAAACATACAGTTGGTTTGTTCATGTTTGTTTTATTATTAAGTTGTGGTGCAACAATATACTCATTGGTTGACATAGTGAGAAAACCTCCAGACTTAACCAATGTAAAAGGCATCCAACACCGTTTGGTGTGGGATATCAATGGTAATTGTTTCTTTGTTAGACCATATAATGAATCAACCAATTACTTAATCGCTGTGGCTGACTGTGGTAAAGCACCAGTTGTTGTAGTTAAAAAAGAATCACCTGAAAATAAACAAGGGAACAAATGAAATTAACTAAAGATTTTAAGTTAAGTAAAGAATCAAAAAGAAGATTGGCTACAATGACTGATGATAAAAGGTCATTATGGAAGAAACTACATATTGAAGCTGAGTTGGCTGAAAAGATGGCCAAGTTTGCAAAGATTAGAGAACGAAGTAACACTAAACCAGGAGAAAAAGAGTGAGTACATTTATTGAAGTAGATTCTGTTGATAAAGCTTGTAAAGTAATTATAAATTTGGACCAAGTGTTAGAGATTGCACCTTTAATTGGAGGTGGTTGTATTTTATATTTTGCAGACCAAGCGGCAGTTGGTGGTAAAGCATCATATAAAGTAAGAGACTCTTATCTTGCTTTCAAACAGTTTGCAATGGAAACGGTATCTGCTGAAGATATCGCAAAGAGATTTCCTACCAAGAAAAGTAAAACTGAAACAACCATGGAGATTCCAAAACTATGAAATTTAAATTTACAGGTGAATATGAACCAATGCCGTTTCAAGATGCAATATCATCCAAAAGAAAAATAGAATTTGAAGCTGAATCTTTAAGTAATATATTAGAACAGTTTGAAATGTTCCTTAGAGGATGTGGTTATGTTTTTGAAGGTCAATTAGATATTGTGAATGACTTTGCTGAACAGGATGATGATTGTGATTTGGATGATGTTGACCAATTCTTTGATAGAGCTAAAGAAACATCTAAACAATTAGATACAGGTTATGCTTTGAATGATTTTAATCGTACCCGTCCAATTATCTGGCCGTTTCCTGATTCTAAAG
>Ga0209191_1002562_pt1 | contig 11228 bp, 11 predicted proteins | sample S_130626_EF_Meta_FD_187320 | JGI IMG/M metagenome (GOLD analysis project Ga0209191, IMG submission 187320) | Freshwater microbial communities from Lake Simoncouche, Canada to study carbon cycling - S_130626_EF_MetaG (SPAdes) (version 2) | ecosystem: Environmental > Aquatic > Freshwater > Lake ... | reverse complement strand
TATTATTTTATTTACTCGTTATACTTTAACTTCTGCACACATATCAATTATCCCTGAATTTATAGATAAAATTGAAACTGCAAATTTGCATCAAGATTTCCATATAACTAAAGATGAAATTGTAAATTTAAAAACAGGTAGTAAGATAATATTTAGAGGTATTAAAACAAGTTCCGGAACACAAACTGCAAATCTTAAATCAATAGCAAATGTTACTACTTGGGTATTAGATGAAGCAGAGGAGTTAGTAGATGAAGATATCTTTGATAAAATAGATTTATCAATCAGGCATCAAACAAAACAAAACAGAGTTATATTAATTCTCAATCCAACAACTAAAGAGCATTTTATTTATAATAAATTCTTTCAGTCTAAAGGAATTGATGCAGGTAGTAATTTAATTAAAGGTGATACTTCTTATATACATACTACTTATGAGGATAATATTAATAATTTATCCGAATCATTTTTAAATCAAATTGAACTTACTAAACAAAACAATCCTAAAAAGTTTGAACACGTTATTTTAGGTGGATGGTTAGATAAAGCAGAGGGAGTTGTATTTACAAATTGGAGTTTTGGAAATTTCAATCCTGATAACTTACAAACTTCTTTCGGTCAAGATTTTGGATTTAGTATTGATCCGACTACATTAGTTGAAGTTGCTATAGATAAAAACAAAAAGAAAATTTATTTATTAGAGCATTTATATAAACCTAAACTAACTACTTCCGAAATTTCACAAATAAATAAAACTATTTGTGGTGATAGATTGATAATAGCAGATAGTGCTGAACCAAGATTAATTGCAGAGATGCAGAACAATGGATGCAATATTAAAGCAACTGAAAAAGGTGCAGGAAGTATATCTGCAGGAATAGCACTTATGCAAGACTATGAATTGATAGTTGAACCATCATCAATAAACATAGCTAAAGAATTAAACAACTATATTTATTCTGATAAGAAAAGCGGATTAGTATGCGATAATTTCAATCATAGTATTGATGCTATCCGATATAATGTTTTCTTTAATTTATCCAATCCAAACAAAGGAAGTTATTTTATTTATTAGTAGTAGTACAAAAAAACAATTTAAACGTTATATAATTATGAAATTTAAAATATCAATACCGACTTCGTTAAATGAAATAACTCTTGAGCAATACCAAAGATTTATATCTATTGCTGAAAAGAATGAAGAGGGTAATTTTTTACAATTAAAAATGTTAGAGATATTTTGCGGAGTTCCTTTAAATGTGGCTTCCAATATGTCTTTAAAAGATGTCAATGAAATTACTGCAACCATTAATCAAATGTTTGCAAAAGAATATAAACTGCAAACTATATTTAAATTAGGTGATACTAACTTCGGATTTATTCCGAACTTGGATAATATTAGTTTAGGTGAGTTTTCCGATTTAGATACTTACTTCGGTAAAATGGATAAGATGCACAATGCAATGGCTGTATTATACCGACCTATTACGGAAAAGTTTAGAGATAAATATTTAATACAAGAGTATAACGGAAGTATAACATACTGCGATGTAATGAAGTCAATGCCAATGGATGTTGTATTTGGTGCAATGGTTTTTTTTTATCATTTAAGCAGCGAATTATTAATCAGTTCCCTGAATTATTTGGAGGAGAATCCACAGGTCAAAGCTTTGATAGACAAACACAATTCGGAGTTAAGTGGGGATGGTATTCATCTTTCTATGCTCTCGCTCAAGCTGATGTTAGAAGATTTGATGAAATATCAAAACTTCAACTTATTACAGCATTAACCTTTCTAACATTTGAAAAGGAAAAAATAGAAATAGAACAATCAATGTATAAAAGAAATGAATAACTACTATAAAATAACGGAAGATTTAAGGGATGCACTTTTACAGGATGGAATAATAAATAACGTTTCACAAGGCGATATATTTAACGTAGATATAAATAAACCTACTATTTTCCCTTTAGCGCATATAGTAGTTAATTCTGCAACACAAAGCGAATCAGGTAATACTAATATATTTAATGTTTCAGTTTTATTGATGGATGTTTGCGATATTTCTAAAGCTGAAGCTTACGATTTATTTTATGATAATGATAACGAAGCAGATATATTTAATAGTCAGTTTGAAGTTGGTAATAGATTAATTTCTTCTTTACGCAGAGGTGATCTTTCTAATACTTATGAATTAAATGGAAATGTAAACTTCGAAGCATTTAGCGATAGATTTGAAAATAAGATTGTAGGTTGGACTTTGACTTTTGGAATTGAATCTGCTAATGATATGACTATCTGTTAATGGTAAATTTAGAACATACGCAAAAAACACTTGAAAAGTTTAGAGATTACGTGATACAGCAATCACGCAGTAATCTAACTAAAGGCGGTAAAAATGTTTCTAAAAAACTATATAGTGAAATTAAAGGAGAAGTAAAAGTTTCACCAAATAGCTTTCAATTAGGTTTTCAAATGCCAATGTATGGGCAGTTTCAAGATAAAGGAGTTAAAGGAAAGTTTAAAAGTTCAAAAGCTCCTGATAGTCCTTTTAAATTTGGAAGCGGTACAGGTTTAAGAGGTGGATTGAATAAAGGAATTGAAAAGTGGGTTGCTACTAAAGGATTTCAATTTAGAGATAAAAAGAGTGGTAAGTTTATGAGTTATAAAGATACTGCTTTCTTAATTAGTCGCAGTATTTATACTACAGGTTTAAGACCATCTTTGTTTTTTACTAAACCATTTGAAGCAGGATATAAAAAATATATTGATGAAGAATTAATAAATCAGTTTGCATTGGATGTTGAAGATTTGATGAAATATACACTAAAAGATATAAAATAAAATGGATAGATTTAATTGCCGTAGTCCTTACATAATTGAAGTTGATGGAGATGCTGCACAAGTAGGAACAAAGATATTTTTACAGATATACTCGCAAGATGACACATTACTTGCAGTACAAACTATTGAAAAGAAAATGTTTAGTCCTACGCAGAGAATAAACTATTACAATATTAGTCCTTATGTGTACGATGTATTAAATAGTTTAGATGAAGATTATTTTGGATGTGTAGTTTACATTAATAAATTTTGGTATGATGGAACAACTTATACAGACTTTGAAGATTTAATTTTAGTTGCTACAAATGGTTACTCCGATTATTTAAATCAAAACAATACACAAGTTAATGATGCTATAGTATTAGCTTATTCTTTACCTGTTATAAATTACGATAGAAGTTTGACTTATCCTACAATAGATTTAATTATTGATTTTCGAGATAGCGATTATATTTATCATTCAAGATTAAGAAACGGAACATATAATGAAACTACTACTTTAAGTGGAAGTTATATTAATTTTTTTAGAATTGATATGACAAGTTTAGCATCTGAATTTGATGATGAGAATTATTTTGAAATTTATAAAACTATAGATGAAGAAGTAAATATTATTTACCAAGTAAAATTATCAAATCTTTGTGAAATAAAATACAATCCTATAAAGTTAGATTTCATTAATAGATTAGGAGGTAAACAATCGATGTACTTCTTTAAAAATTCAACACAAACTATTGAAGTTAAAGGATCGGAATATAATACTAATACTTTTACAACTTATCCTACTTACGATACAAATTTAGGACAAAAAAGAATTTATAATAAAAACGGAAATAAAAATATTAAATGCAATTCAGGTTGGATAAATGAAGCAGAAAATATAAATATACAAGATATTATGCTATCTGAAAATTTGCTACTTACTTATAATGAAGATGGAGAAAATGTTACACGAGCAGTTACTTTAAAAAATAGTAGTCAATTAATGAAAACTCATTTAAACGAGAAAGTAATTAATTATGAGTTAGAATTTGAAATTGCAAATCAATTAATCAATAACGTAGTATAATGACAAGCGTTGAAATTTATATTAAAATAGGTAATGAGTTTAAAAGAATTGATTTGTTCAAAGATGAAAAAATTAGTCTTACTTCTTCAGTACAGAATATTAATGATTTATCTAAAGTATTTACAGATTATACTCAATCTTTTACTATACCTGCTTCAAAAAATAATAATCTAATATTTAACTATTGGAATGAAAGCGGAGTTAATGATGGTTTCGACCAACGCATTAGATACGATGCAGTAATTGAATTAAATACTATTCCATTTAAGACTGGTAAAATTCAAATAGAAAAAGCTAATGAAAAGAATAATAGATTAGAAAGTTACTCTATTACTTTTTACGGAAACGTTAAACAGATTAAAGACCTATTTAAAGAAGAAAAACTATCTATATTAGATTACAGTTCACTTAATCATAATTATGGCGATACAGAGGTTATAAATAGAATTGATGGAACAACTACTGATGGAGTTTATTATCCTTTAATTGGAAACCAACATAAATATAGTTTTGGAGATGGTGGTGCAAATGATATTAGTGTAGGTGGATCTCCTGAAAAATCTATAGTTTATACAGATTTATTTCCTGCTATTCCTGTAAGTAAAGTTTTTGAGTTTATTCAAAATAGATATAATATTAATTTTACAAGCAGTTTGTTTAGCACTTCATATTGGAATGAATTATATTTATATTGTAAAAATGTAGAACAAAAAGATGAATATAGTTTTGTATCAAGAGTAAATTTTGATTATACTCCTTGTCCAAGAAATCTTAATACTACAACTAATACTTATACATTAGATTGGTTATTAAATGATAATGTTACACACGTTACTTCACAAATAGTTACTTTAATAATAAATCCAAGTGATATTACAAAAAAATATAGATTAAAAGTATTTAATTCATTAGGTTTAGTTAGAGTTTTTGAAAATTTAATTGGTAATTCTGCATTAACTTTATTTAATTATTTTCAAAATTATAATTTAAGTTATGAAATGTGGTTTGTATTAGAATCAACTGCTTCTTTTTCTTATACAACAACATTAAATGAAACTAAATTTTATGGAACTTTTTTATCTTTTGGTCAACAATATAATGTTTCTACAGGTTCAAATTCAACTTCAACACAAATAATACAATTAAATACTTTTGTACCTGATATGAAGGTAATAGATTTCTTTAATGGAATTATTAAAATATTTAATTTAACAATTACTGCAACTAATGAAACTACTTTTAATCTTGAACCATTAGAGTTTTATTATTCATACGGAAAATATATTGATATTAATAATTATGTAATTAATGATAGTGTTGATTTAGAACGTACAAAATTATTTAAGAAATTAAATTTTTCACACGAAAAATCAGAAAATATAATTAATAACTATTTTAGAAATACGTTTAATCGTGGTTATGATTATGGTGATTTAATTTATGAAGATAGTCTTTCAAATGAGAGTAATACTTATGAAATTAAATCACCATTTGAAAATGTTATGTGGGAAGTTCCAAATTTAACAGAATTTTTTCAAACAACTTCTTTGATTGACAAAGATTTAAAACCATATAAACCTAAACCTATATTAATGTATAAAAATGGTTTAGTTTCTTCTACAAGTCTTTCTATTAAAATTTATACAGGAACTTCTTATGTTTCTATTTTAGATTATCAAAGATTTTCAAATGAGTTATTTATTAATAATGATATTGCAGGATTAAATTTTGGAGAAGAGCAATCAAGTTGGATTTCATCCGATGTTACAAATAATTCTTTGTTTGCTTTATGGTATCAAAATTATATTTCAGGACTTTATGATATAAGATGTAGAATAGTTAAATTAAAAGCAATTATTCCTATTCCTAAATTATCGGATATAAAACTAAATGATAAGATTATTTATAAGGATAAAAAATATATTATAAATACTTACACTACAGATTTAACTACAGGTGAAGTAGATTTAGAATTAATATCTGATTTTAGACAAGTTGCAAGTATAGTTTCAGGAAGTGGAAAATTTGCTTTAAAAGAAATTTTTAATATAGATAATACAGCTCAAGATTTAGAAATAACTATTTTAAAATTAAATGCTGAATATTATGATATTACTAATAATGATACAGGATATAGTTCACCTAATAATTATTCAGATGGAACTTTTATAGTTCCAATAAGTCATAATACTACAGGAGATATTGCATTTAAACAAATAGAAATTACTTATCATAATCCTGATATTAAACAATATATAAATATTATACAAAATGCTTAAAAATATTATTCAACTATTACAGTTGCACGAACATTATGGAGTTTCGGAAAATATAGAAATTGCCAAAGGTAAAAATGAATTACCTAAAAAATTTAAACAAGCTAAAAACCAACTTAAAAGAAATATAAAATGGATAACAAGGTAGTTAATATACAGGTCAAACATAACATAGACCAAACTACACAATCTTCAAATAATTTAGCTAATGCTTTAAAAGGTGCAACTAATTCAGTTGAAGAATTAGGCGGTAAATCTGATGGACTTGGTAAAATTCAAAGTGGAATTGATGCAGTAGGTGGTGCAGTAGGTCAGTTAAATCCTGCTTTTGGTGCTGCAATTAAAAGTTCCAATGGATTAATTTTGAAAATGTGGGAAATGTGCGCTAATCCTGTAGGTGCAATTTTAGCTGCAATAGTTATTACATTAAAATTTTTATATGAATCTTTTCAATCTTCAGTTGAAGGAGGTAAAGAATTAAAAGCAATTTTTGCTGCAGTTTCTGCTGTAGGTGAACAAATTAAAGATGCTTTGTTTGGTTTAGGTAGAGCATTAATTGATGTTACTTCTGCAGCAATAAAATTTATTAAATTAGATTTTAAAGGTGCAGCTGCTGATATGAAAAAAGCAAATCAAGAGGCAGCTACATCATATGAACAATTAGGAGATGCAGCTGATGGTACTACTGCAAAAATAATATATAATTTGACTAAACAACAACAGGCAAATGATAAAGCAAGAAAAATACAAGCAGTTGTTCAATCAGAAACAAATAAATTATTAGTTCAGTCAAGAGAAATTTTGACTGATGAAACTGCATCATTAAAAGATAAAAAGAAAGCATTAGAAGAAGTTACAAAAGCAGAAAAAGCATCTTCTGCTGAAAAAGTTAGAATTGCCGCTGAAGATTTGAGAATAGCAAGAGACACTGCTAATCAAATGAAAGGTGAAAATAAAAAGAAAGCAGTACAAGAATTAAGAGAGTTAACTATTGCTTTAAATGAAGCTGAAACTGAAAATGCTATGACAGGCATTAAGTTGAATAAGCAAAAGAAAATGTTAAATAGGCAAGAAATTGCCGATCAAAAAGAAGCTATTGATGCACAAAAAGCAAAAGATAAAGAATTATCTGATGCAAAGAAAAAAAAGTTAGAAGAAGAATCTAAAAATATTGCAGACCATAAAAAAGCAGTTCAAGATTTAGAGAAAAAATATCAGGATGATTTAAAAAGTTTAAATGCAAAAACTGATAATGAAAAATTAGATTTACAAGCGCAGAATGATTTAGCAGAAATTGATAGAATTGCAAAAACTTCTAAAGAGAAAGCTAATTTAATGGCTTTGTATAATAAAAAATATATACAATTAAATAAAGAATTAGACGAAAAACAAAAAGCACTTGCAGATAAAGCAGCAGAAGAAAAAAAGGCAAAAGAGCAAAAAGAATTATTAGATTTATCAAAAAAAGATTTAGATATTTCTAACAATGAAAAATTATCTTTTAATGCAAGATTACAAGCAATTACTGATAGAGAGGCATTAGAAAAAAGTATAGTTTTTAAATCACAAGAAGAAAGAACTGCTTTTGAAAAAGAAAATGCAGATGCAAGAGTAAAAATAGCAAAAGCAGAACAAGATGCAAAATTACAAGCACTTGGAGAAACTGCAAAAACATTAAGTGGATTATCTGATTTACTTGGTAAACAAACAGCTGCAGGGAAAACAGCAGCGGTAGCAAGTGCAACTATAGAAACATTTTTATCAGCACAAAAAGCATATTCTGCCACAGTAGGTATTCCTTTTGTAGGTCCTGTATTAGCTCCTATAAATGCAGGTTTAGCAGTTGCTGCAGGTTTAAAAAATATTCAATCAATTTTATCAGTTAAAACTCCTGATGGTGGTGGTGGTGGTTCTGCTCCATCAATAAGTGGCGGAGGTTCTGCACCTGCAGCACCATCATTTAACGTTGTAGGTAATAGTGGAGTTAATCAAGTTGCTAATGTAATGTCTAATCAAGGGATGCAACCTGTTCAAGCTTATGTAGTAGCAAATAATGTAACTACTGCACAAGGACTTAATCGAAATATAGTAAATAACGCCACATTAGGTTAATAATCAATAAGTTAAACACTATTTAGAAACAAAACAAATAAATTATCGTTATATGAGTATGCAAATTTTTGAATTAGTATTAAACAAAGAAACAGACGGAGTTGATGCAATTAGCGTAGTCGATAGACCTGCTATTGAAGAAAACTTTATTGCTTTAAAAGAACAAATTGAAGTTAAACTTGCAGAGGTTGACACAGATAAACGTATTTTAATGGGTGCTGCGTTAGTTCCAAATAAAATGATTTATCGTAAAAATGGAAATGAAGAGTTTAATGTTTTCTTTTCTACTGATACAATTAAACAAGCAAGTGAATTGTTTTTAATAAAAGGAAATCAAAACAATGCTACTTTAATGCACGACAAAACTATTAAAGATATGTCAGTTGTTGAAAGTTGGATAATTGATAATCCTGAAATGGATAAATCTAAAGAATATGGTTTTAGTTTACCAAAGGGAACTTGGATGATTTCTATGAAATGTAATAACGATGAAATTTGGAACAAAGTTAAAGCAGGAGAAATTAAAGGATTTAGTATTGAGGGATATTTTGCGGATAAAGTGCAAATGAGTTCAAACAATCAAAAAATAATTGAACAATTAAAAGAGTTATTAAATGGCAAATAATACTACTTCACCAAAAGGTGGAAAAAGAGGATGTCTTTGTAAAGATGGCACATATAAAAAAGAATGTTGCACAGGAGATTTACAAGCACAGGGAGTTGGTTCATTAGTTGAACAAAATACAAACGTAGTTGTAAACACTAATACTGAAAGAGTAATTACTAATTAATTAAATATGATTTACAAAAATGTACTTAACAATGTGAAGCAGTTACTTTCAATGGAAGTAAAACTTGCTCAACAAACTTTAATGGATGGGGTTACCACTATTGAAGCAGAAGAGTTTGCTCCTGATTATTCAGTAGGTATAGTAACACCTGATGGTGCTATTCCAATGCCTGTTGGAGAATATACTTTAGCAAACGGAGATGTATTGGTTGTAGAAACTGAAGGAATTATCAAATCTATTTCTCCTGAAGCAACAGAAGAAGCAGCTCCTGAAGCAGACCATCCAAAAGCAGAAGCAACTGAACCTGTAATGGCTGAAGCAACTGCTAAAAAAGTAGTAGAAACTGTATCTAAAGAAACTTTCTTTGCTATGGTTGAAAAAACTACTGAACTACAAGCAGAGATTGAAAGATTGAAAGTTGAATTAGCATCTAATATTCCTGCTGCAACTCCAATTAATCATAATCCTGAAAATGTAGTTGAAAAAGAAACTTTTCAATTTGCATCTAAAAGAGAAAGAACAACTGAAGATGTTGTTTTCTCTAAATTATTTAAAAACTAAATTAACTAACTAAACTAAAAATTAAAAAACTATGGCTACTACAACTAGTTTAACCACTTCGTATTCAGGAGAGTTCGCAAAAAAATACGTTGCTGCTGCTCTTTTATCTTCTCCAACTATTGAAAATGGTGGAGTTGAAATTTTACCAAACGTAAAATACAAACAAGTACTTCAAAAAATTGCTACTGATGGAATTTTGAAAGATGCAACTTGTGATTTTACTGCAACTTCTACAGTTACATTAACTGAAAGAGTATTGAGTGTCAAGGATTTACAGGTAAATTTACAACTTTGTAAGAGCACATTTCACCAGACATGGCAATCGATTGAGCAAGGATATTCATCATTTGATGTATTGCCTCCATCTTTCCAAGATTATTTATTAGGTTATGTTGCTGCGAAAGTTGCTGCTCAAAATGAGGTTGCAATTTGGACAGGTGCAACAGGTACTACAGGTCAATTTGATGGATTTGTAACAAAAATTTCTACAGATGCAGGTTTACCAACTGCACAAGAAGTTGCAGGAACAACTGTAACTGCTTCAAATGTTGTTGCTGAATTAGGTAAATTGGTTGATGCTATTCCTGCTACACTTTATGGAAAAGAAGATTTATATATCTATGTTTCTCAAAATATTGCTAAAGCATATGTAAGAGCTTTAGGTGGATTTGCTTCAGGAGTTGGTGCAAATGGTTTAAATGCTCAAGGTACTACTTGGTATACTGCAGGTGGTGCTTTATCTTTTGATGGTATCAAAATATTTGTTGCTAATGGTTTAGCTGCTAATACTGCAATAGCTACATTAAAATCTAATTTATTCTTTGGTTGTTCATTACAATCTGATTTGATGGAAGCAAAAATTATTGACCTTAGTGATTTAGATGGCTCACAAAATGTTAGAATTGTGATGAGAATGGCTGCAGGAGTTCAATATTCTGCAATCGAAGATATTGCTACTTACGGAATTACAAACTCTGCTAACTAATAGTAGATATATTTAAAATAAAGGTGGTGCAATAAACACCACCTTTTTTATTATTAATTTTAAAAATTTAAAAATATGGCTTGTGATATAAGTTTAGGAAGATTAGAAGTTTGTAAAGAAAGTGTAGGAGGATTGAAAAATGTATATTTCGTAAATTACGGAGATATGACTACAATTACTTATAACGGAACAAATACAGATGTAATTGATGAAGTAGGTGGAACTCCATCTGCTTATAAATATGAATTAAAAGGAACAAATAGTTTTGACCAAACTATTACTTCTTCAAGAGAAAATGGAACTACTTTTTTCGAGCAAAACTTAAAGTTAACTTTGAAAAAATTAACTCCTACAATGCACAAAGAATTGAAACTTTTGGCATATGGTAGACCTAACGCAATAGTAGAAGATCATAATGGTAATTTATTTCTTTGTGGTTTAGAACACGGAATGGAAGTTACAGCAGGTACTATTGTTACAGGTACTGCAATGGGTGACCTTTCAGGTTATACTTTAGAGTTAAAAGGAATGGAAAAAGTTCCTGCTAATTTCTTGGGTGATGATTTAGCTTCAGTAGGATTTACAATCG
>Ga0209191_1002557_pt1 | contig 11243 bp, 11 predicted proteins | sample S_130626_EF_Meta_FD_187320 | JGI IMG/M metagenome (GOLD analysis project Ga0209191, IMG submission 187320) | Freshwater microbial communities from Lake Simoncouche, Canada to study carbon cycling - S_130626_EF_MetaG (SPAdes) (version 2) | ecosystem: Environmental > Aquatic > Freshwater > Lake ... | reverse complement strand
ACATTGATGATCTGACCTCTAAACTCAACCTGACCTTCATCCCACTTATGAACCAACTCAGGCCATAGCAGTTTCCCATCCTTAAATGTCAGAATTGCGAAACCTGACCGATGATTTAAAGGATTGTCCTCGCCATAACTGAATTGTGGGCCATAAGGTTCTGCCAGTGTACCCGTATCCACACCAAATCGGTTGCCATTATAGTCAGCATAAGGTGTTACTTTTAGGCTATGTAAGTGTCCAGTAACAATACTTTTACCTGCTGTTGCGGTATTATTGTGGGTAGCATGGACTCCACCCTTATATCTATGTTTGATAATCACATCGTCTGTTGCCCAACAGGTCATACAGAACTCCCAAGTTGGGAAATGGTCTTCCAACTTAAACCCATAGGTTTGTGCAAATTCAGGCGCATTAGCCGCTAAACGGGCGTTAAAACGAGCATCGTGGTTGCCCCATGTATAGACTAGTCTGACATTGTGTCGGGCTTCCTTGGCGGCCTCCTCGACCTCTGCAAGACGTTCTTGACAGGCTTTTAACTCTTCTATAAGACTTGGTTCTTTTCCAGCAATACCAGACGGGGAGAATCGGCTGATAGATGCACCATCTAGGGCATCTCCATTACACACCACAAATGATGGCTTAAACTCTTTAATAGCCCACAAAAGACCTTTATGAGCCGTTGTAACGATGCCAGGCCAATAATGTGCGTCTGAAAATACTATTCCTGTGCCGTTTAAGACTCCTAATTGCTTGCGCTCGTAAGCACTTTTGGGTCTTTCAGGTCTGCCATGAGGATTCTTGGCTTCTAATAACAGACCATATTTTGTCTCTAAATTGGCTCTACGCCTCTGAAGAGTTCTTATATTACCCCCTATAAGTTTATGTATAGCGGCGGCAGATTTATGTGTTTCCCACAACTCCATAAACTCAGCATCAGATATATTGGGGGTTGTCATCATTACTCCAGTTTTAATCGCCAGTAACTTGTGTGTTTTGTCATCCAAGGATTAGTTGGATTGAACATCTTGAACCCACACGAGATGAGAGAGTTTGCTGAAGCAGGGTTATCGTATGTGCTAGTGATTAACCAATTTAATCCAAGAGCCTTCGCTTGTCTGATTCTGACCCGAATAAACTTCTTCTGTAACGCTTGTCCACGACAATTAGGCACAACGCCACAGCGTACAAGATAACCGCAATCACTCCAGCGAGAAGAATAAACAAGACCTGCGAAACCACAATCCACGCCATCCTTAGTAGCAATCCACCAATATCCATGATCTGTTTCATAAGGCTTATCGTAAGGTAAGCACTTCTTTTGAAGTACTGACAATCTCGTCTGTACGGCAGATTGCCGTATATTCACACGCTGTATTTTCATGTTGCGTATTAGGCGTTATCAATATGAACAATTTATGAATAAGCCCGTGTGCCTTGTTTATCAATAATCAATTGCTGTTTGCGTGGTGTTCCTGAAGGACTGTTTGGCACAGAGATATGCGTCCACGAATCAAACTCTCGAATGATCTGGTCATAGGCTATTGGTGAACCAATGATGGCTTTTACTACTTGATCTGGAGTAAGCCCAGGCACTCTTATGTCAGCCGCACAACCAACTCTGTGCTGTGATGTGTCTTTTGAACCCACAGCGTCATTCACGGCTTTTGACCTAAATGCAGAGTTAATCATTATCGGCTTGCCGTCTAGCAAGGTCTTAACCTCTTCAAGCATCTCAGCCAAACGCTTAAGGTTGTTTATCTCAGAACTATTAGGAGTGTTGTCTAACTCTCTATGGTCAGTATGCGTCAGTTCTTCAAGGGTGAAGTGTGGTGTTAACAACATGATTATTTCTTTCTCATCTCTGCAAGTTTCTCAACAGTCCTACCGCCAAAGTAAGCACCCATGATTAACATTCCCCACTGCCCCAACAAGGTGACATACGCCTCATTAGCGTTCAACCCAAAAGCAGACATCATGGCAAACAAGAAGTAACCTATAAAGATGGCTACAAGGCTCATAGGGCGAATGTTCTTTGACAACCAAGAGTCACTACTCATGTCTGCGTTCCAACGGGTAGAGACATTGTTATCTTCATTCTTCATAGCGTCTGCCGCTAACTTGGCAAACTCTAATTCCATTTCAGCAATCTTTTGAGCCGCCTGTGGATCGCCCGATATAGCCTTAGCAACAGCATCAACGGAATCAGAAACGCCAAACTTACTAGCCAAAGCGGTAATAGCCATGCCACCCAGAGGGCCAGCGACAGCAGTTGCCAACGTGGGTGCGACACCCTTGAGTAAATTGAGTAGGTCATTCATTTTTCTTCCTTTAGTTCACGTTTCAACTTACGCAACTCTTTCATTTCCTGTTTAAGTTGCGCTCTCATATACAAGGTTTCCACATACGCCATTGAAGTTACACCAACAATGAGACATATAGATACACCTATCAGAATCCACCAGATAAGTTTCGTATTTGCCACATCATCCACCCAAAAAATATAGATATAAACGTCACAGCAATTGCTCCACTTATAAGTTCAATTAACCAGATTTCCTCTTGCTCCTTCTTCCACCTAGCCAACCTAAGCCTTCGTATCATCTCTGACCTAGCCCACGCTTGTTCTTGTTCTATCCTGTTGTGCATCACCAAGAATCTGCTATACAAGTCCTTCAATTCAGGAGGGGCATACACCATCGCTTCCCTTGTCTGCTCTAGCAACTTCTCCATCTGCAACTCAATCAACGCCCTCTCAATTGCCTTCTTGCTTGTGTTTTGTTCAGGGTCATAGTTGGTTTTAGACTCTTCTTCTAGTTCGTGATAGTGGTTGTTGATTTGTTGTTGTGTATCAAACAAAACCCCAATGTTTGCCCCTACTTCGCTGATTAGTTTTAGTTCTAATTCCTCATACGATTGTTTTTGTTTTGCGACACTTTTCTTGATTACATTTGGCGCAGTTGTGTCGTGAGTTGGCGTGATTCTGTCGTTAGTTGGCGCAAATAGACCCTTAACCCACGACCATAAACCTGAGAGTTCGCTGACAATAGCCTTTGCATCCCCAACAGCCCCTTCAATTGTCTTCTTAGCATTAACAATTTCCATCCTTCCCTCGTGGAGCATGGCGCACCCTGACTTGATGGCAGAGACTGCGCCTTGGGCAAGGAGTAGGAGGCTGAAAGGATCAATGGGTTACTCCTACGGCTGACTTGGCAACATATTGTTGAGTTCTACTCTTGGAACGCCTTGCTCATTTGCCACGGCAGGAACAGTAAATGACTGAATAAATGCTTTCTTTGTAGGCTCATCCATAAGTTTCATCATGGAAGAAACAAGATCATTTAACCGACCTTTTGGTACGCCAGCACTCATAAACTGAGCCAATGCGCCTGGGTTCATCATCAATTCAGCCATTTGTTGATTGTATGCAGAAGCATTACCACGCTGTAAATGCTCAATAGCACTACGAGCAATAGAGATAGTTCTACTTAACAATGGAGGTATTTCTTTGGCAACATTTAATCCACCAATTTCAACCCCACCAACCTTTTTAGCCAACTCATCAGCCTTAGCCGATCTTTTCAAATCAGCCAACACATTGTTTACAGCACCTATTTCTGGTGCAGTCAAGACATCAGATAGTTTTTCAAACCTTGGTATTCCAGTTGATTTCTTGATAGTTGCCGTAGCATTTTCCACAGCACTAGCAAATGCACCAGCCTCTTCTTTGCCCATAGGACTTTGTAATTTGTTGACTAAATAATCACCAATTTCCATGCGATTAAGTTTGTTGCTGTAATCTGTATAGGAAGTCAAATACTTAGACCATAAACCCTCAGAAGACTTATCCAAAGATGCATCAATGAACTTTTTAGCATTGCCTATGGCTTTAGCGGCTTGTGCAGGAATACCAGCAGAAGCATACTGATCGCTCAATCCTAGCCATTTGGCTATGTCTTGGTTTGAAGGTTTACGGATATTTTCATAGACATCACGGCTATTTAACAAACCATTTTCATTTGCCTTAGACAATATCTTGTCTCGCATACCTTGCAAAACAGCCTTGCTTTGATCTGACACAGTACCTTTGATTGCTTTATCAAGTTGGTCAGTAATATCAGTTGCTTTAAGTGGGAAAAAGCCATTTTGCTCAAGACTCTTTATTTGGAACTGCTTAAGTTGAACATCTTGTCTTAGATTTCCAGCCAATTCTTTGTATAAACCAGCCCGTTTCTCTGCTTGAGAAGCAATGTCTCCAGCAGATAACCAACCTGCTTGACCCGTTTCTGAAACTGCTTTCTTTGTTGTTGCGGCAAGACCTGTCATTCCTGCGGTTTGTTCAGCCGCCGCAATACTGCTAAATTTATCAGCAATTTCTTTTTCTAATCTTGTAAAGATTGGGCCAGCCACATTTGCCTGTTCTAATGCAGTCTCTCTCATTGGAGTCGTAACATTAGTGCGTTCTGCCGCCATAGCCAAACGATCTGCCTCAGTACCAGAGACATTTTGCAATGACCTAAGACGAGCCGCCTGTTGTTCAGCCGCACGATCAGCAAATTTAGCAACTACTTTGGGTTGAGTAGCCAATTTTTTTTCAGCCGCAATAAGTTCAACAGCAGATGGAATGTCTGACAATGCTTGTGCCGCAGTTGGTCTAGAACCTGAAACAAGTTCTTTGGCATCTTTGAGTGATTCAATAACTCTTGTACGCTCTGGGCCAGCCAGTTCGTTCAATTGTTTCTGCATATAGTCTTGCCTACCACTAGGCGTTAAATTCTTAAATAATCCTGCAAAAGAACTAATTGCATTTATACCTCCTTCAATGATTGGCCCTAAAACAGCACCCGTAGCCATTTGCTCTAATTTCTTACCTGCAAATTCTTCAGGAAAAGCGACAACAGGTTGTAATGCACCAAGCATTGCACCAGTTCCAGCAGATGAAAGCATACCTGCGGGGGCTTGAGCCATTCCAACAAGTTTGTTTGTAGGACTAATTACATTTCCTAGCAATTGATATGGGTCAAATCCTGTACTACCAATTCTTGCTCTACCTTGCTGAACTGCTTGTTCAACATTAACAACATTTTGAGTAGCCGCTTTTTTTACAGACTCAGGAAACACTTGAGCCAATATCTGATTGACAGCAAGTGCAGGATCAACAACCGCACCTTTTATAGTTCTAGCAATAGGACTACCAGCACCAAACATCAACTCCATAGTGCCAGGGGGTTGTTGTTGAACAACTGGTGCTTGTGGCGCAACTGGTTGTTCTGAAGTTGTAGTTGTTCCTAAATGTGCTTGTATTTTTGCAATTGCTTGCTCATTAGATAAACCATCTGGCAAATCATAATGTTGACCTTCATATTGATAAACAGGCATATTTTCCTCACTTCAATACGATTGGGTTTGCGGCAGTGCCTTTTTGTGCATTTGTAGAAGGCGCAGTTGGTGTATTTTGCATTCCTTTTAAATATTTGTTAGATATGTTATTTAGGATTGCTTCATTTGCTTCTTTAGTCATGTCTGCTCCACCCAAAGAATTAAGCCATGTTTTCAATTCAACATTAGAGTTAAGTTGGGATGCACTCATTCCAGTTGCTTCTTTAACTGAATTAAACAACTGAAGTCGAACACTATTTAGTTCGTCACGTTTGGCTTGATTGGCAGTACCAACTACACGACCACCAAATTGACCAATCGTTCCAGTTCCTAAAGAAGTTATCAAGTTTGATAATGGTCCATTAGAAGTGCTAGTCATTCCACCGCTTTTAGCCAAATCTGAAACAAGTGTTTTTGCAACTTCTACTGTATCTGAAAGGCTTTCTTTACCTTCTGCTATTTTTTCAGCCCGTTCTTGGGCTTTAATAACAGCCGCACTTGGGCCTTTCAAAGAAGCCATTAAGTTAGCAATATCTATTCTTCCTTGAACTTGCATTTGAGCAATTTCTTTAGCGGTAGCATTACGATCTTTAGCCGCTTGAATATTTGCATCAATACGCTCTCTAGCCATTTGTAATGCGTTGTCACGTTGTGCCGCACGATCAGATGATGCTTGTAATGCCGCTAATACTCGATCAGGACTGCCATATCTAGTAACAACACCAAGAACTTCCTCTTGTGTAGCATTAGGGCCAAGATTTGCCAATTCGTCACGGAGTTTTGTCTCTTGATTTAGAGACAATGTTTCTTTTGCCGCTTTTGAGCGTGAAAGGCTAAGTTCTTGTGCATTTTGAGTCAATCCAAGAGCAACGTCAGGATACTGATTCTTGATTGCGCCAGCCGCTTGCATTAAACCTTCAGGAGAAGTAATATCAAACTGCTTTCCAAGTGCTTGAATAGCAGAAATCTTTTGCAACTGTGGGTCTTGACCACCCAATGCGCCACCAATACCACGACCTAGTTGTGCGCCACCAGCGTAAAGCATAGAGCGACCAAAAGCATCAGGAGACATTGCTCCTAATTGCTCTCCTTGCGCTAATCCTTGCTCACTTAATTGTCTTTCGTATGACTGAGGAGTAATACCAAACAATCCACCTACGATATCTGTTGCCATGATTACTCCTTAATAATTTGCGTAGCCTAGTGGCACATAGTTACCATAAGCATCAACTGTTGGTGCGTTCATGCCTTGACTTGTTATGCCACCCGTTGATGGCGCATTAGAAGTCAACCAGTTAGCCAAGCCAGCACCCAATGTTGATGTTGGGCTTCCCAATCCACTTGCGATGTATGCGCCTGGGCTTGTAGTAGCCGCTGGAGATGTTCCATAACCTGCCGCCAAACTAGCACCTGTAAGTCCTAAACGACCTGCGTTAGCACCTGCACCAGAGATTGATGTTCCCAAACCAGTACCCAAGGTAAATGGTTGTTGTGCCATGCTCTCTAAGTTACCTGCTTGACCAAATAAACCTGCACCATAAAGCACTTGTTGTTGACCCGCTGTTTGAGCACCCGCCGCCAACTGAGCATCTTGTTGTGCTAATGCGTTGTAATAGGCTTCTAACTCAGGATTAGAACCCATTAAACCTTGTGCGCCACTTGGACGCAAACCAGTAGAACCTACTGATAATCCACCACGACCTGTTTGGAAAGCCTGATTTCTAATGCTTGCCAACTGTCTCTGGCGGCTTGGATCGAGTAATTCATACTGCTTTGATAGATAGTTTTGGGCAACCTGTTCAGGGGTTTGAGCCAAGTAACTAGCACCCAAGTTCAACAACTGATTCTGAGCAGAAGTAATCTCAGGTGCGGCTGTATAACCAGCACTTTCCAATTGACCAGTAGCAGGGTTAATATTGAATTGAGATGTGCCAAAGCGTGTTGTAACGCCTACTGGACGGAACTGTGAGCCAGTAGTTGCTGAACCCGTTGCCGCCAATAAGTCTTGTTGTGCTTTAAGTGCCGCATCTTTAGACGCTTGGGTTTGCATTAAGCCACCAGCAGTCTGCAATCCACCTTGTAGCAAATTAGCACCTGAAGTTCCACCAAACATACTAGACAAGAAGTTCTTTGCCCCTTGAGCCGCAGTACCACCAGCCGCTAATGCTTGTTTGATTAGTGCTTGAGTAGCCGTATCCAAAGAACTAATCCCGCCATAGGTTTGCATGGAGGCATTTATTTGCTCTGGGGTCATCGGTGCGTTACCTGTATCGTAAAAACCTTCTCCACCAGTAATATCAGTAGTATTACCATAGTCGTATATTGGATTAGTATCTGCCATATTTGTCGCTCCCGTTGTTCCTTGATCTGGAGTTCCACCAGAACTTAATAAACCAGATGGTGTAACTTGGCTTATTGCTCCACTTGTTAAACCACCCGTTAATGCTTGCTCTGGTGTAGCACCACTTAACAATCCTGCCGTAGTACCACCAGCAACTTTTCCTGCCAATGCAGAACCAGTCTCACCAGCAACTTGACCACCTACTTCTCCACCAATTTGTGAGAAAGCATAGTTCTTGGCAACATCCTCAAGACTACCACCCTTGTCAAGCACATTAGCCGCTTGGACATAAGGTGCGGCAACAGGCACAGCAATAGATGCAACAGTTGCCCAACCGCCAGGCACTACGCTATTTACTGTGTCATCAACAGTCGCCAAAGCATCTGAAACGCTACTGACCGCATTGCTGACAGTATCTGATACGCTTTCTACAACGCTAGAAACACCTCCTTGAGGACGAATCTTTCTGTCTCCCACATGGCGAAAAGCATCAATAGGAAGGTCTGGTATACCTAAAAGTGCAAGATTATTTCTCATATCTGTGCTTTCCAGTTGTATTGTGGCAAGTCAGATGTTTCTACTTTCACGCCAACTCTTTTCAACAACTCTAAAATTTGTTCGTTATCAGCCTTGCCGTATACAGTTTTGATTCCCAATCCACGACCTTTTCTGATAAATCCAATAACTGATTTAGCCAAAGCCGTAGGACTATCTTGTGTAAATAAATGAATTTCAGCAGAGGTATCGTTAAGTTTCCTGACTAACAATACAGATTTGTTCTCTTGCATCAAAACAGCAGATTTAGTTTTGACCAATGCACCAATAGTTTGCATGGCCTTATCAGGGTCAACTTTGCGTCTTACCGCATCTGCTTTAATGATTTCTGAGGCTTTCATTACACAGTTCCATTCGCAATGATATTGCCAAGCACAGTCAAATTGCCAGAGGAATCAATCTTGGCTACGGCAGTTGAGGAATTGTAAATATACAAAACATTCGATGCTTCAGTAAACGAGAAGTTTGTAAAAGTTCCATCAGCCTTGGAAGCAATGGCAGTCTGAATATTCGTGAACTCTGTATCAATTTCAGAGCCTTTGACAACCTTAGCCGCATTACCAGAGGCAAGCGAGTCTTTAGCCGCAAAGTTGGTGGTTTTTGTGTAATTTGCCATGTTATTTCCTTAAACCAATTTTCCGTGTTTAGCCTGAATCTCAATCTTTTGGATGCTGATAGCAGAGCCACTTATTTGAACTTCATAACCAGTCTGTACAACTTTTCCAAAACCCGATGCCTGACCAATCAATGTTGTCAACTGGATACCGCTTGAATAGTAAGCAATTGTCGTTGCATTACTTCCATACTCAGCAATTCCGTACTCAGCAATGGTGCTCTCACCAATATCAACTGTGCTTGAGTAATACTGACCAGTAAAATCATATCCCCACTTAATCACAAAGCCTTGGTTTTTTCCACCAATGACAACAACAGCAATCCTCTTAAGGATAGATGTGACATTGGCATCACCTAAGTCAGCATAGTTGGTGTAATACTGGAAACGATAAGAAGACGCATTGTCTAAATAAGTCCCGTATTTACCAATAAACCCATTCTTGCCAATCAGCAAATCACCATTTCTGCGAGATAACAAGGCAGTAGGTTGAATACTGTCCCAAACAGTTACCCTAGATGATCCATCTTGTAACTGCGCCTTTGTATCAAAAACATAGACTTGTTTAGCAGTAGGAAGAGTTAACAGGTAAAAAGCATTTACTTCAGAGTAAACAGCCTTAATATCAGATAGTGTTTCTGAAGCAATATACCCCATCAAATCATTACGCACATTCTTAGACAAATCACGCAAAGGTGCTGATTTCTCTTGGATAGTACGCATCAAACTACGAACGCCTGAGTTTGACAAGAACACAATGTCTGCGGCAGTCGTAACTATCGAATCCCTTGATAAACACCCAATATTGCCAATACTGTCGCTTAAAGCAAGTGAAGAAGGCGTTGTTGGGCTTGAATAAACCAGTATTTGACGCTTGCCAAATATGATAAGAAAACCATTGTGTGCGCCTAATCCCATGACCTGATCTGAACCATTAGGCCAAACTTGGGCAACATTCAATGATCCAGATGTTCCACCAGTCCAGTTGTGTCCTGCCAACAAATCAGAGAACGTAATTGTTACATTGTCCGTTGTGGTATCAGCCACCCACAAGCGACCAAATGCCGATATAGCAATGTTTCCCTTGGGAACAGTACCTGTATAGCCAGTTTTCTCAGAAACTCGTCTATACGTAGTTGTACTTACCGCAGGGTCATATATCAATGGGTCATAACCAGACTGAAAAAAGTACGTTATTCCATTTAAAGAAGCACATTGCCAATTGCTTGCAGTAATAGTCGGGGCAGACCCTCCCCCCCCATAGGTCAATTCCACAACAGCGTTAGAACCATCTAACTTAAATAACTTGTTGTTACCAGCAAATAGCACAGTTAAAGTACCATCTAATTGCACTAATTCATGGATAACTTTGACATCATTTGAGCCTAGATTGCCACTAGATGCGTTGACCTTTGACCAGCCTTTTCTTGCACCAATACGACCATATTGGTCAATGATGCAATTGGTAGCAATAGAAGCATAACCAGCCTCTAGAGTTAAGGGCGAGTCTTGAGTATTCAGGCCAAAGAAACCTGGGGCTTGAACACTAAAGGTCTGTAAAGCCTGTGCCATTACACCGCCTCAAACGTGTCGTTTTCAGGCGATCTTGCTAATTCCAAGGCTATCAGGTCAGACATACAAGACTTGTACATTGCAAAGGCTTCTGAACTGTTTAGACCACCATCCTCACCACGCTCAATCAATGCCCTAGCATAAGCACCCAAAACAATAGGTTCTTTTGCCAACAAAGTGGTTGATGAATCTGTGGAGAAATCTGCTTCTGGAACAATCAGACTAAAACGGATGGCATAAACAGCATCAGGAACAGGCCAAAAATTGACTTTAATATCGCCATTTGTATCTACACCCTTAATGGAGTAATACATTGGCAAACCCTTTGTAGGGGTGGGCGTTGTGTAGTAAAACGAGTCGTAATTGGCATGAGATAAGGGTGACAACTCGTAAAAACTAGTGGTGTTAATCACATCCATAGTCTTATAACGAACACCAGCACCAGTAATGCTATACGGGCCAGTTGTATTGGCAATTGTGCTTACAGTAATTGGAGTATTAAAAGCATCCCAATCGTAAGCATCAGAGACTTGACGCTTGGCATCATTGATAAACTTACCAATGAGTGTAGAGAAAGGTGTTGCAGAAACAGTAGTGACTTCTGGTTCACGCATACGAACCAAAACATCGTTGACTAATTGTAAGTAAGTAGGTAATGCCATTACTTCTTCCCTTTATTTCTCGCAGAAATCGCTTTTGCTTTTGCCTTTGCGTCAGCCTTGGAGGAAGCCCCCCATGCTTTTAGAGAAAGAAGCAGTCTTGTCGGTTCACCATTCTTGTACT
>Ga0209191_1002542_pt1 | contig 11264 bp, 20 predicted proteins | sample S_130626_EF_Meta_FD_187320 | JGI IMG/M metagenome (GOLD analysis project Ga0209191, IMG submission 187320) | Freshwater microbial communities from Lake Simoncouche, Canada to study carbon cycling - S_130626_EF_MetaG (SPAdes) (version 2) | ecosystem: Environmental > Aquatic > Freshwater > Lake ... | reverse complement strand
GGGCCAGAGCCAGGAGTTGTTCCGCTACCACCTCCGCCTCCACCACCGCCGCCACCAGAACCGCCTGAAGCTCCAGCTATATTTGCATCACGACCAGGAGAACCTCCACCACCACCAATAGCAGTTAAAGAATTAAATACTGAATTTGAACCATTAACTCCTACATTACTTCCAGATGCTCCGCCAGCACCGCCAGCTCCAACAGTAATGGTATATGTTGTTCCTACATTTAATGTTGTTGTATTAGTAAGTAATCCTCCAGCTCCACCGCCAGCAGCAATACCGTTTCCTGCTCCAGTACCTCCACCTCCAGCACCACCAGCAACAATTAAATAAGAAGTTGAATATGCTTGTGCTGCTAAAGTTTGCCAAGAACCATTCCAAACTTCATAGGCATTAGTAGTTGTATTAAATCTAGTTGCTCCGTTAGACGGACTAGATGGTCTTTGAGCAGTTGTTCCTCTTGGTGGATTAAACGCACCTGTAGCACTTCCAGCATCAACAATTCCACTTGTAGGAGCTAAGGCAATATTTCCAGTTGTATCAGCACTTACTGAAAATGCTGTGGTCGAGGTAGTTCCAGCGTTTATCGTACTCATATTAAATTACCACCCATCGTTGTCCTGAAGCTACGGTTACTGTAATGCCTGGGTTTATAGTCATAGGGCCTACAGAAAACCCGTTACTTCCAGCAGCTATTGTTTGATTTGTTGATACTACATCTAAGTTTTGCGTAATTGGTGTTGCAGAAGTTGTAACAGCAACGCTAGACCAACCAGTACCTGTAGAGGTTAATACATTTCCTGCTGTGCCTGGGCTTGTAAGTCCTGTACCACCATTGGCTGCTGGTAATGCTGTACCGCTATAAGTTATAGCTAAAGTACCGCTTGTAGTAATTGGTGAGCCTGTAATAGATAAAACAGACGGTACAGAAGCAGCTACAGAAGTGACTGTGCCTGTAGTTGGGGTTGACCAAGTAGGCGTATTGCCTGTGCCAGCAGAAGTTAATACTTGACCAGCAGTACCTTGGCTACCATCAAAGCTAGTTGTTCCTGTTACGCTTAAATCTACAAAGCTACCATTTTTAGGAGTTGTAGCTCCAATGGTCATATTATTTATTGTGCCTACGCTTGTAGGATTAATCTCAACTGAGCCTGAACCAGTTGGGTTTATGTGTACATGACCTGTTCCAGTAGGGCTAATGTCTATTTGTGCGTTTGTACCATTTAAGTTGGTAGATACATTAACTGAAACATTATCACCACCGCCACCACCCATGCTTATTTGGGTTGTACCTGCGGAGTTTTTAAGGGCTAAACCACCTGAGTTTGTAGCCTGAACAATAGGAGTAATAACGCTAGTTGTGGCATTAAATGTAGCGTTGTTGATTACGCCACTAGCATCTTGGTATGCAGCTTTGCTAGCAGGGTAGTCGCAGAATACATATAAAGTACCAGTAAAGCTAACTAAGCTACCAGCATTGCTAGAAGAAAGTACGGTATCACGGCTTAAAGTACCAGCTCCGACCGTACCAATACCTACTTCCCATAAAGAACCGCCAGCATTGTAAATAGTGTAATAAGTGGTATTTCCGTTACCGATTGCGCTAGAAAAAGTCTGAAACTGAGTAACAGCGCCAGCAAGGGTTAGTGTCCCTGTACCTGTCGTTGTACTGGTTTCTTGTACTCTGTCTTTAAGAATAAGAGCCATATTAGCCTTTAAGCATTACCACGAATAAATGTACCAGCAGTAATAGCAACGGTTTGACCTGAAGATATTGTTGTGCTGTTTAAGTTCATATCTGCGCCAGAAGTACCAACTGAGCCATCCATTACTACCGTTGTGCCGTCAGATTTAACTATGCGGAAGAATGTAGCTGTACTTGACGCTACGGCTGTACCGCTTGTAACTGAACCTAGGGTAATAGTACCGTTAGAGTCTGTACCAAAAGAACCAGCAACCGTTAAGCTAACCAATAGGGTTTGAGTAGAGATAGCAGTATTGGCGTTAGCTGGCTGAGTACCATCATATAAACGGATAATAGAGCCTGAACCAGCATAAGTGATTAGACCTGTTTGCTGGGCATCTCTAGTGCCGTTAGAGTATTTTAAGTTTGAGGCCATTAGTTAACTCCAATAATCTTGCCGTTTTCATCACGGATAACTTGTTTAGGTTGTGACAGCTTCTGCATCAATGCGGCTACCATTTGGGTTAACTGAGCGTTGGTTTGTTGCATATTTTCCATTGCTGGTTGTAGTGGATGATTTGCCATTTGTGAGAATCCCATCGTATCTTGTAGGTTGCGAGCTTGTTCTACTGCCTCAATATAGGCTTCAGAGCCGTCAGTTAATCCTTGACCAATTCGAGCAGTTTCTATTTTAGTCGAATTATCTAAGTAAGCTAAGAGGATAGCCTTATTATTCTCAAGCTCTAGCTTCATCTTAGTTAGTTGCGCTTCCATGTTCATTTCTTCCATGTTGCGCTTTTCTTCTAACTGAAACTTAAGCTGGTTTTCTTGAGCCTGGTACTCTTGCTTAGCTTTCTCCAGCTCATTTTGCATCTGCATCTTCTGTTGCTCCATCTGAGCCTGTTGCTGTAACTTCTGTTGTTCAGCTTGAATTTGCATCTGCATCTTCTGAATCTCTGGTGGAGGCGGCTTAGGCTGACCCTTAGATTGTTGCGCTGCTTCTCTAATTTGGTCAGCAGTTTCGTCAATAATGCCTTCTAATTGCTTACCAGCTCTAAACGCTGTAACGCTAAACTTAAGCATTTCCATGAGCATTGGAGCTAGTTCTGGCTGGGCAGAAGCGGCAGGTAATGCAGTTTGCATAAAGCCACCGACTGCTGCCAAGAAAGCCATACGGTTCTGTTTCTCAGCTTCCTCATCTTGGAAAATCATGGAGTCAGAAGTAACTTCAATACGGAAGTTAGCTGAAGCCTCATCTCTTAGTAAAGCTAAAGCCTGTGGAATCATCTGTTGGTCTTGCGGACTTAACTGTGATGCGCCAGAGATTTTGATTAATGTGTCATCGGTAAAGTGATTACAGATAATCTGTGCTTTAATGCGTAGCAATGTAGTAGCAAAGTCCACCACATTATGTTGCATAGTCTTTAATCGACCAGCAGCATTGTTTGACTTGATAATCTGAGCGCCAAGGGTTTCATTAGGGTCTGTTTGACCACGCTGAATATCGGCAATACCCATGATTTCGTAGATTTGACCTTTAACTTGCTCCATAGCCTGATAGCAGGACATTAAAGCAGTAGCAAATGGGGCAATATCAACTAGGTCAATAGCGCCTTTCATGCCTTGTTTTTCAGCAAACGCAGCCCAGTTCTTAACTGGTAGCAATGCGTTATTCTCACCTTCGGAAAACAAACGAGATAGTTCAGAGTTAGAAGCATCGTAAACGCCACGCACTTTCAATGCGTTAATCAATCCATCAATACGGTCTGCCAAGGTGTCAAGCTCTCTAGCTTGGTCTTGGTACATCGTAAAGTCAGGGATTGGCTCTAGGCTATCTGTAGTGATGTTGGAATACAAAGGCTTTGGACAAGGCCAAAATCCTTCTAATTGCAATGGGTCATCACGCTCATCAAGAATCTTACCTAATGACTTGCTAATCCATAATACTTTGCCTGTTTCCTTATCCCAAATCTCATAGACTAGGGCTTCGTAAGAACCTTCTACTGGTTTTTCTGAGCGCTTTAAATCATCAGGCTTGGTATCTAATGGAATCTTGCCGCCTATTTCTTCACCAAAACGCTCTACCAATGCAGGGCGGTTCATGTAAACCTTACGCCAAACTGCGGTTACTTCTTCCCAAGTTCTAGCTACGGTATGACCAAAGTCACGCCAATGGACATAATCTACAGGGCAGCACTCATACTCAATACGCTCTTGGTTCTCAAGCTCCATGCCTTCAGGAGTTTCAGCTTCATCGGCATCTTCGGTTACTTGGTAGCCATCGTCAGGCTCACCCTCTACTTCACCAGCAATGTGCGGCTCATAACGAACCCAAGCAGTACCTCTGCCGCCTAATAAACGGTCAAGTACAGCGTAGTTCATTGAGGCTTTGTAGTCACCGTAATGCTCAAGCTCAAACTCTAAGGCTCGCTCTAGCATCATTGATGCCACTCGGCCTATTGGGTCGTTATCTCTAAACCTTCTTGAAACGTCTGGGCGCGGCAATCTAGCAAAGATAGCTGGCTGGATAGTTTGGACATTAGAAAAGAGGATATTAAAGCGAGCGTTAGGGTTGTTTTGAAAACGGCTATCGTCTTTGTATCTGCGGATAATACGGTCAGTACGGCCTTCCCATTTCTTATAGGTTCTTTCGTAACCCATAATGGTGTTGTACCATTTCTCGTATGTATGCGTCATTAATATCTCCCTCTTGAGCGAGTTGGGTTTGACTTCCACATCTCGTTCAACGTTACATCAGTTTGACCTACTAATAACCCTCTGATTGCATCATCTTTGGGTAATGCTTTTTCTTCTTCACGCCAGGCAATACTCAGCATCCTAAATGCGTCAGCACCGTGAGAAGTCCAATCGTGCCTAGGTCTATCCCTAAATACTTTCTTATCTTCATCGTACTCACGCTGGTATTGCCTTAAACATTCAATGCCATCGTCACACTTTGTATCGAACCAGCAACGCAGTAATGCAAGCCTACTTGCTTGAATTCCGTCTTGTAACGATAAACTTGGGACAATCTTCATCTTTTCTATAGGAATTTTAACACTTAATTGCTCAATGATGCTTTTTCCACCAGAAGCTAATGTCTTTGCTCTAGCGTCATGGGGTAGCCAATGTGTACCATACACATAGTTGTATTCTCGTTCTTTAACTTGGATTAACCCTGTGTAGTAAGCAATAGCTTGTCCATTGGATGAATGGTAGTCAAGCACCCTTATCTCGCCATGTACGACCTGATACCACCAAATGCTTGTATCGTCTGAGTAACCTAAGTCCCAGGCGGTATGTACAGGGAATAGTGGGTCATGCTCTACATCTGTAATACGCCCTGAATCAGTAATAACCCTTAGTTCTTTTCCGTAATACGCTCCGACTATGGCACTTTCAAAATCACATTCGAACTCCGCAAGATACTGGTCTTGCGACATCATCTTGGCAGCATCTTCTAGTTCTTCTTTATCTAGAAGTGCCGTTTGACTAGCTCTAAGCGTCTTTACATACCAACTTTCATCTTTAGTGGCATTGTTATATACATCATAGAACTGGTTATGGCCTTTAGGTGTGCCGATAAATACTGCCCATCCTTTGCGGTCTGCCAGTAATGGTCTAAGCACCGCGCCCCATGTAGATGGTTTCATGTCAGCAAATTCGTCTAGAACTACACCATCAAGATACAAGCCACGGAGAGCATCAGGATTATCAGCACCAAACAAACGAATCCTTGCGCCATTTATTAATTCCACCCATAGTTCTGAAACATTGTGATTAGCCCTTACAGGCTCTGAAAAACGCATTAAGTAATCGAAAGCTATGGATTTGGCTTGGGCATAATACGGTGCAAGGTAGGCATATCGCCCATCTTCCTTACCTTCAATCAAGGCTTTATAGATTAAATCGTTGATACAAGCTACTGTTTTGCCACATCTGCGGTGAGCAACAATAACAGCCCAACGCTCTTGGCGCTCATGGAAGTCTAAGAATACATCTCTTGGACAATAGTCCAATTCAATATCTAGGACTTCTTCCAAGACACCACCATTCGTTGAGGAGCTTTAGCATCGCCTACTACTTCAGTACGAGCTAATTTGGGGACAGCGTATTCCACCATGTTTTGTACTATGTCACAGGCTTTACCTGGATTAGGCAAGACAATGTACTTTCCAGTTTCATCGTCTTTAAGCCCTTCAGCGGTGTTATAGAGCCATGTCTGAAGATAAGGTAGGTTAGCATCAAGCAATGCCCTAACAGTCTCACGAGCTTCAGCAGTAGCCTTATTAGGCGTTCCTTTAGGTCTGCCAGCTCTATTTAGATTGCTTTCTACAGTTTTCGATACTTTATTTGTCATATAAACTCAAGGTGTTGATTTATAAGGACTTTATTCTACTACAGATTTCTATGCAATATCTGGGTCGTGTATCTTGTTCATTGCATCATGTATAGCACGCTTACGCTTCATTCTTTCATTAGCTTGCTTGTTTAATACGCCACCATCTTCATCTAATTCTGTAGGTGGTTGTTTTGATTGGCGTTTTTTTTGCGCTTTCTCTAATGCTGACTCTACATGAGGTCTAAGCATAGCGTTTTCTGGGGGATAGCTTCTTGTCATGTGTTTCATTACATACCCTTCATTTTGTCAGTAATGATTTCTTTTCTTGTTTTGGCGGCTTGTTTAAAGTCTGATGCACTTGGAGCGCCTTTAGTGCCAGGCTTACGCATCTTTTCGCCAGAACCAGCAGCTATCCTAGCCTGTTTACGGTGAATATTGGCATAAAGTCCGTCTTTCATGCTTTGCTTTCAATGTATTTGGCGTACTGTTCTTCTAACTTAGCTTTACGCTTACCTTTGGCGCTATCACGCTCTACATTAAGAGCAATAGCTAGTGCCTGTTTTTTAGGCTTACCAGCTTTCATCTCTGTTTTGATGTTTTTGCCGACTGATTGGGCTGAACCTGATTTGTCTAATGGCATGATTAGGCCTTAAATTTAAGTAAGTAAATGGTTGTATCTATCTCTTGAGCAATATTGTCAATTAATTGGCAAATTTCTGTATCTTTTGGCAAGTCAGCCCTAGCATCTTTTACAAAGGATTGCAAAGATTGTAGGTAAGCTAATGGTTCTTTTGGCTGGTGATAGGTGCTAGGAAATTCAGTAATCTGACCATAGCATCCAAAATAAGTTTCAGCTAATTGGTCAGTAAGTTCAATAATATTTTCGTAGAACTTGCCTAATGCTTTATGTTTTGCGTAAGATTTGGTAGCCCAATGGAAAAAATGGGTATTTGTACCCGAATGTAGCAGCGTAGCTAGGAACAAAGCCATATTTTCATTCATAAATTACTCCATTTTTATTGATTTTAGCACTTCAATTGCTTCTTCGCTTGAATTTACCCTGTACAAGTGACCGCCTTTCCAACCAGCAATAAACTTCAATTGGTCAGGGGTAAATTTCTTATCAGCGCCATCTTTAATTTCCATTAAAATAGTTTGTCCTTCAAAAGCAACCAAAACATCTGGTATACCCTTACCAACCATATGCAATAGGTAAACATCAGCACCATAATCTCGTAGCGCCTTTACAACATCGTTTTGGTTTTTATCTACTTTTTTAGCAAATGACATATGTTTAGGTTAGTATTTGGTAACTTCTTGATTATAGGGGATTTTTAATGGCTGGTTATCATTTGACGGATGAGCAATGGATTGAGTCTTGGAATAAAACAGGAAGTCCAAGTAAGTTTGCAAAATTACATGGTATAGCAGTTAGAAATGTTATGGCTAGGCGTAGGTCAATAGAAAATAGACTAAAGATTAAATTAGAAACTTTTAATAGTCAAAATCCAGCTTATGTTAAAAAAATACAACAAACGCCTGGCAATGTGCGTAGAGGTATGGATATAGAAAAGGGCCGTGTCATTGTATTTAGTGATGCTCACTTTTGGCCTGACGAAACTACCACAGCATTTAAAGCTCTTATAGAGATGATTAAAGAGTACAAGCCTACTGCTATTGTCTGCAATGGTGATGCGCTAGATGGTGCTTCTATAAGCCGTTTTCCTCGTACTGATTGGAGTAAGCTGCCAACAATGAAAGAGGAATTGGAAGCCTGTCAATATTTTCTAGGTGAAATTGAATCAGTAGCTAAGGGCGCTAAATTGTTTTTTCCAATGGGCAATCATGACCAAAGGCTAGAGGCTAACATTGTTGCCAATCTTCCGTCTTTTGAAGGTATACCTGGCACTAGCCTTAAAGATTACTTTCCTATGTGGCAGCCTTGTTGGTCTTTTTGGGTAAATGAAGATACTTGTATTAAGCACCGTTGGAAAGGTGGATGGACAGGTGGTCGTAACAATGCCGTTAATTCAGGTGTAAATATGATTACTGGTCATACCCATGTACTTAGCGCAATTCCGTTTAATGATTACAACGGTACACGCTGGGGTGTTCAAACTGGTACGCTTGCCGACCCCAATGGACAACAATTTAGTTATACAGAAGATACCCCTAAAGATTGGAATAGCGGCTTTGTAATGCTATCTTTTGAGCGCAGCAAACTATTGCAGCCTGAAATGATTAGAGTTTGGGGTGAAGATGAAGTTGAATTTAGAGGCAAGATACATCAAGTATGAAGCTAACAGCTCCTATTCTTCGTAATTTATATTCAGCAATCTATTGCATGAAGCCATTTGATAGATGGAATATGCCTTTGCCAGAGCAGATTTGTTTTATTGTGGACAAAGACCAGCAAGTAATGGGCAGTTATTTATACGATGATGGTGAGAAATACGAGCATACCATTACTATTTCTTCTGCTCGTTGCGGTCATCTTGATACGGTAATTCGTGTTTTGTGCCATGAATGTATCCACATGAGCCGTCACAAATCGAGCAAGTGGACTCACCATGATAAGGAGTTTCGTAATAGAGCGCACCGTATCTCGTCTGAATTGGGTTTTGACCCTTTAGAGTTGTAGCTTCAGCTGCCAAACGGTCTGCCGTAGTAAATGTTGTCATTTGCTAATTCCTTTTCCAAGTTTTTCGCTGACTCGTTCCAATAACTCCTCACAGGATATTTGGTATTTTCTTTCAAAACCTTTGACACCCAATCCGTGAAGCCCATCGTTTCCCCTATGGTGAGCTGGGCAAAGAGGCAAGATTGGGGATGTAGCCCGAACAGCTCCATACCTTCGTACATGATGGAGTTCTGACGGTGTGCCTTCAATCCCAAAGAATTCGGAGCATAAAATACATCCGAGTTCTGCAATCTTATTGAGAGCGTTCTTTTCATCTTTTGTAGCCATCAGCTAATGCGTACCAATCTCTATAAAATTGTTTTAATTCTGTAAAGCTAGTGCCGCATTTCATAAACTCACCGTCTTTAGTTATTTGCCAGTAACTCTCTACAACGGTTTCATCATTGGTATTGCCAACAATGATAAGCACAATAAAATTTTCTTTACTAGCTAAGGCTTTAAGCATAATCTTTTGGCCTTCGCTTAATTTCTCACCAGGATTCTTCCATTCCATGATTAGAAATTGACCATTGCGCTCTACAATACCATCTATGTCACATGGTACAAAGCCTGGGTTATCAGCTATAAGACCTTTAAAATCAGAATAATCTTGGTGTTTAGCCAAGATATTACGCATTAGTTTAGCCATTGTTTTCTTATCTGTTCGTATGTAGCAAACTCTAATTTAATGGTTTCATCTGCTAAATCATGAGCTATTTTGGTAGCTTTTTCGTATTGATTTTTAAGTGTAGCGTTGTGATAGCATTTTAATAATTTTTGTATACGCAAATAGTTTTCAGAGTAATCATTCATCTAGTCATTCTTTCAATATTACGGTTGCTTGCTTCAATTGTGCGCCATGCCTCAAATCTCATTTTAGCTGCCTCTAATTGCCATCTAAGCGCTTCTGTTTGTTCTGTGGCTATTCCAATGGCTTTGCATAGGTCTTGGTATTCTTGGCTTGCGTAGGCTTCCATTTCTTTTGCGGCAATGCTAGAACCCTTTGATTCGGTAGCTTTAATTGCTCTAAGAGAATGTCTAAAATTTTCCAACTCTGCCAATCTGCCTTTTGCAGCAGCATAATCTGGCGCTTTCTTGAAAATGAAGTCAATCGCATCATTTGGGTCTTTCATTTAAGGTTCATCCATAAGCCAACTTGGGCGGCAGCATAGCCAATCCAAATTAAAGCGTTGCTATTTGAACCCTTAAAATATTGAGCTAATCCTACAACTAAATACCCAAGCCCTGTTGCTGCGACAATATACCTTTCAAGCATCCCCATTCCCCTTTATTGCCAGCTTTGTAAGCTGTATAAAAATCATTTAATAATGGTATTGGCAAGTTTTTTTCACTAATGTAGTTTCTAAACCACGCCAATCCTTTTTTATGCCGTAAAGCGCATAGATACCTTACTCCACATTCATGTTTAGTTTTTTCAAGCACTTTTCTTTAAGAGTCTGGTAAGTATCATAACCATTGCCGATAACACCAAGTTCTCTAGCTTTTGCTTCAATACCTTCATTAGTAAACATCCACTTTTTATCACTTTTCTCTCTCCTTAGTTCAATGATTAGCTCATCTTCCCAGCGTTCTTGATTTAGCCAGGTTGCTGGATGAGGTATAAATTCTAACTCAGTTTCCTTAGCTTTCCAATACGATAAATGGTCATCTATGGCCCTGCAAGCGTCTAGTTGTTGTTGTTCTGTTAACTTGGCAAATGCTTTGCGAGCAACTGCTTTGGCTATCTTTCTTGGGTATAAAGACCAGAATTCTTCAAACATCTCCTTGCCATCCTCTTGCGCCTAACCAAACACTAAACGCATCATTCATTGCATTGTAAAAATATTCGTTATCATCTTTTATTGAAAAATTATGATGTTTTCTTGACCAATTTTGGCGAACCCAATATTCAAATTCTTCTCTTTCTTTTTCAAGTAAAGGGTTACTCATTGCAACACCCTTGGGCTTGATGGTGTAGATGGGCTACTTGGTACTGTGTAGCCTGTGTTGCCTACAACGCTTTGTGTATAGCCGTTTGGAGTTGTGATAACCACTTGGTTTGGATAAAGAGTAGCGGTCTGTGTTGTAACGCCCATAGCATTTACAAATTGCGCTGTATTGCCGTTAATTTGTACCGTTCCAACATTGTAGCCACGACTGTCAGTCATTGGATAAGTTTGGGCTTTAGCTGGTATACCGTATGCAAATAGACCACCTAGTACTGCACCTAATAAACACGCACCTAAAAAATCTTTCATTTAAATCCCCTTAAATGTTTACTCGTTATTGAGTAGATGTAGTTTCCCCAATAGTATTTTATTAGTCTACTAGTATTTATCCTTAGTTGTTAAAATACAACTTCCAAGAGGTTTGAGCGAACCTAGCCTACCTAGGTTGCCTTCAAAGTTCTTCCATTGAGGAATCGCTTACCCATCAGTCTTGCGAGGCACAGGCACTAATTTCGCCACCTGTATTGCGCTGTTTCAGCCTCTTACCCTACTAGTAACGCTATAACCTTATGCCGCTACGATGTCGTTAGAGCCGCCAGCACAAGG
>Ga0209191_1002541_pt1 | contig 11272 bp, 10 predicted proteins | sample S_130626_EF_Meta_FD_187320 | JGI IMG/M metagenome (GOLD analysis project Ga0209191, IMG submission 187320) | Freshwater microbial communities from Lake Simoncouche, Canada to study carbon cycling - S_130626_EF_MetaG (SPAdes) (version 2) | ecosystem: Environmental > Aquatic > Freshwater > Lake ... | reverse complement strand
AGTTTATGTCAGAATCCGAAACAGAAAAAAAGAAAGATAAAAGAATAGAATTAGGAGATATTATTTTAATAGATGTACCTACCAATCCTGAATGGCACCAACATATTTTTTATATTGCTTATATTGGTCTCAATATATTCTTTCATTTTTTCTTTATTTATTTTCCAACTTCCCTTAACATCACCCCTCATCCTATTTTCTTTTTTATTAATTTCATTTGTTTCAGTTCTTAACATTTCTAATAACATCCCTTTTTCTTTTACTATACCTTTTAACAATTCCATTTATTATCTATTTAATACAAATACAAAAAATGAATATGAAATAATAAGATATCTATATTATATTATAGAAAAGAAATGATGACAGAGATTCATATCTTTCTGTTTCGCAGAGACTTTCGCATCTATGATAACTTGGCACTGAATCACTTGATATCAGAATGCGGAAACAAAGGAATCTACCCGATGTTTATATTCAACCCTGAGCAAATATACGCGAAGAACAATCCATATTTTAGTAATAATTGTGTCCAGTTTATGATCGAAAGTCTAGACGATTTGGAAAAACATATACACATAAATTATTATGAGAGCAAGGGCACTGGCGATATCGGCATATTCGTTGAGTTATCCAAAAAATACAATATCAAGACAATCGCATATAACAAGGATTACTCACCATTCGCTATAAAACGCGATCGTATTATTGAGGAATGGGCAGTAAACAATGGTATCCGCATAATTACCGAAGAAGACTACACACTATATCCTATGGGCACGATAAGGAATAACAAAGATGAAACATACAAGGTCTTTACACCATTCTATAAAAAATCCCTATCAATCAAAGTCAACGCGTGTGTCGCAGGCACAAAGGACATCAATGTCGTAAAGCATATTAAAGGATTTGACAAGCATAGATATTATGAAGTGAACGATGATATTGCGGTTCGTGGCGGACGTGACAAGGCACTTGTGCGATTTAAGAAGGTTATGACGGATTACGCTACAACCCGGGATTATCCTGGAATGGATAAGACGACGAAACTAAGCGCCTATATTAAATTTGGGTGCGTAAGCATACGAGAGGTCTATTATAATTATAAGAATGTCAAGGAATTACAAAGAGAACTGCTATGGCGCGAGTTTTACGCAAACATCCTCTATTATTTTCCACACGTATTAGGTAACGCATTTAAGGAGCAGTATGACAATGTGAAATGGACGAATAACAAGGAGTGGTTTAAAAGATGGTGTCGTGGCGAAACGGGGTATGTATTGGTAGATGCTGGAATGGCACAGTTGAACAAGACGGGATGGATGCACAACAGACTACGTATGATTACCGCAATGTTTTTAACAAAGGATCTTCTAATTGATTGGCGGTGGGGCGAGAAATACTTTGCGACTAAATTGGTGGATTATGATCCCGCGAGTAATAATGGCGGATGGCAGTGGTCGGCAAGCACAGGTACTGATTCACAACCTTATTTTCGTATCTTCAATCCTGAACTACAAGTAAAACGTTATGACAAGGATTACGAGTATATCCGAACGTGGATTCCGGTATTTGAAACCGACAACTACGCGATAGAAAAAATAGTAGATCATAAAGAGCGCTCGGCGATTGCCATAAGCGAATTTAAGCGTGCACAGTCCGTATAGCATATACCTAAAGGTCTAGCGTGAGAACATCGCTCGTTGGTCATTCACATCCCAAATGTGTCTAATAATATTATTACAATGTTCGTGATTTGGCAAATGCTCTGGATGTAGCGTGCTACCAAACGCTATATCTGTGATCGCCACAGGATACGTTATGACGTATGAATTCACGGGGGCATAGATTATATTATCTGCTGCTGTCCAAGAGGAATATGACAAGTCGTATTTATTATCGGACAACACATACGCGTCTAAGATTTTGCGCGCAGCTTCTCTAGATAGTAAATAATAGACGGCACCTGGATAAGACTCGTATCTCTTGATGATAATGTCACCATCACCAGAACGCTTTAAAAAGTGTTCGTTGTATAACTGGATGACGACAGGATGACTGCTTGTATAAAGTTGTAGGATTTCAATAGTTTCTTTATTTTTATTTTGAGTTTCTGTGATATAGTTTAATATTTTGCCGAAATCAATATTGATAAACGATAAGTCGTCTTCCAATACGCAAAAATACGCGTCTCCGTTATCGTATCCTTGCTGTATTGCTTTTAAATGCGACAATATACAAGCGATCTCCTCTGGTGTAGTTGAAGGGATTGACTCTTCGTTGCGAATAATCGTATAGTCGCCCGCTTTGATGGTTTCGGGGGTTTCTGCGGAAATACGATTGTTCTTTATACTATGCTCAAAAAACTGCGATTCCATATGCCTCCGTCTATCTACAGAACGATCCATGTTAATCCAATAGTGTTTCATTATATTTATGTTATTAATACATTAATAAAGTAAAGTATTACTTAAATACTTGATACATAAGCTGGAATAATAAATTTGAACATTAGCGTTATTCTTAAACGATAACAATTCCTGCTAACAGGTCGCGCACCATGCCAAAAATTCGAAGGAAATGCCAACATCCGGTTTGATTTCGGTAATACGGATTTCGTAATCTCTCTATTTGCGCGATCCCAAAATATAGTTTCGCCTCCCCAATCAACACTCCATTCTTTCATTGGATAAAATATAAATGTCTTTGTTCCATCGCGAACATCGTCTGTATGGATATTTGCATCATTGCCGTATGTATATCCATTTGCATAACATCTCAATAGATGCGAACCAGGTTCAATAATATCTTTTATTTTCTGATAAAGCGATTGAATACAGGGTTCTACAAATATTACTTCATCAACTGGCGTTCCATAGTTTGTGCTTGTAGTTCCAATATAAAAGTAATTAACCCAATGTGGTATTGGTTGAGTAGTTGAAAGAGAACTGTTAGATTTAGCACCATACTTCCAAGATACATCTTTGCGGAAAAACTCTTCTAATTCGTAGCTAAGTTCATCATCTACAAAATTGTCATGTATTATTATTTCTTCCATTGCGTATATCTATGTATACCCATTTTTATTTTTATGGTTTTAATAACACAAAGGCAATAGACGAGATAGTATTACCACTCTCTAAGATAAGCAAATACCCTGCGGTTGAAACATTAAACACCATCATATCTGCGTTTGACGATGGATTTTGTGATATATTGCTACCATATGGATCACCGTTTATAGAACCTCTCCATGAAGCAACACCAAGGTTTGTCCAAGTTGTACCATTTGCACTCCACCAATAACTATTTTTGCGTGTATTACTACCTGAATTATCTTCCCTGAATAAATCGGCTGCTACAAGACAGACTTGTTTTGCCCATGAAGGTATATACATTATCATAGAACTTGAATTTCCAGGATTAGTCAATGACGAATATCCCAAAGATGTGAAGTAGGGTTGAAATAAGGTATTATAATTACTATATATATTATTTGGTCCGTTATTCGTAGTATTGTTAAACCCACCAATGCCGTATGCGGATCCGTATGACCACCCAGGAGCCCAATCTGTATAAATTTGTGAAGTCGTGGAAGGAAGACTAGTGTAATTTTGCGAAGTTAATTGTGCGTTTGAAAAGATTGTGAGTCCTGTTGTAAAATTTCGTAATTGAAGTCCATTCCATCTTCCCGTTGTCCCGAAATTATGTTGTAATAACCAGTTGTAACCACCATAAGAAACAACTGGCAGATTGTCATATGCTGATTGTCCAGTGGATGTTACAACTGTAGTACAAAGGTCACTGTATGGCACCGCTACACCGGTTGTTAGTGGCGCATAATTATTCAAAAGATATGGGTACAACCCCAACCCAGATTTTAACCGGTTGATAAATGCGATTAGAACGTTCTTACATTCTTGTTCTGTTATATACACGCCATTTTGTTTGGAACACAAAATAGTACCAAATAGTACATTCACACTGTCAATTGACATAGAAGATAAATCGCTATTGGCATCTTGTGGATCTACAGTTGTCATCGTAGATGAATAAAATGTAGAAGTGCTATCTCCAATTGCAAAGTATAAATCGCATACAGTAGGGTCAGAATCTGTTATATGTGTATTCTTCGCGTTATATACTTGTCTTACCCACGCATAAACAGTATATCCATTCACATTATTACCATTATAAAGAGTAAAATTTGTCCAATTCGCGATGCCGGTATCCGCGCCAAGTTCCCCTGACTTTTGAAAACCCCACGAAGCTCGCGTTGCTGACTTTCCAAGCATAATTAACGGACGGGTATATCCTAGTGATATATATCCAGACGTTTTACCATTTACAGTGACAGTGCTTGCGGTTGTCGTATTATAAGAAAGGGTTGTTGATAAAACTCCGTCTGCGATCAGTTTCGTGTAATTACCAGAATCATACATATCAAATAATCCGTCCAAGATAAAGGTATCATTTCCATTAAGAGAGTATTCATAAAAGTCTACATTCTTATATTCGTTTAGATAGGGTTGGACTGTAGTATATATTTCTTGTAATGTTTTGCTACTTAAATTACCAGGAACAGATGGCGTAGGCGATCTCCTATATCTTATAATGACGATACCTGAACCGCCATTCGCGCCATTCATATTTATAATACCTCCTGTATTCGTACTACCTCCACCTCCACCGCCGCCACCGCCTCTTGTTCCAGGCACCGGATTAACTCCAGAACCTTCAACAGCACCATTTCCTCCACCATCAACACCAATTCCAAAAGTTCCCCCAGACCAAGTACCTCCACCGCCACCTCCTCCGTAATTTGTAACGATGCCTGATATTGACGTTGATACTCCTGCACCTCCATTTCCCGCTCCTGATGCTGTAGCGTTTGTTCCGTTTCCAGAAGCACCACCACCACCTCCTCCTTTACTTTGACTTCCATTTGAACCTCCATTACCGCTAACGCTATTACCTGTTTCTCCATTATTTGGCACTAAACCTCCTGCGCCACCACCACCTCCTCCACCACTTGAATAGTTATCACTTACTATACTACCTGCCGTTGGAGTTGTAGCTGGTGTTTGATTATATCCACCACCACCACCACCTCCGGCAGCAAATAATCCTAAAGATGTTATAGAGGATGTGGTTCCATTTGCTCCTTTATTATATGGATTAACACCTCCAGCACCACCTGTTCCTACAGATATAGAGTATGTTCCTGGAATTAGCAAAACATTTGATTTTTGTATAACATCGCCACCTCCACCACCACCGCCATAATTACCACCACCGCCGCCTCCGCCAACAATTAAAATATCACAAAGAAGATCTTCAGTTGTCGTAAAAGTGTAGTCTTTCGTTGTTCCTGAACCGGAATAAGGGAATACGATGCATCTCTCATTCGTCCCTATTGTAGTTGAAGTTGTGCCAGCAATAACTATCTCCGCAGGTATTGATAGTTGCGTTTTTGCTTTGCCACGGAACACAGATAAGGAGACTGTTGTTCCTGACGATGGTAATCCTGAGATACCGGATGTGAAACCGCTTACGGCATTTGTGTAATACTCAGACATACTTATAGGATTTGTGCCACCAAACTCTGTTTGAACTTGTGATAACGAGATTGTCCCTGAACTCGCGAGTGGCATCTCTTTATACTTTATTCATATACTTTATATTTTCTTTATAGATATAAAAATATGATATACTATATATAGTATTACGTATTACAACTATATAACTATAGCGATGGCATTGTTTATTGACACCGAGACATCCGGATTGCCTGATACGCATAATTTGAGATGGGGTGTGTATCCCAATTATAAGGACATAGATAAGTATGCGAATGCGAGGATCGTTCAGTTTTCTATGTTAATCACGGATACAAAGTTTAATTACCTAGATATCAAAGATTATATTATTAAACGCGAGGGATTTGAGATAACGAATGGTGAATTTCACGGCATCACCAATGATATTTCGGATAATGTTGGTGTTAATTTTGATATCGTAGCAGTAGAGATATTCTACGAACTGTTAAAGAATGTGTCGCATATTGTTGCGCATAATGTAGGGTTTGACGTTGGTGTGATTAAATCTGAACTATATCGTAGGAATCTTCAGTATATTATTGACGAATTAGACAAGAAGACGTTACTATGTACAATGAAGCATATGAAACCGATCCTTAAAATCATAAATCCTTATGGCAATTATAAGAATCCGTCGCTAAACGAAATATACAGACATAATTTCAAAACGGATGTTGAGAATGCCCATAATTCGCTGTACGATGTTATAAATCTTCATAAGGTAGTAGAACATATGTATAAAAATAAAACATTGCGTTATGATATTGACGCGTAGAATTTGTTTAATTATATGAACTGAAAATTAAAAATAAATATATAAGAATAGTAATATTAAATGAGCAGAAGAATTCGGTTATTAGATCCATTATTAGATCCATTATTAGAACCTTTACCACCGATTAATACGCGTAAATCATTTTTTTCTGAAGATCAGGACAAAGAAAAAATTGAAATGAATTTAGCGTTGTTATATTCTATATTACAGACACCTTTTCAGCAAAATATAATAAATACGGGTCCAGGAGAAAAACAAACCGCTTTTGGAGAACTTTTACAAGAAACCTTAAAATTATTATTTGATAAGAATTATCATGGATATATCGATAAATTATTTAACAACGAAAAATTAACATCATTAAAACTAACGGACTTTAATTTTAGTAGATTCGATCTAAAGGGCTTCTATTTAAGTTTGAATAATGTTGATGATAATAATGATAGAATTAAAAAACTTTTTAGTTTTTTTAAAAAATTTAAAAAGACATATATAGAAGAATTAGAAAATTTTTTTGATAATGATAAAAAAATTATTTATACCGGCATACATAAATATATGGTAGTACATTGGATGAATATACTAGCTGAAGATGATGATAGAATGAATTTTTTTGTAAGAAAATTCATATCGTCTAATATAACATTTGAAACTTACGAAAAACACATGAAGATAATGTGGTGTAAAAATAGTAGACAATATGAAAATTTTAGAATACAAAAATATTTAATAAATGATTTTAACACCCATATAAAAAATAAATTAAATAAGTGTGAAAGAGTAATATTAAAAAATAAAGAAATATTTAAAAATTTAGCAAGAGAAGGTCACTTAAAAAAAGAAAAAAATAATTATTTGTATAAAGAAATACCAATTACATTTGATGGTATTATAAATTATTCTTCAAATTATGTTAATGATGAAGATAAATATAATTCAATTAGATCATTAGCAAAATTAATCGTTGATTCAAAAGAAGGACCAATCAACCAAGCGCAATTATCAGAAAGAGATTTAGAAGCAAGAATAAGAATGTTAACAATTTTATATCAAGAATATAATGGGAAAGAAGAATTGTCAGAATTAATAGAAAAATACAAAAATGAGAAACAAAAACGTTTTCCTTCAGTAAGAGTATCTAGAGGAGAAAATTCTGTAGAACAACAAGAAGGTCTCTTATCTACGACTGTTTCTCCTTCGTTAAGAGTATCTAGAAGAGAAAATTCTGTATCTAAATTAAGAAAAGCTGTATCTAGTAGAGGAGTAAATTTTGTATCTAAATTAAGAGAAGCTATATCCAGTAAAAAAGATGAACAGCCCTTTTATAGAATAGGTGGTAGTGTCAGAATAAAGAAGATACATAAGAAGGTGATACTCGGTAAGGAAAGATGCATCTATAAGAAACAAGGGGATAAAAAGGAATATATAAAACATAAGGGAGAATTGATAACTGTCAAAGAATATAAGAAAATAATAAAGAAGTAAATAAATTCTTATTGAGAATACCCATTGTTCTCTATATGATGATTATATTTAATATCGCAATAGCGTCTTCCAGAAAGGATAGCGAAGAGATCGTTCGCTACCAAAACCTTCTTCAAAGTATGTCTCGTCTTCCAAGACGATCGTTTTATATAATTTACAAATAACACTAAGGACGCTTTGGTCGTGTCGGTTGTCTATAAAACGCTCGCATTGTTCATTTTTATTATAATGATCCGTAAATAATAGCGGATTTTGATGTAATGTGTTTAACCACGTGGAAACGATGTTCATACTATTTGCATTCTTTTTAAACATCCGGACAGTCGCGATGAATTGTCCAGATTCCCTAATATCGCGACTGTCTGCGTGTATATTTAAATACTCAAAGATCTCTTTGATCGTCCATTTGTCTTCCGCGTGATGAGGCATTTCAAAGGATATACATCCTGAGTTGCTTGCGTCGCCATCTTCTATCAATTCAATATATTCCTTAAATCGCTTGTGTCCGTTAGGGTTTATATAGCACCCCGCATCCACATAGATTACTATGTCGCCATCCTTCACTTTTTCTAGATGTTTATGAATTACATATGGTTTCCATATCCAATACCCGCCACCTCTTGGCAGTTCCAAAACACTTTTAAACTTTTCTTTAAAATCTTCGTCTAAATCTTCGGGACCATACGCGGTTATGCTGTCAAACCATCCTATACTCTCAGCTTGCTTGACGAGTCTTTTTTTCGTCTCGACAAACCCATTATCTCCATAGGTAATAAAATGTATCATATATATTATATATACTAGAATCTCTATATTTTTATATATTATAGATAAGATAGATAATATGGCGGTTACTATGGAGGAACTGAGACGGTATCGGGTTTTAAACTTGACTCTAATTGACTTGGTACCTACAGTGATCGTAGCACTTATCATACATTCTATTTTATGGGTCTATCCTTTAGAATTGAGTAGCAACGAACAGAGCGAGCGAACATTCATTCAATATACGGTATCATTGGCAATTATCGTGATTACATCACTTGGTTTGGGAATAATCATACACCGTATGTCAGGCGTAAAGTCGGGATTATCAGCACACTTGGGATTAAACGGAACACCAAATAAAAAAATAATATAGTTTTGTAAAAGTAGAGAACAAGAAAACGAAAAATGGACAATCGCGTAATCACCGTCGATCGATTCCTTTCAATATGGATTTTTCTATATACCATCGTCTATTTGATCGGGATCGCCCCATACAATCCTGTAATATTGATTAGTATCGCGTTAACATTCTTTACGATCAGTCTGTTTATCATCATCCCGCGATTGAACGAGAGGTCACTTTTAACCTACTATATTACCATTAATACACTGGGTAAAATAATTCCCCTGCTTTTCATAATCAATCGCAAAATAACAACGAGCGATATTGGATTTACCGTATCTTTTATACTAATATATGTCGCCTATATGCTTATCGTTAAAGACGATATTGTTTGCGTATATACGGATTACGTGGAGTTCATAATAGACCGCGATAGAGCAAGAGAAGGCGCGATCTATCACGAAATCAATAAAGTATTTACTGGACTATTCTAATTGTAAAATCTAATATTGCCTTTATAAAAGGATAATTTACTACCAGCAGGATTCGAACCTGCGAGTGCTAAGCACGTGACAGCTTAAGTGTCATTCCTTGGACCTGACTCGGACATGGTAGCAAAGCTCATAAATCAGAGCAATATTATTTGAAAAAATAAGGTAAGTTAATTCTTTTTATTATATTTATATATGTACCCGTATTCCTTATATGATTTTATCTGTTTATATTATATATATATAGTATAGATGTATTCTGAACGTAGATCGAGATTACCATCACGACAACCTAAAAAAAATTTACAACTTAGAACGAGATTACCTTCATTACCACAACACCAAGTTACACCACAATTACCATCACGAACTACGTCGAGATTACCTTCATTAACACCAGCATTGCACTTACACTTACCAAAAGTTACACCACAATTACCATCACGACAACCTAAAAAAAATTTACAACTTAGAACGAGATTACCTTCATTACCACCACACCAAGTTACACCACAATTACCATCACGAACTACGTCGAGATTACCTTCATTAACACCGGCATTGCACTTACACTTACCAAAAGTTACACCACAATTACCATCACAACAACGTAAAAACACAAAATTACAACTTAGAACGAGATTACCTTCATTAACACCAGCATTGCACTTACACTTACAACGTAGATCTAGATTAGATAAGGTTCGTAAATCGATGTCCAGTTCTAAAAGTTCAGATAGTACAAGAAAGAGATATGATAGACAATTCGCTAAATTAATTAAAAAGTTACCTATCGGAGATGCATATGAACACGTTTTTACACACTTTCAAGAATTACGTGAAGAAATACCTGATAAATATAGATATCCATTAAGAGATGATAAAATATATAAATATGTATTGAGAAACGAAATACCACAAGATAAATTAAAGAATTCTTTATGTGAAAATCCGAGCCCAGGCGTGTTTGAACTACTATTTGACATGAAATTTAGAATAGATTGGTCATTATTAGTAAAGCATCCTGACGCATTTACTAAAAAATCCCAATTAGAAAATATAATAAAAGGACAGCATAGTAGATTATTGTGGTATAATTTATTCATGAATACAAATCCTAGAGTTATTAAATTTGTGAATAAAATAATGGAAGAAGAGAAAAATAAAGACAAAAAAAAAGAATATTATAATATTTTGGCAAATAATCCTACTCCAGAAGCTATTAAAATTGTTAAACAGGTATTACAAAATTTCAAAGGTAATCGTAACATTTTGAATTCTTTAGCGGATAATCCAACACCTGAAGCGATGGAACTATTGAAACGTATCGTAAAACAAAAAGATTTTGAAAATAATCAAAATATGTGGATAAGATTATTAGCAAATCCGGCAGCAATGGAATTTATAGAAAACTGTTTATGGAAAAGTATAAATAAATATTGGTATATAATGTATAAAAATCCTAACCCTAAAGTTTTTAAATTGATAGAAAAATTTTCAGGACACAAATTTGATAAGAACTATAACTATGACCACTTATCCGAAAACCCTAGTTCAAAAGCAATTAAAATATTACAAGAAAGGATGAATCAAGAAAAATCTATATCGAAAGAAGATTATTATGATTTAAGACAAAGAAAGAGTGTTTCAATATTTTTAAATTGGATAAAAATATCAAAAAATCCAAGAGCAAAGAGTTTAATTCTTGCGAAAATAGAAGATGAAAAGGGTAGAGAAAAAGAAATAGCAGAAGATAGAAAAAATGGATATCCGGAAAGAAATCTTAACTGGGGCTATGTATCCGCAAACC
>Ga0209191_1002538_pt1 | contig 11278 bp, 23 predicted proteins | sample S_130626_EF_Meta_FD_187320 | JGI IMG/M metagenome (GOLD analysis project Ga0209191, IMG submission 187320) | Freshwater microbial communities from Lake Simoncouche, Canada to study carbon cycling - S_130626_EF_MetaG (SPAdes) (version 2) | ecosystem: Environmental > Aquatic > Freshwater > Lake ... | reverse complement strand
GATGATTTTTTCTGACATGCAATTTAACGCCTGCGTTAAGTATGATGACAGTGCAATGGAAATGATTGCTCGTAAGTATGCCGAAGCAGGTTACGATTTGCCTAAGGTAGTTTTCTGGAACTTGAATGCTAGCGGAAACGCTCCAGTCAAGTTCGACAAGGGTGGTACCGCTCTTGTGTCAGGATTCAGCCCAGCAATTGCTGCTAGTGTATTGGGTGCAGACCCAGATGCATTCTCTCCGGAAGCAATTATGCTTAAGGCCGTGATGAACAGTCGCTACGATTTGGCGTAATCCAAATAACACGGCAGGTGCCTCTGCGAAAGTACGCACTTGTTCTCTAACTGCTCGGTTTATCCGGGCATTGCCATATCTTGACAAATAATGGTGATTGTGATATACTATGTCTATGCGTAAATTAATTAAAAACGGAAAAGTAGCAGTACTATACAGCCCTGAGTTTGGTGCTGGATGGTACACATGGAATCAAGAGTATCCAGAGATATTGTTCGACCCTGCAATAGTAAAACTTGTAGAGAAGGGACAATATGATGAATTGGCTACTTATGTAGAATTGAAGTATCCAGGTATATTCACAGGTGGGTTACGTGACTTGCAAGTAGAATGGATAAAAGAAGGAACATTGTTCCGTGTAGTAGAATACGACGGTAGTGAAAGCATAGAAGTATGTGAAGATATAGATTGGATGATAGCATAGTGTATAAAGTAATAACAAAAGAAGGGTTTCCCCTTGCCAGTTGTTTGTCGTTGAATAGTGCAATGGACACAGCAAAGGCGTACGGACAGTTTGTAACTATTCGTGGCCCAGACGGAATGGAATTTGTAGGACGATTCGGTGTTGATAGTGTAGTAGATGGAAAGACTCCTGATGGAGTAGCATACACTTGGAACAAGGCTAGCAGAATCGGCCGAGTAAAAAAGGAGAAATAATATGCCAGCAGTATTTTTAGTATCGGACACACACTTTGGCCATGCCGGGGTGTGTAGATTTACAGAAAGTGACGGAGTAACAAAGATTCGACCATGGACCGATCCATCTGAGATGGATGAGGAAATGATTAAACGTTGGAACGATACAGTTCGTCCAAACGACAAAGTATATCACTTAGGTGATGTGGTTATCAATCGTAAAGCATTACCAACAATGGCTCGCTTAAACGGTGATAAGGTTTTAATTCGTGGCAATCACGATATTTTCCGTGATGATGAGTATAGATTATACTTCCGTGAATTACGTGCATACCATGTGATGAATGGAATGATCTTAAGTCATATCCCGTTACATAGTGATAGCTTAGGTCGCTTTGGAGTTAACATTCATGGTCACTTACATTCTAATCGTGTAAAGAAAGCATATGGTGTTGATGCTAGAACCGGTGAAGTAAAGTATAGTGATGAAAATGATGTCCGTTATCATTGCGTATGCGTTGAACAAACTGACTTTAAACCTATCTTATTTGAAGATGTAATTAAACGCATCGAGGCAGAGGGCGGGTCAATTGGATTTAAAAGTGGTAACGGCCCAACGATGTAAGAGTCGCTAAAAGAAAATAGGACCTTCGGGTCCTATTTTTGTGGATAAAAATTGTGTTTTTATAATATACGTATAAATAAGATTATCATGTTTCAATTTATCACAGACCTATCACACACATTATTAAGTTTTATAAAAGACGATCCTGTACGCCCTGAAATCTCTAAAGATTTTAGAGTTAGCGATGGCAGAGTTGTCGCAGCATTAACCGACGAAGAACAACAACCAGAAGCAATGGTTTGTGTTAGCTTCCATGATTTTGTTCCGAAAGATGTTGAAGGATTAAAACAAACTGCTCAAGTGCCCACAACAGCAATATTCTATACTATTTGGAGTTACAAGAGTGGTAAGGGAAAAGAATTACTGTATCAAGCAGTAAAGGGTATTCAAGCACAATATCCTAGTGTAACTAGATTTGTGACATTAAGCCCTAAGACTAATCTAGCACGTAGGTTCCATCTAAAGAACGGGGCTATCGTTTTCAGAGAAAATATAGACACTACAAACTATGAGTATCTGACAGAAACCCCCAAAGAAAACCCCGAAAATAACGGTTGACAAATAATGGTTTTGGGTGTATACTATGGGTATGCTGAAAGAACACCTGAAATCTCGTCACTTAGACTTGGAACTTCACAGGCCCGTGCTTGATGAAGTTGAGGGTGTTGCTACATTCTATTTGTGGAATCTAAGCGGCCAATTAGTCGGGTATCAGCAATATCGTCCACTAGGAGAGAAAAAGCCACAGAATAATCCCAAACAGGGTAAGTATTTCACATACCGAAATCAGCCCACGCAGACTGTTTGGGGCGTAGAAAGTCTCTATTTAAGCCCCCAAGTTGTTTTTGTGTGTGAGGGGGTATTTGATGCGGCCCGGTTGACTGAGCGTGGATTTAGTGCGTTGGCCGTGCTGTCTAACAACCCCAATCAAGACCTAAGAAACTGGTTAACCTGTCTTAACCGCAAAGTTGTCGCAGTTTGTGACAATGACGATGCAGGCCGCAAGTTGGCCGAGTTCGGTGACTGTTGCGTTTTTACAACAGATAAGGACCTCGGGGATAGCAGCCCGGAATTTGTCTCGGCCTTACTGGAAACTTACAGTTGACATTAAATGGGTTTCAGTGTATAATTCATCTATGAACTCAAAAATCGTCCGCAAGCGCAGAACAGATCGTAATCAGGTCCTGTACTACATTCAAGACGTAGTTACACAGGAAACTTATATCGGTCTGACTGCTATGTGTTTCGCAGGTAATGTGCGTAAGACATTGACCCGTCGTATGCAAAAGCATATGCAACGGGCCTTGACTGAGCGTAAGAATTGGGGTCTGTCTTGTGCTTTGCGTGAACGTGGTGCCGAGCGTTTTGTATTCGGTGTGATTGAGATTGTGCGTGGCAAGCGTCCCGCGCATGAGCGTGAGACAGAATTGATTAACACATTGCAACCTGCATTGAACACATTTGGAGTAAAGTAATGAACGAACGAATTCGAGAACTTGCCAAGGCTGCTGAATATTGGGCCAACACGTTTGAAGATAAAAGTAGATATCAAGAATACTTGATGGAAACGTTCGCCGAACTGATTGTACGGGAATGTGCGTTGGTTGCTAAAACTCTACCGCATACTCCAGAAAGACATTGGGTTCAAGATTCAGTAACGTACATACCTGTTCATTGTGAGCAGAATATACTAAAACATTTCGGAGTTGAAGAATGATAGAAATTTTTATACCTGTATTGTTTGTGTGTCTAAATGACAATTGTAATTTTATGCAGGCGCAGACTGTTTACAAGTCGGAAGTACAATGTAGAGCATCGATTGATAATCAAAAAGCATATCTAACGGATATGGCAAATCAAGCCGACCAACCAAAGATGACTATACTAGAAGGTACTTGCATCAATACTAAAATTGAGAAACCGGAAATTCGAACATGAGTTTATGCTTGATTTAGAAAATAACATCCCTGACCAACCAGTAGAGGAATTAGAAGAATGAAATGCGATAAGTGTGGATATGATGATAAGGGCACAGGCGATACTGCTCACCCTTGCGGACCAGTAAATTTCCCAACGCCAATTGTTGAAGATAACAAATTCAAACTGTGGGCTGATCCACGTTTTCAAATCCTAGCCGAGGTTGATAAACTATTGAATGGTGATAAAATTTGGGGTGGTATGGATTGGAGTTATAATCCTATACATCCTGTCAAGTATAAACCAGTTGCAGTAAAGGTTCGTCAAGCATTAGATGAACTCAAAAAAGAATATGGAGTTGAAGAATGACTAAAGAAATCACTGTGGAGATGCTGGACCAAACTATTCAATGGTGTGAGCAAAACGCATTTTGGGGCCGAGGTTCTGCTATACATCGTATGCAAGATTTCTATTACGAAAAGACTAGGTCTAGTGTAAAAGAAGATTGGCCTGAAAGTTTTACATTTCAGGAACTTGCTAAGATTCTAGGTGAAGAACAAATTAGGTATAGGATTTACTATAGTAAAGATAATCTTACTTTGCGACTGTTTGTATTTCGTCCTCGCTGTACTCATTCCGAAGAAAAACTAATGTTAGGTTTAGGATTTACTTTTGCTAGCGATGGTGATACGGAAAACATCCCTGACCAACCAATAGAGGTAGAAGAATGATTGATTACAAATTTATTGGTTGGAAAAATAAGGATGGTTCAGACAAAGTTTGGGGTGCTATCTATATGGAAGATAGAACTAAGATGCGTCCTAAAGTATTAATCTTTTGGGGACGCCGTGGTCATAAACTACAAACTAAAATGGATCGTGAAGGTTGGGACTTGGATAAATTGATTACATCAAAAAAAGAAAAAGGGTATAAAACACTTATGGATTATGAACTGAAACAAGTTTATCCAGAATTTCTAAATGATTTAGAAAAGACTACAATGTGGGCACTATTAAAACTATAGTATACCAAAACTCATTTACAAAAATATAAAACGGATGTATAATTCATATACTTAAAGGAAAAGAAAATGCAACTAAGTGAAATTAACAACACATTTCAACATCAAATAACAGGTGGAAGTGATTATGGCTGGGACTGTTATGGTGCTAACACATGGTCTATTGACTACTCTAGTAAATATGCACACGGTTATGTAATCTTTGATACCGTAACTCAAAAAGTGTATGAAGTCAATGTAAGTCCAGTAACTGACACTCATAAGCCCTATAGGTATATTGATCCAGACTATCGCATGTCACATGACACTGAAGCAGTAGACCGTAATGTTGATCCTAACGTAGCATGGGATGATACTAATTGGGTCGATTTAGAAACAGAGGAAGACTTCATTGATAAAGCATCTAAGATGTTTAAGGGTGAAAAGTTTGATACTCGTATTGTAGTTCCGCTTGATTTAGATAATGAAACTATCATTCAATTGTCAATGGAAGCACATAAGCGTGATATCACATTGAATCAAATGGTTGAGGAACTATTACGTAACATGATTGCACAGCATGAACTTAATATTGCTTAACATTTACAATTACATTAAAGATGACTATACAACAAACCCTTTTCGTTTTGTCGTTGAAGTTACGGCTTGGGCTACTAGCGTCGGCTGTGCGGTCACAATGGCGCTCACGGTACCTAACCCGCCCCTACTTATTCTTTACCCTATATGGATCAGTGGGTGTGCTATGTATGTTTGGGCTAGTTATACTCGTAAATCATTTGGCATGATAGCCAATTATATTTTGCTAGTGACTATTGATAGTGTTGGTCTTGTTCGTATGTTAATTAATTAAGGAAATATCATGGGAAAGAAAAAACAATCTGTAATCGAACCGAGTGAACTTACCCCGTTATGGGCTAAGACAGGTGATAACTCTTGGGTCGCCACATTACAAGAAGATCCAGAAACAGGTGATTTGATTCTACCATTGCCAGATGATTTAATGAAATCACAAGGATTTAGTATTGGTGATATACTAAAATGGAAAGATAATAAAGACGGGTCATACAGTATTAGTAAGAAAGCATCCGAGGAGAAACAATGGGTATTAGTTGAAGCGGTAAGTACATTCCGTACTCGTTACATGGTTGAAGTACCAGTTGGTATTGATAACTACGGTAACGATAAGGCTAAATGGGCATTGGATACTGTAACGATGGGCGAAGCAAAAGAGTTTAGTCAGGAACATCTCGGTGAACAGATTGTTAGTCATCGTGTAGTGACTAAGAAAGAAGCACTTACCTTGTGTGATATAGACAATGATTACGCCGATGAGTGGGAAAAAGAACTTAAAATGAAAAACTTTTTCACTACATGGGAAGAACAAAATTAAATAAGTAATGTCATCGTATTACTATACCGACAACAATAAATTTTATAATCCATTTGCAATGTTTGCGTATGCAGCATTGCAAACACCTACCACTAGGCCCTTATTTTATTTCTATGATGATGAATTTGATAAATTAGATTGGACAATAGAACCACAAGAATCGTTTGAACTATTGATGGAAATTAGGGCAAAGCAACTAAGAGAAAAATATAATAGATTGGTATTATTTTTTAGTGGCGGAACTGATTCAATAACCATATATAATACTTACAAAAGATTAAACATTCATCTGGATGAAATAGTAATTACTTATCACGAGGATGATAATTACGGTCACACTACAAAATGTGTGCAATGGTTGAAGGATAATATATATGATTCTACAACAATAATTACTGCATTTAGTAGAGACGGGTATCCAGTTAGATACGAATCATTCAAAGATGATTTTTTAATAGATAATTCATTTAGGTATGCAGTAAACACATTTAATGGAACATATGAATCCATGTGTAAAATACAAGAACTACCTAGATTTAAAAATAATAATTCTGTTATTATTTTAGGGCTCGAAAAACCACATATAATATTTAAAGATAATGCTTGGTACACTGTACACTTAGATAAACTTTTTGCACCATTTTTAAATATTGATTCGACTGAATTGTTTTTTATTACCCCAGACTTACCCCAATTGCATTTAAAACAGGTGCATTTACTTAAAAGATATGCACAACAATTTATAAATCCCACGACATATTGGGTTAGTTCATTGTTTGGAGATCAAAGCTGGCAAAATTTAGCATTAATTGGTAAGTGGACCGGAAGAGATGATAACATAAGTTTGAACAATTTAATGACACAAAAAGCATTTAATAAAAAAGATGTTAGATTATTGCAAGATCCAGAAACAATAGGAATACAAAAATTTCTAAATGGTCTGTCTGCTGTAGAAACAGATAAAACTATCATAGCATATATGAAAAATAATAATTTATTTCCTGAATCAAACGATATAAGTAGATACAGTGGAATATACTCAAAATGGTATAAAATTTAAAAGGAACTTTATGAAAAATCTAATTAAAATATTAATGTGTTTGGCAATCTCTAGTGTTGCAAATGCCGAAGAAATTACTTTCTCAAATATATACCCGCCGGGAGGGTCAACTGATATTGTTGTAACAGCAATTTCAGATAATCTAGAAAAACAGGGTGAAACAGTTAATAGACAATATTTTAAATCTTGCTATGACGCTATTCAGTACATGAATTCAAATACTAAAAATAATCTTATAATTTTAGATTACGAAGATATGGTTTTTGGTAATTTAAATAAAGGTGCCAAATGCCCTCCACAAGTAGATTACAAAAATAAAATATCAATCTATTCTAGTGTATATGAGTTTTCTTATGGCTTGGTTTCAGTACCAGGATTTACAGGTACATCTTATGCAAAGCTAAAAGAACTATCAAGTGCTGGAACTAAGATACGTATAGGTTATTCAGTTGGACCTTATAATACATACATGGTAAAATTATTTGCTAGTAGAAATCCTAGCATTAATTTTGTGTTACTTCCCTATGCAGGCACCGGTGCATTAAGACCAGCTTATCTTGCAAAAGATTTTGATTTATATTATGGTTCTGGTCTTAAAAAAGAAATGATTGAACGCGGTGGAGTGTTGATTGCTAGTGCAAAAAGAAACACCGGTGTTACTTTTATGGGTGATTTGGCCGAACCTGAATCTATAAAAAATGAATTTCCAGAACATCAAACTGGTGTAATGCTGGTTACTTCTAATTTATCTACCACGAGCCAAGATAAAATAGCAATTGCATTGAAATCTATTGAAGTAGTAAATGCACTTAAAAAAATTGATGCAACCGCAACTGGAATTGCACATGGTGTCAGTGCAAGTGAAACGCTAAAGCGTGTAATTGATTTTGAGAAAAAACTAGAACAAATATCAAAATAACATGGAGTTATTCCTTGTACTAGTGCTTGCAATTTTTGTAGGTATCTTAGCTGGATTATTGCCTGGCATAGGTGCAGGGATGGTGATTATATCAGCATACCCAATACTACAAAAGTGTGATATCAATACTATATTTTTCTTTTATATAGTATTGATTACTACCATGCAATATTATGGTAGTATCAGTTCTATTATATTTGGGGTGATGGGCGAGCCTACGTCACAACCTGCAGTTGATAATGGACATGAATTGTTTCGCCGTGGATTAGGAGATAAAACTCTTGCCACTACTGCAACTAGCAGTTTTATTGCAAGTTTGTTTGGCGTGCTAGTTTTTTGTGTCTGTGCAAAGTATTCAACATTTTTAATAATGTTTTTGTCAGCTATCTTTAAGGTTAGTATATTAACTTCCGTTCTATTACTATTAGTAGCGACCAATAAAAATAAATTATTTGGTATAGTATTACTATTATTAGGATTAGTATTTGGTTCAGCGGGGTCAGAAATTGTACCTTGGATAAATCAAGTATTTCCAAAATATTCTGTCTTTGACGGTGGGATACCTTTTTCTGCTTTGTTAACGGGTTTTATTGTAATACCAACATTATTATCTTACAGTTTAGAATCTAAGCCTATCCCTGTGTTTAATTCATCCTCATTGGATATATCATTTAAATCTAAGATTAAAAATCTACTTGATTTTTCTTATTTTACCAGTACATTAAGAGGTTCTATTGTTGGATGTGTTGCGGGTATTATACCGGGCGTTAGTTATACTATCAGTTCTAATTTGGCAGAAATGATTGAAAAATTCTTAAACAAAAAAAGTAATACTAACGAAGCATTAACAAAAAACATATTATCAGCAGAAGCCGCTAACAACGCCGGCTCCATTGTTGTACTGATACCTTTATTATTATTTGCTATACCTATAGTACCGTCCGAAGCATTGATAATGAGTCTTGTACAAGCTAATGGATTTAATTACTTAACCGGATTGTCATTCATATCAAAACATTTTGTTATTATAACGTTTTTGTTAGTTTTTGTAAATTTAATAAATTGGTTTATTTCCGGTTACTGTTATAAATTTATCATAGACTTGTATAAGTTTTTGGGCAAGTATGGCTATACATTAACTCTAATAGGGAGTACAATCATAGTATTGATTACTGGTTATAACGATAATCAATTTTTGTACACCACATATGTTTTATTAATTTCAACCATTTGTGGATCTTTAATTAAAGACACTGGAACAAAAATGATATTTGTCTTTTCATTTTTTGTAGCAAGTGATTTAGTTCCGGATTTTTATAGACTATATTTAACTTATTTTTAAGGACTTACATGGAAACACTAGAAGTATTATCAACACCCTATCACCCAGCTAAAGATTGGACCGACAAAGAATGGAACAAGTTTACCAAATGGTTGAATGGTCTGCTTAAGGTAACTGATATGACAGTTACATTCACTAAAAAAGATGGCACTGAACGTGTAATGAAATGTACATTAAAACCCGATGCATTGCCTGTAGTAGAAGCAAAACCATTAGCTGAAGGTAAACAACCTCGAAAAGAATCAACGTCTTCCATTAGAGTATTTGATTTGGAAAAACAAGAATGGCGTAGCTTCAATACTCAAAGTGTCACTAGAGTGGAATTTACTATTTGACAATAAATGGAGTATATGCTATACTATGGGTTATGAAAAAGCAAATACTCTCATTCAAAATTGAACAGCCCAAACACAGGGCTCACCTAGTGTTGTTTCAAAACAACACTCCGTTCAAGCAAAAAATTGTACAATCCAAAGTATTGTACAAACGCAAACCCAAACATTCTAAACAGGAGTTTTGATATGAACGAAAATCTCGTTAATTTAGATCGCTTGCTACAGTTCCATGATTGGCATTATGAATTTAGTGATGACTATTCCGCTTGGAAGAAAGGAAAGGCTGAACGGGACGCTATCAATACGGAACAGAAAAGATTGGTTAGCAACGGCTTGGCTACAATAGAGGAAGTTGTGGAACTAGCACAAAAATATGCCCCCAAAACTTGACATTAAATGGCTTTGGGTCTATAATAGAGTCTTAATCAGTTAACTAAAGGAGTTTTTATGACTGACATTTCTGAAATCAACCGTGCTATTCTAGCAGGTAACTTTACTAATGACCAACTGACTAGCATCACTGATGCAATCAAGTTTGCTCGTGCTCAAATCGCACAGAAAAACAAGTACACACTGACTGTCGGTACCAAAGTGAAATTCACTAACAGCCGCACTGGTATGGAAATCACAGGTGACGTGCAAAAAATCAATCGCAAATTTGTTATCGTTAAGACTGGTCCATTGAACACATGGCGCGTTCCCGCTAATATGCTTTCGGCTGCTTAAAGAGTAAATCATGGATAAAGTTTTTGTTGGTATTGCTGCTGCTTTAGCAGGTATTGCTACTCTGGTATTTATTAGTTTCTTGTTAAGTTGGCCCGTGTATGCTTTGTGGAATGGCTGCTTAGTTGGCGCCATTAATGGCTTTAATGAAGTGTCTTGGGTACAAGCATGGGGTATTTCGTTGCTATGTGGTTTCTTGTTTAAAACAACCGTGAGCAATTCAAAATGAGCAAAATGGCTGAATTGGATTTGTGCATCCGTGACATGTTGGAAGAAGGATATAACCCTGTGTCAATCTCTGTACAATTGGGTATTCCGGTACACTTCGTGTATGACATTCTAGAAGATGACCAATATGGAGAAGAATTAAGCCCGTTTAACACGGTAAATTCCTGATCCTTGCGGTTGACATTAAATGGTTTTGGGTATATAATAGAGTCTTAATCAGTTAATTATAGGAGTTCTCAAATGGCTTATATGTCTCAGGAAAAGAAAGCAAAAATCGCCCCTAAAGTTAAGGCTATTCTTGCTAAGTATAAGGTCAAAGGTTCGTTGTCTGTACGCAATCATTCGTCCTTGGTTCTGAATCTCAAGTCGGGTTCTATCAACCTGATTGAAAACTACATTGAAACTGATAGCAAAACCTTTCACGGTAATAAAATGTCGCAGGACCAAATTGACTATATCCGTAGCAAAAAGTCTATGGATGTGAATCCCTACTGGTTCAAAGAACATTTCAGTGGTAAGTCTTTGGACTTCCTGAAAGAAATTTTTGTTGCAATGAACGATGGTAACTGGGACAAAAGTGACATTCAATCCGACTACTTTAACGTAGGCTGGTATGTTGACGTTAACGTAGGCAAGTGGGACAAGCCCTATACTGTTGAGGCTTAATATGGACATCACAATGAAAGTTATCCCTAGCGTAGGAGAGGCTGGTCTTGATACAGAGGCTTCTCCTGGCAACGGTCAGTACTATGTGCGTATCTATGATGGTTCATATGATGCATGTGGATTT
>Ga0209191_1002536_pt1 | contig 11281 bp, 22 predicted proteins | sample S_130626_EF_Meta_FD_187320 | JGI IMG/M metagenome (GOLD analysis project Ga0209191, IMG submission 187320) | Freshwater microbial communities from Lake Simoncouche, Canada to study carbon cycling - S_130626_EF_MetaG (SPAdes) (version 2) | ecosystem: Environmental > Aquatic > Freshwater > Lake ... | reverse complement strand
AAAGTCTCCCTTAGCGTATCCAAGACGCTTACCCCATGCTTCGAGACTATGACCGTCCTCTAGGCTTGGGTTTAGAAGTCTGCTTGCTACGAGCGTATCGTACACTTGGCTCAACTTCATCGTGACGCTCCAGTTCTTCCTCAGTACTGGTGCATCGAAGTTTATTCCGTTGTGCATGATAATCAAATCGCAAACTTCCAAATACTTTTGTAATCCACTTGCTGCTTTCCATACCTTAACCTCATTTGTTTCAATGTCACGAGTAACACACATCCAAATCTTGTCATGTGTGCTATTAGTTTCGATGTCGAGAACAATTTTCATAATCTAATTATACCATAAAAATACATTAGCACTGCTACGAACTCGACCATGAATAAAGCATAATCTTTCTGTCTTAGTCCAGCAATGGTCCACAGTCCACTTCCAATTAAACCAAACCAAAGATTTAAAGGAAAGATGTTTAGACTTGTAAGAGCAATTCCCACAAGGCATAGGACTGTGCCTGTCCACTTCATTTTCTACTGTATCCTCTACGTGTACCATCGTTGCTGTAATAGTTCGTAGTACCTTGATTTGATTCAGTTTTATAGCCAGTACGTTGACCTTTATCGTCATAGATTGCATTGGCTGCATTCGGATTTACAGAACTATTGTTGTAGTTGTACGGACTATTTTTGTAGTTATACTGTGAATTCTCATAATTGTACGGACTGTTCTTATAGTTATAAGGACTGTTATCATACGAAGTCTGAGCACTACAAAGTGTAGTTACGAATAATAAACTACTTACCATTACATTTTTCATCTGCTTCTCCCTGAGTTTTTAAGACTATTTTACGTAATTCTATAATTGCTTCTTGAATCAATGCATTTTCTTTAGATGCATAGGGATTTCCATAGCGTTGATCTAGTGCTTCAATTAAATCTTCTAATTTCATACTTTCCTCACTTTTGTCCATGCTGCAAAATGTACAATATTCCCTTCAGGGTCTTTACAAAAACTATACATACCATCGATATGTCCAAACCAATACTCTGCTGTTAAGTCTACTTCATCGTGTGCTACTGGTACTTTAAGTTCATCATCAACAATCTTAAACTTATCACCTTTGCGTAGCTCATACAATGCACACCCATACAAGCGTTCATTCTCTGCTAATGCTTCATAAACTTCTTGGTCGTATTTCATATCTGTTTTCCATTTCCATAAGTTATTCCAATTAGGTAAGTGCAGTGGCGGACACTTCCAAACCATTACGTATTTCTCCAGTACCTATCTTTAGGGTTAGCCAACATAGACTTGAGTAGCTCATCAACTGAGCTAAACCACTGAGTTACTCTCATTCCTTTTTCGGTAATAATATCAAAACTCATAGGGGTACTCCGTGTCTCATTCTATTAGGATACTCTTGCTCAAGCCAAAAACAACGCACATCACCACTGGCGTCACGTGCAAGAAAACCTTTCCATACAGTATGCTTAGTCGTGAAATCGTGACAGTCTAAAAACTGAATGTCATAATAGATTTTCATTCCATAAGCACCAACAAGTAAAGCTATACACACTATACACACGCATTTAAAGTTCATCTTTAATCTCCAGCATCCGACCTGTATCACGATTATATAAAAGACTTGCACAATGTGGTGATGTAAGACCTGCAAAGCGATTCTTAAGAATACTTACACGTGTCGTGTTACGCTCGATAGCATCCTCTGCTTGTGCATTACGAACCAGTCCGATAACGATGTCAGATAGCTGAGCAATCGAACCTGAACCACGAAGTTGTGATAAGGATGTCGCAGCTCCTTCTTCGTGTCCTTTGGATTCCGGACGCTTGAGGTGCGATACTGCGATTAAGCAGATACCAGTCTCTTGCACTAGCATACGAAGCTTAGTCATTAACTCATCAATGCTCTTACGCTCATCACCATTTGACTGAGCACTAACAACCATACTAATGTGATCAAGAAATACATACTTGCAGTCCGATGCCTTAGCGAAGTAACGAATGCGATTAATGACGTTATCAATGTCAGTACTACCAAAGTTATCCCAAAAGAATAAGCGATCAGTAGCCAAAGTGTTGTCGAATGCATCTTTCAACTCCTCATGAGAAACCTGCGTACTAGGTAAGTGTAGTGGCTTATTAGCATACAAGGACATAATAGATTTAGCAGTCTTGCTGACTGACTCCTCCATAAACATACATCCTATACGTCCGTCTGTTGTCTTAAGCAAGTGCCAAAGAATTTCTCTAAGGAATTGTGACTTACCAAGACCTGATCCAGCAGTGACTGTAATGAGTTCAGCAGGTCTAATTCCATAAGTGAGTTCATTGACTCCGTCCCAAGGATACAAGGCAAGTGATTGCTCGACTGGCTTCGTGACTTCGTCCCATAGTGACGACCCTGCGATGATCCCGTCCGGTGTCCATTGTTCTGCCGACCACCATAAGTTAACATATTCTGCACTCTTACCACCTTTGAGATAGTCGCAAGCATCTTTATACCCTGTTAAGTGTTTAATGATTTTACATTTAGAGCCAAACAATTCAGCCACTTCGTTAACTGCTTTTGTACCGGCTTCGTCGCTATCAAAGGACAAGTAAATTGTCTCGAAGCTATCGAGCCACTCATACTGTGCTTTACAGTCTTTTAGAGCAGCACTAGCACCATTTTTAACAGAGACATGAGGATACTTACTACCTGCCATCTGAAAGCCAGCCAGAGCGTCTAATTCGCCTTCGTGAATGGTGACGTTACGTCCTCCTTTAGCGAACTTGTTTTGTCCGAATAAGGTAGTGGCTTTCCAGTCACCTTGAATACTGAAGGACTTATCTGCGACAGTACGCACCTTGAGACCAGCAAGGGCATTGTCAGCATCATAGTAAGGATAATAATGATTCTTAGCATCTTGCTTTACTCCGTAGGCTAACGCAGTATTGTGAGTAATGCCACGATCACTGATAGAACTGCTAGTAAGATTGTCATAATTAGTAAAATTCCGCATTGGTTTAATTGCCTGTTTAGTTACTTCTCCGTCACCGGTGACATAGGTTTGACATACGTGACAGTATTCGTGATTGTCGTCATAGAGTGAATTACCATCACTTGACCCACACTTGGTGCATGGAATGTGTTTTATAAATTGACTAGTCATATTCGTATTCCTGCGTTCGAGTCTCTTCGAGTCTATCGTAGATATCGACCATGACGACATCAATTCCATATAGGTCTATCGCTTGTTTAATATCATCTAGGACAAAGTGATACCAAGCATTTTGAGAGGTAAATCGGTCTTCGTTCATAGTGTGTTCTCCGTTTTTAGTGAAGCCCTACTATACTTATAAGTTAAGACATATATGTATAAATAATTAAGTTTTTTATACATATAAGAAAAACATCCTTAGTGTCTTACTCCATAGTATTATAGTGCAAAAGTTTAGTCTGTTAAAGGATTGTCGTTCCACATAGTGAAATAGTCATCATTTTTCATATCGTGAAATTCCTCCTCTTCGTCTTCGTGTCTTAAATCGGTACGCTCTATCGATAAGACATCACTAGAAATTGATCCATAGCACTTATTACACATATCTAAGAATTGCCCAGTTTGTACGCTTTTGCGTGTCGCCTCATAGTCGGACAACGCTTTATTGCAACAATAGCATCTCATTTTAAAACCCTTTCTGGCTTGTTTTAAGCCCTGTTTTAGACTGTTTTACTGCTGAGATATACCCTACCCCTTATATTTGTCTAAAATCTCCTTATTAGCCTCTATTTCAGCCTTTGTAAATATAGCGAAATAGTGACGTTGGTGCTCTAAGATAAAATCAGCATATCTTCGAGCCTCTTCGTATAGGTCAAACCAAAAACCATTAACATAGTAATTCTCTTCGTTTTTCATAATGTGAAATCCTTATAAGTTAGCAAAATAAGACTCTTCGGCTAAATGTCGAGCTATCCCATCCCAGTATTCCGTTATTTGTGCTCGTTGCTCTTCGCTTGCGTCTTCCCATCGTTCTAGCTCCTCTGTTAATCCTAACTGGCTAACGGCTTCGAGAAAATTAGATTCCTCCGATGGGTCAAGATCTCCGCCTTTTCGCATCTCAAACTTTACATAGTCCTCTATATAGTCCTCCATATCTTCGTAATCGTCCTCTGGTGGCTCATAATACCTATCATGCATCGATGTACCCATGTTATAAGATCTCCTCTAATGAATTGTAACCCAGTAAGTATAAGTTATTTCTTAGCTTATTGATAGCTCTCTTTTCTATCTCCCATACCGCTTGATGACTGATACCTAACATAGTTCCGATTTGCTCATAAGTATATATGTCAGTTCTCCGGCATGCTTTACAAGTATACCAAGGATCACATTTACAGGCTTTAGGTTTCATACTATTGTCTCCCATTTTCTTATACGTTGCGATAGTATCACGTAATCGCTCCAATTTGTCTCGCAACCATTGCGACGATAGGCAATAATGCTCTCGCAATCATCCTCTATAGTAAAGTTGATCTCCCATTTTCTTAGGGCAAAAAACCAATCTCGCTCCTCCTTGATCTCATCATCAAAATGATTCCATAAGATATCGACACATCGTTTTAAATGTTTATAAGTACTCATAATTTCACCTGTTTAGTATTATCTATGCTCCAGTCGTCACAATCCATCATCATATAATCAGCGTCTCCGGACAATGCTATCTCTTCGGCTTCGGCTTGGCTATCGGCTTCTATAAAGCATTCAAACCACTGTAAATATGATCCCTGCACGTGGTATTTTTTAGTCATTTGTAATGCTCCATTGCCCTGTAGTATTGCCGTTAGTATCATGTATAGATCCGTCCTTAATCCCATGCCCTATACGCTCTATAACGTGTTGCAGGTTTTCTCCCAGCTCCCAGCCTAAGAGATCCCCATAAGCTTCATTATCTAAGTTTATTTCAATGTTTAGTTGCATGATCTTACCCTATCTTGATATATTGAAAATGATCCGCAATAAATTGCGTAGATTGTTTGATACCGCTATAGATTGAGTTTAATTCCTCCGCTATATCGTCCCCTTTTATAGCTCCGATAGATCCGAAGCCGATATACTTTTTATCCGGTACGATCCATTTTAGATCGATATAAGACCCTTCAAACTCAATTGATAAGTGAGTCATGCCCATTTGTAAGCATTCCCCTATAGTACGCATGATATAGGTCTTATTACCTTTCGCAATTCTTACCGGTGTAATTAATTCGCTCATGTTATGCCCCTTTGATATCTAGAATTTGATCCTTCGCAATGGCTCTATATCCTTCACTTTTTAGATCGTATACGGTTATATACTTATCAGGGTTTAACGTACTCTCACCGCCTTTTAAGTGTTTAGTGACACCTAATCGACAATTCATTACCCGTATAGATCCGTCTTTTTTAGTGAATGTTACGGTTACAATTTTCCCGTTAGTGTTTAATAATTTGATAGCTAGATTGTTTTCCATGGTAGATCCTTTTAAGTGTTATATAAATTTAATGCTTTATTGCGAAGCTTACTACAAATACGTTGATATACGTCCGCCTTGCTTTTATAATAGTGGTAATTTTGATCCCCTTCTCTAAAATTGAGCCATTTATTAGATGACTCATGAGCGAGAATTGCGTCCGCTAAACTATATCCACAATCCACAAGTGAATAATTGGCTTTAAAACCATGGATATTGTAGTGAGCTATAAAGCCACAAGCTAGATGGATAAATTTATACCCCGTCCCGTTAAGCTTCTCTATATCGTCACAAGCTTTTACAATGTTATTGACGATAAGTGTTTTCTGTTTTTCTGTTATGGCTTCGATCATGATAGACCCCTTGATTAGTTTACAACGTTAAGATTAAAAACCGGTGCAACGTGATCCACTACAAACCCCGTATTGTCCTTTTTTGCTTTACCCTTAGCGTACAATGCGACAATAATATTACCGGCTTCAATATGGCGGATATCGGTGTTATCGCCTGATACGCAATTAAGACCTAAGAATTTTGCCGGTATTGTTTTCTCTGATCTAAATACGACGGCGATACGCATTTTATTTTGCATAGCAATTTTTACGTACTTCTGATAAGGTAAAACACCGCTATATGAGAAGGTAAGATCATAATTTACCGGTAAGTTTGTACGGTTTGCACGTTTTGTATAATCATAAAATTGTATTTCAGGAAAAACACTCATGATATTTTTGTATTCTATCCCGTCAACTGTTAAGGGTACATTTTCCCAAACTATATCGCTGGTACCGTTAAGACGCACCAAAGGTACAAACCCCTTTTTATGAGCACGTGCAATTAGTTTTTTGATATCTAGCACAATGTTATGCATGAATAATTCTCTATGCTCAAAATATAGTTTTGCCTTGTTGATGCGTGCCAATTGAATGCTAGAATATACACCGCCTAAGCCAGCCGTATTTAAGCAAGCTTCACCGCATTGTGCAATGGCTTCCATTCCGCAGGTATTGTATCCGCTTAAGTTTGCCGGTGCCATATATAGAATTCCGGTCAAATAACCTTCGGATTGTCCTTTTACGGTTTTCGCATTGGTATCGATAGAGATCAAGGGAATACGTTTTAATTTGATAGTGTTAAGCATGATAGATCCTTTATAAGTAAACAACGATATAAACAACGGTGACAACGATACTATATAGAGTGAAGCCGGTTAGAATGAAGCTTTTAATTTTAGTAGATAACATTTTAATACCTTTCGATAGCGTCAATGACAATAAAGCCGGTGATTGTAAGTAGTGCAATGATACCGAATACAGAAAACAATACAGTAGATTGCGTCACAATGGCTGCAATTCCTACAATGATTAAAACTATTAAGCATAGAATTCTATAAATATTATTTAACATTTTGAGATCCTTTTAAGTTGATTGCTTACTACTATTTTAGGGCATTTCAAGTACTAAACAATAGGGATAAACCCTATGTTTTAAAACTATTTACACAATGCAATTGCTTAATGCTTACACTATCTTAACGGTACAATTCAGGTAATGTATACTAGGATAAACCCTTAGTCTTCAAAGTATCTCATATTGTGAAATATTGTCGACAATCTTCCCTGATACTTTTTAGTGCTATATAGGATCCTTCACCGCCTCACACTCTTACCCTTTGGAGCACCTCAAAAGTACCTTGTGAGTGAGTATTCACTAACGTAACTATGAAGTAAGTACTCACTAACCTTCATAGGGGGCTAGGGGTGTACTCTATGTATTATTATTGGCGGACCCACAGAGATTCCTAAAAAGAAAAAACAACCAATAGCTCTAAAGTAACTAAAAAGCAAGAAAAGTGACCTCTAACGTGACAAAGAAGATATCCTTAAGAATCAACAGCTTAGTAATGACTATGTCCCTATTAACGTTATATAAATAAGTAGACTGTAAGTGTATGTCGGAGATGCCCACCCGAAGGGCTGTCTAAGATGTCCTAGGTGTGCTCCCCGAAGGGGCTAAGACAACACCAGAGACTGTAAATAAATCTTACAAAGGTATTGACAAAGAGACAAAGAAGTGTTATAATAGTATCTAAGGAGAATCTTGTCAGTTAAAACACTAAGGATGTTTTACTTAGATGAAAAGCACTAAGGGTGTTTTATCTTATTTTGTTATAACTAACTAAGTTAAACAACCTAAGAAAAACAACTAATAAAGAAATACTCCTATAAGTTAACTTTAAAGTATAGTAGGGCTGTCTAAAAAAGACAATAACCTGAGAGAACAAACAATTGAATGATGTTGTCGTAAAACCTAAAGCAAAGATGGGTCGTCCTCGTAAAGAGGATTTAAAAAAAGCTAAACTACCAATGGGTCGTCCTAAAAACGATACTGGTCGCTTAGCTGAATTTAAGCAAAGACTCTTAGGAACATCAGGCAGTGCTGTCATTGAGAAGATTATCCAGATAGGTCAGAATGATGACCATCCCGGACAGATGGCTGCATTAAAGATGGCAATGGATAGAATCTTACCGTTGTCAATGTTTGAGAAAGATGCTAAAGGTCAACGCAATGCCATTCAGATTAACATCACTGGTATTGGTGAAGCAAAGATAGAACAGTCTACCGACTATGTCGATGAAGTAGTGGACGAAGATGAAGCTTGACTTTGAACTACTGCCTTGGCAGCAAGAGGTCTACAAAGATCCTACAAGATTTAAAGTTATTGTTGCTGGTCGTCGCTGTGGTAAGTCAAGATTGTCTGCCATTAGTTTGATTGTTGAAGGACTAAAGTGTCCTAAAGGCTCAGCAGTAATGTATGTAGCCCCTACCCAAGGGCAAGCAAGACAGATTATTTGGGATGTCCTTATGGACTTAGGTAGAGATGTGATTCAAGCATCTCACGTGAACAACATGGACATCACCTTAGTAAACGGAGCAAAGATTTACGTTAGAGGCTCTGACCGTCCAGATACCCTTCGTGGTGTCAGTTTAACATATTTAGTATTGGACGAGGTAGCTGATATTAAGAGTGAAACATGGGAGAAGGTCTTACGTGCTTCTCTTTCTGATAAAAAAGGTTCTGCCTTATTTATTGGTACTCCTAAAGGACGTAACTGGTTTTACGATATGTACAATATCGGTCTTGAAGCAGAAGACGCAGATTGGAAGTCTTGGCACTTCACCACCAAGGACAATCCCTTGATTGATCCTGATGAGATTGAAGGTGCAAGAAAGAGTTTAAGTTCTTTTGCATTTAAGCAAGAGTATGAAGCAAGCTTTGATAACGCTGGTACTGACGTATTTAAGGAAGCTTGGCTCAAATATGGAGAAGAACCTAGTTATGGATCATATTACATCGCTATTGACTTGGCTGGCTTTGAAAACATCAACAATTCAGCAGAGCGTAAGAAACGTCTTGATAAAACCGCTATTGCTGTGGTTAAGGTTGATGAAGAAGGTGAATGGTTTGTTCACAAGATAGAAACTGGTAGATGGGATATTCAAGACACCGCCAGACGCATCCTAAAGAACATAGCTGAGTTTAAACCTTTGGCTGTAGGGATAGAGCGAGGAAGTCTTAAGAACGCTGTGTTGCCCTATCTAAGCGATTTGATGAGGTCTAACAATGTGTACTGTCATATTCAAGACTTGACACATGGTAACAAGAAAAAGACTGAACGTGTTATCTGGGCATTACAAGGACGATTTGAGCATGGCAAGGTTGTCCTGAATGAAGATGAGGACTGGGCTGATTTTAAAGATGAGTTCTTAATGTTCCCAACACCACAAGTACATGATGACTTGATTGATGCTTTAAGTTACATTGACCAACTAGCGGTTACATCTTATTTTGCAGATGATGACTCCGATGAATACGAACCTTTGGATATGATAAGTGGATACTAGACTATTAGACAACTGTCCTGTTGCTCTACAAAACAACAAGATCAATATTAAGAACCATCTTAAAGCAATTGAAGAAGCTGCTTTAGGACCTGCGAATCCGCTAGAGAGAAACGATGAATTTTGGAACAAGAAAGCGACTATCTGGGGTATCTCCGAAGGTGATGCTCGTGGTCGTCTATGTAACAATTGCGAGTACTATTTTGATAATGAGCAGATCAGAGATTGTGTCGCAAACGGTCCTGCAAACGATCTCAAAGCTTCAGCGTTACCGTTAACACCTGCTTGGGCTGACATTGAAGAACACCCAGTAGGTTACTGCACTATGTGGGACATTACTTGTTCTCCTATCCGTACCTGCGATAAACAAGAAATCTTAGAACGTACTCTAGTCGAGGAAGATACAACTTCGGAAGACAATCCTATTCTGGATTATAAAGACCCCTTCAAATCAACATTGGAAGACTAATACATGAGTGATCCGTTAATCGACGAAAATATCGATAAGAATGAATTTGTAAATGAGACCGATGCTGACAAAGAGTTAGTTAGTTTTGTTCTTGACCACTGTACTGAATGGCGAGATCATCGTGATGTAAACTTCGTCATCTACTGGCAAGAATATGAGCGTCTCTTCCGTGGTATCTGGGACCCAGCTGATAAGACTCGTGACTCTGAGCGTTCACAGTTAGTTACTCCAGCTATGGCTCAAGCAGTTGAGTCTAAGCAAGCTGAGATCTCAGAAGCTATCTTTGGTCGTGGTGATTGGTTCGACATCGAGGATGACATCAATGACGAAGACAAATCAGATATACAGTTTATGCGTCGTCAGATGCACGAAGACTTCCGTCGTAGCAAGATTAAGAAAGCTATCGACAATATTATTCTCCTCGGTGAGATGTACGGTACAGGTATTGGTGAGATTGTTATTGAAGAACAAACCATCCTAGCACCTGCTACTCAGCCTATCCCCGGAGCTAATATGGCTGCTATTGGGACAATGGAGAAGACGCAGTTCATGGTTGGCTTGAATGCTATCAACCCACGCAACTTCCTCATTGATCCTAATGCCGAGACTGTAGATGAGTCTCTTGGTGTTGCTATCGAAGAGTATATGTCTTACTACACAATCGTACAAGGTATCGAGAAAGGTATCTATCGTAAGGTTGATGTAGTTCCTAGCTATCGTAATACTAAGCTCGAATCGACACAAGAACAAGTTATCTCTCGTTCAGATAAAGTTCCTGTCATTCGCTACTATGGTTTGATTCCACGCTCAATGCTAAATGGCTTAGAAGAAGCTGAAGCAGAAGCTGAAGAGTTGTTCCCTGAAGACAGTCCTGCTGATGAATACTCAGACATGGTTGAAGCTGTAGTTGTCATTGCTGACAATCAGTATCTGCTCAAAGCAGAAGAGTCTCCTTACATGATGAAGGACCGTCCTGTAGTTGCTTATCAGGCTGATTCAATGCCGGGTCGTTTCTGGGGTCGTGGTACGATTGAGAAGGGCTACAATATGCAAAAAGCCCTTGACGCACAGATTCGTAGCCACTTAGACAGTCTTGCACTGACTACTGCTCCAATGATGGCTATGGACGCTACTCGTCTACCACGTGGTGCTAAGTATGAAGTACGTCCGGGTAAGAACTTCTTGGTTAACGGCAATCCTGCTGAGATTATGATGCCATTTAAGTTCGGTTCTACCGATGGTGGTAATATGCAGACTGCTACAGCCTTCCAGCAGATGCTTTTAGCTGCTACAGGTACTCTAGATAGCTCTTCTATGCCTAACTCAGTAGCCGGTGGCGAAGCTTCCGGTGCTGGTTTATCAATGGCTTTGTCTGGTTTGATGAAGAAGAACAAACGTGCTTTGATCA
>Ga0209191_1002533_pt1 | contig 11291 bp, 11 predicted proteins | sample S_130626_EF_Meta_FD_187320 | JGI IMG/M metagenome (GOLD analysis project Ga0209191, IMG submission 187320) | Freshwater microbial communities from Lake Simoncouche, Canada to study carbon cycling - S_130626_EF_MetaG (SPAdes) (version 2) | ecosystem: Environmental > Aquatic > Freshwater > Lake ... | reverse complement strand
TCGTTGCAGCAAAATTAACATTAATTCTAAAGTGACAGATTAGTCCCTGCAGAACATAAGAGCCAGTGGTAACAGTTCCAGCAAGATTATTACCAGAAACAGTTTTGAACTGTGGAGTAAATGATGATGATGTATTTGTTATACCAAAAGGAATACCACCTGGGGTTACACCATCAGATAAACGAAGTGGGGTTGCTCCAGTAAAATCATAGAATATTTCACCAGCAGTACCGATGTAGGCTGAGGCAGTTCTACCGCCCATTTTATCTGCGAATAGTTTGAATGTAACTGGCATTTTAGGTTCCCTGAAATTAAATTATTACTTGAAGAACCTAGTAAACAGTTCCGTGTGTGCCATTAGATATCCCAGTGCAATTGCACCACCAACAATCATGTAACGCCATTTCTCTAGCGTATCAACACGATCTTTGATTCCGTCAATTTTCTTTGACATAGAGTCATGTTGGGATTTATCATCTTTTGCAAGAGCATCGATTTTTGTGTCGATATGATCCGTGATCTCTCTTGTTGTAGTTGTGATGCGAGAATGCAGTTCCTTAATGTCAGACTTAACATCAGCTACATCTGTTTTTAAGTCTTCCATTTGGGCTTCCAATTTAGCGATCCTCTCGTTGTCTAATCTTTGAGTTACCATTTATTTTACACTCTCGAAAATCTGTTTTTGAGTTTTATACCATTCCATCCATGAATCTACTTTTACACGGCACTCATGATATTGCGAGTAGTTATCAGTAACAACTTTCATAACCTCACTCAACTTGGTAGTTGGTTCAGTTTGTTTTAGATCTGGACAAGCGACCATTAGTTCTTTAGGAACTTCTGGAAACTTAACCGTAACTGGAGCAGTTGCCAAGCAACCACTCAATAATAAAATTGGAACAAGCATTAGAATTCTCATTTGCTTGCTCCAGGTGTTTTTGCTGCTTCATTGAGGATTGAAATTGCTTCTGGTGCTACCTTACACTCAGCATCAATAATCTTTTCTTTCTCAACAATTTTCTCTTGTATGACTATCTTAGTGTCAGTTACAATTTTAACTTTATCAACGTATACTTTTTGTATAACTGTATTAACTTCTTTTGACTTTACCTCAGCTGCAGCAACTTTGGCTTCAACTTCTGCCACTCTTGCTCGCCATTCCATCTCAACACCATAACCACCTCTGAAGTATACACCAGCAACTAACAGAACAATACCAATGGTTTTAATTAAACCAGCGTATGGAAATAATGGCGGAATAAAACGAATGAAGTAACTAGAGAGTGTTCCTACAAGACCAACCAATAAAATAGTATTGATTACCCATAATAGAAACGAATCTGGTAGGAAACTAAGAAGAAACACTTGTAGTACCTACCGTCAATGGTACACTACGTTTAGCCATCTTCTGATATTTTTTAATATCTTTCTTACGGATGACTGGCTCATTGGTTGATACAGCTGCACCAGTTACGTTTGCAACTGTAACTACACCATCTTCTTCTAACTTGCCTTCGTTGAATTTCTTTACAGCAATTTCTTCTTCAACTAAAATTAGATTATGGTTTTCTAATTTTTCTAGTAAACGTAGGTACTTCTCTTCCATAAGAGCAGTAGTACGATTGCCACTCTCATGATACTCTTTGATTAACCAAAGAGCAGCGATTGTGCTTTTTAATTTGCTTTCGCCACCAGGAAGACGATTGATGATTTTCTTCATATTGAAAACCAAACGATTAAGGTAAGTGTATGCGTCATGCTGTTTGGTTGACGTGAACTTACTTACTTTGATCAAGTTCTTTCCCTTAGCATCGATGATACCAAGTCTGAACGCTTCAGTTTCTTCGAATGGTTTAACCAACATCGTCAGAATTTTGTAAGCGATTAAATTGTCAATAAGTCGACTCATATGTTCCTTAGGTTGGCAATTATAAATTCATCTAACTTTATGTCAGACAATTTTATAGAATACTGTGGTAACTCTTCTGGCATTCGTTCTAGATATACTAAAAAAGTTATCAAAGAATCCCATGACTCTTTGTCTATCTTATGAAACAACATATTCGTTGCTATTTCACCAAACACATTGTAAATAACAATAATGTGATTGAGGATAAGACGCTCCCTCAATTCACCATCTTTCTTGTAACGAGATAGAAGTTTCTTAAGATAAAGGAACTTCTTTAAATCTTCTTCAAATTCTTCTAGACTATGACACTGCGGATTATCATAATGATGCATTGCATAGACTAAAAAATTATTTTCATTTAACTGTTCTTGTATCATAACCATTCATTGTAAAATGAGGGGAGGAACTCTCCCCTCTTCACTCTTATTTATTAACTATCTCTGAAAGCGATATCGTCAGATTGGTCACCAGTCATTGAGCCCATGGCAACTAATGTTTCATACTGAATACGACCAGCACGACCACCAGTACCAACAGTACGCTTAACCCAACCAGCATGAGCAGTACCACCAACAGCAGAGTCACCTAGTGCGGCAGTTGCAGTTGCTTGATCAGCAGTTGCTTGGATTTCAAAGTACTGAGCATTGTTACCAGTACCAGAAAGCATAACGATTGTATATGGAGTTAGTGTCAAGCCAGTTCCGTTACCTGCAGTAGAAACAACAGCAGATGCATCTTCTTGAGTAATTGTGAAACCAGTTACGTTTGGTGAAGTGCCAGTAACAGCAGAAACTTCATAGATCTTACCAGCAGTGTGGCTAGTGATAGAACCAGTACCAGTGATAGTTCCACCGATTATGATATGGTCATTAACTGCTAGAGTAGTGGCATCACAAGTAAACTGACCAGCAGTACCAGAGATGGCAAAACCAGTAAGAGCAGTACGACCAGCTGCAGCACCTGCAGAAGCTGCAAGGCGGAATGTATTTGCAGCAAGACCGATAGCTGAAACATAATATGCAGTGTCATTAGATAAACCAGTGATAGCAGTACTGCCACCATGGAAATACTTTACTGATTCAGCAGCAGTTAAGCCGTGTGCAGCATAAGTGATTTGTTCAGTGGCAATTGCAACACCAGAAGTAGGAATAGTGCGTTTTGGTTTAGCAATAGCAACTGTTGGAACAGAAGTATATGCAGTACCAGTATTAGTTACAGTGATTGCAGAAACTGCGCCACCAGAAATAGCTGCAGTAGCTGCAGCAGAAGAACCACCACCGCCAGAGAATGTAACAGCTGGAACTTCTAGGTAACGAGTTTTACCAGAAGCGACTGATACAGCAGAAACATTGTCTCCACCTGCAGCTGATTCAGTGGTATCAACACCGTATACTAAACTAGATCTACCCATTGAAAACGTATCAACAGATTCGTGTGCAACAGATGCTGGTTTCTCAGATAAAGTATATGACTGAGCAGAACAAGTAGTAACTGTGCCGTTACCATTGTTTGTACCCATAATTACTTTAGCCACAGTGTTAGATGTGATTGAAACGATTTGATATTCAACGCCATTCGCAAGAATAGTGTTGCCGACTTTTGCTTGTGTAGTAAATAGAGTGCTAGAACCAGTCACAACGCCAGTGCTGGCGATACTAACTGTTCCTGTTGCAGTCTTACTATCTTTATTTCCCCATAGTGCCATTTTTAATCTCCTTGATTATCTGTTTGAATTTGGCAAGTGTAATTTGTAACCAGTATAATCGACACCACTGCCTTTTCTACCAGTCGTTACCTTTTGATTAGCACCAGATTTCGATCCAGCTGGTCTTCCACGACCACGCTTGACTGCAGGCTCTGATTTCGCTACCTGTTTCTTTTTGTCATCAGCATCATCTTCACCTTCTGGATCGCGATACTGTGCACCATATGATCTACCCTGAACACGAGTCACACCACCTGGACCTGGATTGTATTCATTTAATTGGTTTATGAAGTCACCGAATGAAAGAGTACGTGTTTCAACGTCAGTTTCTTCCTTCATGTGACCACATTCGCATGGTGCTTTGTGACACTCTGGACACTCTTCACCACGTAACATCTTTAGATCACCAGAATCAACTTTACCATTCTTGTTCTTGTCTAGTTTATGTTGATTGCCTGTTAACTCTTCATTCATTTCTGAAGACATGTAGTCATGGGCAGTTTGAATATAATCAGTTGCAAGAGTAATCTTTGATTGAACCCATTCTGGAAGATCAGTATCTGGTTTTAACATTCCCATGAATTCTTCTGCATGACGGCAGATAGTCTTTAATTGACTGATTGCCATGTCACCTTCGTAACCATACTCAGATTCATCTTTGGCTTCAAAGAATAAATCAATATCTTCCTTCATCTTCTGCTGCATAGCCTGACGAGCAAGATGTTTTGCACGACTCATTGGAGTATGCACAGCACCAGACTTGTCTTTTACAGTGCTTGGAGTCTTAGTGTATGGACCATCGAATGGTACATCATCTTTCTTTTCTTCGTTACGCAATGCACGACCAATTGCTACGTTTTGTGCTCTTGGAGTAGGATGTTTGCCATCCCAATCACGCACATCATCTGCAGATACTTTGTTCTGAACTTTATAACGTGCGCCACGAGATGCGTCCATCATATTCTTCATTGTCTTGTTTTGTTTAGCTTGATCAGACTTCTCATCCAATGATTGTAACATTTCTTTAAATGACTTCATAGATCCCTCTTTTACATTTGTTGGCATACCATTGATTGGCTTTTTAGTTGCCTTGTATGCTTTGTGCTCTGGTGTTCCCTTAATATACTTTTTATCTGGTACTGGAGCAACTGGTGCATATGAAGAACCGCCACCTATTTCGTCACCCTTACGACGATAAGCAGAAGCTGGCTTTTCGTAGTAACCTTCTTCTAGTTCAACTTCTTCTGACCATTCTCTACGTTTTCTCATGAACTCAGAACGACCACGTCCAACTGTACCACCAATTCTATCTGTTTTCTTAGCAGCAGTTTGAGCATTATCGAAATGTCTTTCTTCGCCATCCATGTCGCCCTTAGCATTAGCATTCGCTGCTTTCTTCATATGAGCAAAAACTTTATCGCCATGAACTTTTTTAATTGCTTTTTCAGTTGGTTTAGTATCATTACCACCAACATGAGCGTCGGCAAATTTGTTATAAAGATGTCTAACTGATAGGTCGCCTTCTTCTAGTTCAACTTCTTCATTCTGTTGCTTAGCATAGTAAGCAGCAAGTGCCATCTGTTTACGTTTGTCTTTAGACTTACCTTCAAACTTAGGATTATCGGAATGAACAAAGTCATGGATCCAATCTCCAGCAGTTGCGTCTTTAGACAAAACTTCGTTAATCTGTTCATCTATTGTCATATTTGTTTCTTCCCCAAAATGTCTTTTATATGTCTCATGTCCTGATTCATATGCAGAATGAGCAGGAGAACCTGGATTATAAGGATTACTTTTCTTGCCCTGTGAAGCATGGGCATAACCTAAATCATGCTCTTGTTTAGTATCAGACTCATTGACTCTCTCAGCGTCTTTGTCTACCAAGGGAGTGCGATGAACTTTACGTCCAGACTTAGATAAAGTATAGTCTGACGTATATTGTCTATCAATCTTCTCGTTTAGTTCTTTATAAGTCTTCATATTAGCCTATGTTCTTAGCCGATGCCTTTAGCATCCAAGCATGTTTCTTATGAGTATCAATTCTTCCTGCAGCAAAATCAGCTAAACCCTGTTCATTATTAGCAGTTGCAACAGCGAACACTTTATTTAGGCTTTCAATTACTTTATCGTTGTCTACGATTAAAGTTGCAAGTTGGTCTTTGATAAGATCTACCCGAACATTGTTCTCTTCGATTGTCTTAAAGTTATATAACTCGCTAATGCTAATTGGAGTAAACTCACCCAATTTACGGATGTTTTCTGCCACTGGATCAATAGAACCATAGATGTCTTCATACAGATTTGCATAGAAGTCATGGAACTGGCTGAACTCAATGCCTTCCACATTCCAGTGGTAGCTATGAGCCTTATAATACATAAACGTCAGATTCGCTTGTAGAATCTTAAGTGCTGCGACTAATTCATTCATTCTATAATCCTTAATTAAATCTGTGCAACTGCAGGTTTTCCCTGAGTAAATTTACTGTGGTTTAATCTAGCCTTCTCTACCTGACGAACACGTGAAGTCAATTTCATGGCAATCCTATTTACAACAGATTTACGCTTTTGAATCATTCCTTCAATACGCTCTTTTTCGCCAATGCTTAATGCACTTGCTGGGCGTCCACGTAACATACGTTGCTTCATTAGTTTAATTGCTAGACGACGAGCACGTTTGTTGATTGTGGCATTTGAAGATGTTCTACGTAATGCCAATTTAACCTGACGTTCACGTTTTGATTTTGTCTTGGCGAAACGAACACGAGCACGCATACGTTCGATACGTGAAAGAACTTCCATTAAAACAGACTCATTTACATCTTCGTCTTTTTCTTCGATCTCTTCGCCAGTTTCGTCATCAACAACAGCCAATTCCTCATCATCATAAGCATCCATAATGTCATCTTCTGACATATCACCAATCATCTTATCGATTTCTTCTTCGCTATATTCTTTTTCTTCTTCTTCATTAAAGAAGGCATCAAAACCATGAGAATTATTGGCACCTAATTGTTGTGAGTCATCTTTTATCTTCACTTCAACAGCAGTTGGTTTAAAATCATCTGCTTGTTTCTTTTGTTTCTTCTTGGCTTCTTCCAATCCAACATTTGAGCATTCATGGCAGTCTTTCTTACCATGCTCCATACAGATTCCAGTATCTTCCCATTCTTCTTCATGTGGCTCGTCACCAGCATGATTAACTTTATTAGTATTTACTGGACCAATGTGTGGAATACTTTCAGTAACTGGTTTAGTTATTCTAGCAAACGCACGATCAATACCTTCTTTGCGTTTCTTTCCCATATCTTTTTCGATACGGTCATACATGTTTGGTTTTACGCCAACCTTTTCAATATGTTTCTTTGTTGCAGCACCATAGTAGTCACCTGCAAGTTTTTGAGAAATCTCTTCAATTGGTTCAACTTCTTCTTGAAATGGATGCTTTAAAGAATCATTGTGATGGCGTTCTGCCTTTTCGTATTCTTTATCAGCTGCTTCATGACGACCTTTGGAAGCATGCCAATGTCCCTTTAGCTCATGGTGATTTACCATATGAGCATGATAGGCTCCCATGTTACCATCGCCTTTAGCCATCTCTGCTTTAACTTTATGATCTTCAGATTGTTCATATGCATCTGAAGATTCATTCATCTGTTTGTATTTGTCAAACAGTTCTTTATGTTTAGGATAATCTGCAGATGGTATAGCATAACGAGCAGTCTTGGCATTACCTAAGTGATATTCTTTTTTCTTTGTGTCACCACGCTCATGGGCAGCAATTGCTTTATCCATGTGATACTTAAAAGTACCTTCTTCTAATTCAACCTCTTCTTTGTAGATAGTTTTAACATGTTTTGCGCCGATCTTTTGTAGAGAGTTGCGACCAGAAGAATTTGAAGTGTGGTTAACATCAAAGCCACCACTATGTGCATGAATCTCAATACCATCAAGTTTATCACGATGTGTTTTAACTTTTTCGCTGGCATAATTAACAGCAGATTTTAAATCTTTAAATGGAGCAGATTCGCTTATTTCTATTTGTTCTTTGAATGTCTTGAAGTGAGTTGGCTTTAATTGAATAGAACCTTTATCATGGTCAATGGTATACGTTTTAGTATCACCAGCCCAACGCTTACGGATTTCACCAACATGGCCAACCTTACCTAATACATCAGCTGGACCTTTATGAATAATAACTTTGTCGCCAACTTTATGTGCTTCTTCTAATTCAGTTTCTTCTTTTTGGTATTGACCATGTTTCTTTAAATCATTGTCAAACTGTTTATTTGTTGCTTTGTTAATACCTTTGAATCTCTTGTCACCTTTGGCATAGTTGCCTTCACTATCAGATTTCTTTGCATCTGCTGCAGATGCTGTCTTATAACGACCAAGCAACTCAGTGGACAATTCATCGATCATTTGAACTTCATCTTCAGAGAATTCTTCACCAATATGGTAAGCAATCTTACGTCTACGATGATTATCATCTGTTGAACCCATTGTATGACCAGTTTCTGCAGTTTTAGTTAAAGTCTTAAGAAACTCTTCCATGTCTGATGGTTCGTCAGTTTCTTCTTGCTCTTTAACCTGCCCTTTGGCCATGGCATTTAATTTTTTAAAATCTTTGTAACGCATAATGTCCTTGGCGATATTAAATTTTGAATTTTTGTTAACAACTGGAGAGTCAGTAGTTTCTTTAACTACAGTGACATCTTGAATCCACTTAGAAACGAGTTTACCAGATTCTTCTTTAAGCAATAGGTGGTTTGAACCACGCTTAACGATTTCATATTGTTGGCCATCTGACTCAACAATCTCACCAATATTAAAGATCTCACCACGGAAATATTGTTCACGTAATTCGTCTTTAACTAATTTAATCTTTTCTTTAACCATGTCAAGCCCAAGACTTTGACGCATGTCATTCATCAGACGACGAGAATCAATCTCACGTAATGAAGAAGGCATGCTAGTTTTAAACTTAACATAATCGCCTTTCTTTGCTGACTCTTTTAATTTATTGTCATCTGGGTTTACATCACCAGCAGAAACTACTTCAATTGTTTCAAAGAAAAAATCAGAACCATTTCTCTTATTAAGAATTTTAGTGTAGTCTTCTTTACAATCGGATGAAGTCACCATCACGATGTTTTTGTATTTTTTGTTTAATTCTTTGGCAGCTTCTACGAATGTAGCAACATCGGTAGTTTTAATGTTCGTGTTTGGGAACATTAGGTTCATGTATTGAACCTTCTTGTCTGCTGGAAGTAGATCTTCTTTTAGGTTTTGAGAGGCGTAGATAATGTAGTCAGAATTCTGTTCTTCCGCTAGTTTCTTGACGACCTTAACCTGAAGTTCATGTGCACTTGTTGGTGGTTGAAAACACCCAAATGCAAACACGACTTTATTTGACGGTAGTTCTTTTAGTAGTTGTCTGTAGTTCTTCATGTGACCCATCTATAAAATTAAAATTCAACCTATTATTTAGTAATTTTAATCTTTATGTCCCATAGATTTACGTAAATCATGGTAAAGAGCATCCTTATGCTCTGGCTTCATCTTACTTGGTAGATTCTTATGGAACTCTTTTTTGTTACCAGAGGAAGCATGTTCACGCATTTTAGTACCAGAAATCCCAGCAGTTCCCTCAGCATCTGGATCACGCTCACCAGATGAGTGAACAGTAATTGACTTAAATTTATAGTGACCATGACTAGCCTTCACACCATTATATTTGTGTAATAGATCATGCATGGCTTCTTTACGATCAGAACCAGCGACTACATGTAGATGCTGAACTCCAGCAGAATGTGCTTTGGCAGCATGATGAAGAATAGTTGGTGCTTCTTTAGAAGCTGCTTCTATGTTAGTTCCAGGAAAAGCATTCTTAGCATGTTTAACCTTACTCTCTGGAGATAGAGGGTTTTTCTTTGCATCATGTGAATGTGAAAGAATCACAGCATGAGAACCATTTTCCTTTTTAGCAATTTCTCGAACTTTATTAACAACCTGCTCATGACCAGCAGTTGGTGGATTCATGCGCCCGAACGCAATTACTTTGGAGGATTTAAGACTAACTGATTTAGTTGAATCTTCTTTACCACCCAATTGTTCTTTGAGGAAAGATTTAAATTTTAACATATTAGCAATTCCATTTTCTAAGAGCCAACGCTTTACGAGTTGGTTCACCATTTGGTTTCTTCATTGCACCTTCCATGCCACCCATTCGTGCACAGAAAGACTTACGGCGATTTGCTGCTTTGCTACCAACTTTTAGTTTGCTTGGTGGAGTTGTGACTGGTGCTTGAAGATTAGCACCCTTAGAATTATATGCGTCACGACCCTTTTGAGTCAGACCACCAGTAGAACTTTTGTGTCCCTTGGCGTCAACTGCATACTCTAGTAACTGTTCATCACTAAACTCTTCAAACTTTTCCCAGATGTATTCTGAATCAAGATTGTGTAGTCGAGCCAAGTCTTCAATCACTTCTTCAATCATATCAAACTGTGCTTCAACTTCTTCATTCTGAGATGCCTTTAATGCTGCTGCAGTTGGAGCACCCTTGCTTCCTGGTTTGCGCATCTTCTCACCAGAACCAGCTTTGATTCTTTCTCGTTTAGCATGGATGTTATCCCACAATCCACGTGCACTTTCTTTAATGCATGAACCAGATTCACATGGCTTAGTGCCTGGAACTCTTTTGTATCCAGTCCAGCAGGTGCAACCAGTTTTTTTAGATTGTTCTATTAATTCTTTAAACGAAAACATTATTTGTCTCCAAACTTTTTAGTTTTAAGTAAGTTAGCTTTGGCAAACTCGGCACGATTAACCAACTTGCTTGGCTCTTCTTTACCTTCATGCTTTGTATTAACAACGAAACCTTCTGGCTTAGACTTCTTACCATCGATGTGGTGTTCGTAACCACCCTCATGAGTCTCAAGAGATTTAACCAAATGGTTCTTAGCCTGAGCCAAGTGATGATGTTGAGCCAATAGATTACTGTAATGTGCTTTATTCTTTTCTACATGAGCAACCTGTGCAGCACCTTCAGCATGTTTCTCAGACTTAGACTTTTCAGTCTTTACCTTTTCTGCTTGTTTAGCATGGTGGTCTTTAAGATGTTGCTGGAATCCCTTTACGTTTGGGACTTCGTCATGGCGAACTGTTTTGTTTATGTAAGTTGCAAGGTGTCCAGAATCACCAGAGTGTTTTGGGTGCACGGCATTATACATTGCATGACCATGAGTGTCATGGATTTCTTTGGCAGCAGCCATATGCTTTTGAAAAGCATGTTCATTAGCACTGCTGTGAGTTACTTTGCTAGTGTCATGTTCAGCACCATGCATATGAACATCTGGGTGATGCTTAAATGATTTAAGATCTGGATGAGGACTTACCTTCATCTTATCAATGTCAGAACCATGGTATTGCTGGTGAACAACTACACCAACTTTGGATCTTTTAATTTTATCAGCTTCGTCACCATGTGCAGTGTAAGTAATAGTATTTGGTTTGAAAGAAACCTTACTGGCTTCAGTCAGAAAACCTTCATGTAGATGATGGTCTTCTTTAGTATGCATCAAGTCACCTTGGTAAACACCTTTCTTTGGTGTAACCTTTGGCAGATGCTTCAATGCAGTTTTAAGTTTAGAAGCAAGACCTGGAGCATGACCATG
>Ga0209191_1002532_pt1 | contig 11294 bp, 11 predicted proteins | sample S_130626_EF_Meta_FD_187320 | JGI IMG/M metagenome (GOLD analysis project Ga0209191, IMG submission 187320) | Freshwater microbial communities from Lake Simoncouche, Canada to study carbon cycling - S_130626_EF_MetaG (SPAdes) (version 2) | ecosystem: Environmental > Aquatic > Freshwater > Lake ... | reverse complement strand
ACCTACCTGAAACTCAGCTTCTACGGGCGAATCAAGGGCAGCATCATCTGTCGGCAATTTGAGTATCGGAATTAAAGGTTCAGATTTCTTAACCTCTGAAACCATGATCTCCAACCTCGCAGCGATAGCTTGGACTTGCGCTTTTTCCAATGCAACAGAGATCAAACGATTAGATGTCTTGGCCTGAATGAAAAAGGCTCGTTCTCCGGGTTCACCTACTGTTCCGGCAACAAAGCGATCAGGATCGTTGAACAAATGTCTCATCGACCTGATCCACCACCCAAGAGATTTTTTGTGCGAGGTGCCGCTTTTAGCAGATCTGTCACAACAGCTCGTGAGTCATTGAGAAGTATGACTCGAGGTTTAATATCTGAGAATTCAAGAATAGAGACCGAGGCTGGATCAATGATGATTCGCTGAAACTCATCTAGGTGCATCCCAAGTGCAGATGCGACGATGGATTTAATGACATCGCCATGACTTACGATTACGGCGACCCCCTTTTTCTTACTGGATGTCATTTCGTGAACAGATTTCATGGCACGTGATTGCATATTTGCAATTCCCTCACCGGCCGGGAAATACATGCGGCTCGGGCTTTGCTGGACCGTTTTCCACAATCTATTTTTGCTCAGTACAGATAGTTTGCGCCCACTCCAACTTCCATAATCAACCTCCGTTAACTCTGGGTCGATGGTTGGTTCAAAAGAGTTTGTTTTTGGCACGATATATTGATTGATCCATGGCTGGACAGTTTCAAAGCATCTTTCCATGGGGCTGATTCGTAACTGCGAAATCGGAAAATACCCCAAACGTTCAGCTAACTTGCTGGCTTGATCGATACCTTTTTCAGATAGATGCACATTGGGCAAACGGCCAGAAAGTATTCCGGCAGCGTTAGCCTCCGAATGTGCATGTCGTATCAAAACCAATCGCATAAATGAAAGGCTATCGCAGGTTTTAATGCTCTGCCTTGCTAGGGTCACCTCATGGAGATGCGTAGAGCCGGAGTAAGTGGAGTTTCTTTGTCCCGCCTCGGTCTAGGAACCATGACTTGGGGTCGTGACACAGATGAGATCGAAGCGGCAGATCAATGCCGCGCCTTTCTAGATGCGGGTGGAAATTTTATCGATACAGCCGCCACCTATGGCGATGGTGACAGTGAGCGCGTTATTGGCGGGCTAATTGGAACACTGTTTAATAGAGATGATGTTGTAATCGCTACAAAAGCTGGAATTACCTTTCAAGATGGAGTTCGCTCCGTGAACGCCTCTCGCCATCACTTAATTTCAGAGCTTGATAAATCTTTATCCCGACTAGGTACTGATTTTGTTGATATCTGGCAGGTTCATACTTGGGATGAATCGACGCCTCTCGATGACACATTGTCAGCTCTAGATTATGCATACACGACAGGGCGCGCTCGTTATGTTGGAGTTAGCAATTACTCTGGATGGCAGATCGCTAGAGCTGCGACTAAACAACAAAGCAATTCAATGAAGGCACCTTTAACGACAGTACAAAGTGAGTACTCGCTTCTCAATCGCGATGCAGAAATCGAGATTCTTGAATCAGCTCATGAATGTGGACTTGGGTTTTTAGCCTGGGCACCCTTAGCAAGAGGAGTACTTACAGGTAAGTATCGCAAAGGGATTCCAAGTGATTCACGTGGCGCAGCTCCGCACTTTGCAAAGCACATTGAGCCATATTTAGATTCTCGGTCTTCACGAATCGTTGAAGCAGTTGCTGTTGCCGCGGAAGGCTTAGGTTTCTCTCCCCTAGAGGTCGCATTAGCCTGGGTAAGAGATGCACCTGGAGTTACAACCTCGCTTATTGGTGCACGAACAGGAGCTCAACTTCGTGGTGTCCTAAAGAGCGAAGAGATCTCTTTGCCTGAAATTGTGCGTAACGCTTTAAATGATGTGAGCGCTTAAGCGTTTTCGAGGAAATCCTTAAGTACTCGGGCTCCAAAAACCAATCCTTCGACTGGTACACGTTCATCGACTCCATGGAACATCGCCATGAAATTGAAATCCTCATCCAGCTTGAGAGGAGAAAATCCATAACCAATAATTCCTAGATCAGCTAACGCCTTGTTGTCTGTTCCACCGCTCATGACATATGGAACGGGAATGGCTACCGAATCCTCTTTGATCAAAGCGTTACACATCGCTTCAACTAGATCACCTTCAAATGGAACTTCAAGAGCCTTGTCACGCGTAATCGTTTCAACGGTTACATGCTCTCCGATTAATTGCTTAATCGTTGCATTTAACTCATCTTCAAAACCTGGGATAAATCTTCCATCAATAACCGCACTTGCCGAACCTGGAATAACATTAGCTTTGTATCCAGCCTCTAACATCGTTGGATTTGCTGTGTTTTGAAGAGTTGCCCCAATCATGCTTGATGCAAAACCAATCTCTTTTAGTAATGGACGCAAATCTGTTTCATCGTATGGCTTTCCAGATGCTTCAGCGATTCTCTTGAAGAAAGCTTTTACAGTTTTGCTATAGCGCTGAGGCCATTCATAATTGCCGATCTTTGCGACCGCTTCAGTCAAACGGGTAAGAGCATTCTCCTCATTCATCATTGATCCATGCCCAGCTCGACCATGAGCAGTCAACCTCATCCAGTGGATTCCCTTTTCAGCGGTTTCAATCAGGTATAGCCGCTTTCCACCGCCAACAGTTACAGAAAAGCCACCAACCTCGGAAACCGCCTCAGTGCAACCTGCAAAAACTTCTGGATGGCTCTTCACCATGTAATGAGAGCCGAAAACACTGCCTGCTTCCTCATCTGCAAAAAATGCCAAAACAATGTCACGTTCTGGTACATAACCAGAACGTGCCCAACTGCGAACAGTTGCAAGGATCATCGCATCCATATTTTTCATATCCACAGCGCCACGACCCCAGATAAATCCATCCTTCATCTCTGCTGAGAAGGGATCCACCGACCAATCAGCTGCATTTGCTGGTACAACATCTAGATGGCCATGAACAACTAAACCTGGTCGATCTGGATTTGATCCCTTGATACGAGCAATCACATTGCAACGTCCCGGTGCGGCTTCATAAATTTTAGATTCGATACCTACTTCAGTTAATTGCTTAACCACATACTCAGCAACATCTTTCTCATCACCTTTGCCATCCCCAAAGTTAACGCTAGGAATACGGATCATCTCCTGGCAGATTCGGATAGCGTCGAGTTCTAACTCTGAGTGTGTTGATGTAGTCATTTCGCTATTCTGTCACCAGATTGCTAGACTTTTCCAACACTTAGTCCGGGTGGCGGAATTGGCAGACGCGCTAGCTTGAGGTGTTAGTTCCCGCAAGGGATTAGGGGTTCAAGTCCCCTCTCGGACACATGAAGATTGATGATGCCCTATCGCTCATCCGTGAAATCCCTGATTATCCAAAACCTGGAATTCGCTTTCAGGACATCACCCCATTGCTTGGACATGGTGAAGCTTTTATCGCTATTACCGAAAAGTTCGCATCCTTTGCCGATTCTTCAACCTTGATCGCAGGAATCGAAGCTCGCGGATTCATCTTTGCCTCAGCTGTTGCTAATCAATTACGAAGTGGCTTTGTACCGATTCGAAAAGCAGGAAAACTCCCCCATATAACAATTTCGGAAAGTTATGGTCTGGAGTATGGAACTGACACACTCGAAATGCATATCGACGCGGTTCCTCAAGGTTCAAAGGTGTTGCTTATCGATGATGTGCTGGCAACTGGTGGAACTATCGGCGCCGCAATCGAGCTGATTCATCGCGTCGGCGGCGAAGTATCACATGTGCTCGCGTTGCTTGAGATCGAAGGCCTACCCGGTCGAGCAAATCTGCAGGCCAAATATCCACATATTCCGATAACTTCGCTGGTAGTTTCTTAAAGGTGCGAATCCTTCAAATTCAGGGATTGCGAGCCTTAGCAGCTCTTCTTGTCACAATCTTTCACGCTCGGTTAGTTCCAGGCGGTTTCATCGGTGTTGATATTTTCTACGTCATCTCTGGTTATCTGATCACGGGTCTCATCCTTCGTGAGATTGAAAATAGCGGAAAGTTAGATCTCAACGCCTTTTATCAGCGAAGAATTAAACGATTACTTCCGACTTCTGTCTTTGTTCTATTTGTTACCGCCATAGTTGGGATGTTTGTATTACCTGCGATCACCCGAGATGCGTTGGGTCGAGATCTCTTTGCCGCAGCGGCGTACATATCGAACTATCTTTTTGCTTGGTGGCAAAACGATTACCAAAACCTCAATGCAACCCCATCTCCCTTTATCCATTATTGGTCATTAGCTGTTGAAGAACAGTTCTATGTTGTATGGCCTATTTTCTTGTTGGTTTTATCTCGCTATGGAAAGCGCGCTATCTTCTACGGCATCTCGGTAACCACTACTGCGTCATTGCTGTTATCGGTTTACCAAACGCAAACTTCTCCAATCTGGGCCTTTTACTCCTTACCTACACGAGCATGGGAGCTAGGTGTCGGTGCGCTACTCCTTTTCATTCCTGAAAGGATTTGGCGCAATCGATTCATTCCTTGGCTTGGTGTAATCGGTATTGGAATAGCTACTTATAATTTCGACGAAAACACCGCCTTTCCTGGGATTAATGCGCTCTTGCCGGTAGTTGCTACAGCGCTTTTAATCGGCTCAATTTCAATTTGGCCTCGTCTATTTAACGACTTAAGTAACAACCGCTTGGCACAATGGCTGGGGTCCATCTCTTATCCGTTGTACCTATGGCATTGGCCTGCGTTGGTTCTTCCAAGTAGTGCTTTAGGCCGTCCATTACGAATTCGCGAAAGATTATTCTGCATAGTATTGACAGTTGTTTTGGCCCATCTGACATCTAAATTTATAGAACAGCCGATTCGCCACAAAAAAATTTCAGGCAAAAAGGTATATCTCTTCTTCGTTGCTACAACAGTCGCATCACTAGTTGCCGGAGTGCTCATCGCCGCTTCTTCATCGTCGATGATTTCGGTGAAAGGCACAAACTACAAATTTAATTTGACCAAGGTAATGGAAAAACCTGCCGTTTATGGAGATGGTTGCCATGTCAATTATGGTGAAACTAAATCGGGCTATTGCACATATGGTGTAGAAAATTCTAAAAAGGTACTCGTTCTTTACGGTGATTCTCACGCAGCACAATGGTTTCCGGCACTTGAAAGAATCGCTCTAGAACGTGGATACCGGTTGGTTTCCTTGACGAAATCAGCCTGTCCAGCCGTTGATTCGCCGCGAGAAGATCAGGGGGCGTTTAAAAATGTTCACTGCGAAAAATGGCGAGAGAATTCGATAGCGCGAATAAAAACTCTGAAACCAGAAGCGGTTATAACAAGCAGTTTTCAGTATTTCACTCCCCCAAAAGGTTTTCCGAGCCGTACACAATGGTGGAATGATGGACAGCGAAGACTATTAAAGGATTTACAAGGAAGTTCTGGTCATCTGATTTACATTAGTGACACCCCAAGACCGCTTCGTGATATTCCTAATTGTCTAGCTTCTAGAGATTCACACTCCTGTGACTCTACGGAGAGAACACCAAATGTAATTATCAGCGGCTTCCAAAAGATTGACCCAACCGCATGGTTATGTGACACCTACTGTCCAGCCATCCGAAATGGATATGTCGTCTACCGTGATGCTTCGCATATTTCTGTAGCAGCTGCTCTTGCTCTAAAAACCGAGTTAGAAAGCGCACTTATCGCTAAGGGGCTTTTTGCCTGACGCTATGGCAGGATGCATCTCATGGCCGAACTGATCTATTACTGCGGAACGATGGATAGCGGTAAATCCACTCTTGCGCTGCAAACCGCTCATAACCATCAAAGTAGAGGCCGTACAGGTTTAATTTTCACTAACAATGATCGCGCAGGAACCGGCGTAATCTCCTCGCGCCTAGGCTTATCAAGTCCAGCCATTGAGGTAATTCCTACGATGGATATTCATAAACTTGTTGTAGACCGTTTATCCATGGGCGAACGTATTGATTACATCATTTGTGATGAAGCTCAATTCTATGAAAGTGAGCAGATTGAGCAACTTGCACGAGTTGTTGACGGATTGGGTATTGATGTCTACGCCTTTGGAATCTTGGCTGATTTTCGAACAAAGCTTTTTCCGGGCTCAGCGCGCTTGGTTGAATTGGCAGATCGCGTAAACACATTGCAAGTAGAAGCGCTGTGTTGGTGTGGAGCCCGAGCAACTCACAACGCTAGAACTGTTGGCGGAGTAATGGTTGTCGAAGGCGAGCAGGTGGTTGTTGGAGATGTTTCACCAGGCGCTGATGTCGCTTATGAAGTACTGTGCCGCCGTCACCATATGCGACAGGTAACTGCTCGGGCTTCTCGCGCAGCACACACCTCATCTATCCCACTACCGTTCAAGGAGTAATTATGAAATCTCGTGGCTATGCAGCAAAGGCAGCAAAGGCACCACTTGAATCCTTTGAATTTGATCGCCGCGAACTCGGCGCCCATGATGTTGCTCTTGATATCTCCTATGCAGGAATTTGTCACAGCGATATTCATCAAGTGGCGGAAGAATGGGGACCAGCGCTATTTCCAATGGTTCCGGGACATGAAATTGCAGGTGTGGTTACTTCGGTAGGAATTTCGGTTACAAAGTTTGCAGTTGGCGACAAGATTGGTGTCGGTGTCTTTGTTGACTCTTGCAGAAAATGCACAAGCTGCCTAAAGGGATTGCAGCAATACTGTGTCGAAGGAATGACTGGAACGTATAACGGTTACGAGCGTGACGGTAAAACCGTTGCAATGGGTGGGTACTCAAACAACTTTGTTATCAATGAGGATTACGCTGTTTCTATTCCAGACAATCTTCCACTAGATGGTGTTGCACCACTGTTGTGCGCGGGAATTACTCTGTACTCCCCAATCAAGCATTGGAAGGTCGGGCCAGGCATGAAGGTGGCTGTAATGGGCCTTGGTGGCTTGGGTCATATGGGTGTGAAATTCGCTGTGGCTATGGGTGCAGAGGTAACAGTCCTTTCGCACTCCCCAGCAAAGGAAGCAGATGCACGTGCAATGGGTGCGCATCATTTTGTTTCCACCAAAGATCCCGAAAATCTAAAACCATTAGTTAAGAACTTTGATTTGATTCTCAATACCGTAAGTGCAGAACTTGTTATCGGAGATTATCTGAATCTGCTGAATCTAGATGGCACATTGGTAATCATTGGTTTACCAGGAAAGCCTTACGCAGTAGAGGCTGGCGCATTGCTTAATGGAAGACGCCGTATCGCGGGCTCAATGATTGGTGGAGTTTCAGAGCTTCAAGAAATGTTGAATTTCTGTGGAGAGCATTCAATCGTTAGTGATGTCGAAGTTATCAAAGCTGATTACATCAATGAGGCATATGTACGAACCGTTGCCAGCGATGTTAAGTACCGCTTTGTGATTGATGCATCGACCTTCTAAAAGGAGTGGACGAGCAGAGCAAACAAGGGTGCTATTGCTAAGGCTGGAAGAAGATTTCCAACCGCAACCTGTTTGATATTTAACAATCGGAATGCGATACAGATCAACATAATTCCGCCAACTATCGTCATTGCATCTATTTGATACCCATCTAGGATTTCGCCTAGGCCAAGACCAATAACCGTCCACACCCCTTGATAAATTCCTACCGGAAGTGCTGATACCGCGACACCCCATCCAAGGGAGGTAGCAAATGCCATCGCTGCAAAAAAGTCGAGAGTACTTTTCAAAATCAATTGATCGATTCCATTACCCATACCATCGCTGATGCTGCCAAGAATTGCCAAAGGACCGATCGCAAATAGAAGTGAGGCAGAGACAAAGCCTTCGACAAATGGTGAATCACTGGATGCTTTAAACCGGATTCGCAGATTCTCCCCCAAGTTGTCTAGGCGATCCTCTAATTTGAAAAATGATCCAACCAGACCACCAATTAAAAGGGATCCAAGGACGACTAACAATGTCCATCCTTGAGGAAGTGCCTTGACATAACGATCAGACCACAAAGGGATCAATGCCGAGCCCGCTCCAAGCAATGTAACCATTCCAAGAACATCGGTGAGCAAGGTTCGAGTTTTTGAATTCATTCGATTTCCAACTAAAACGCCCAATGAAGCACCTGCAATAATTGTGATGATATTGATTAAGGTGCCAACGCCAGGAAACATTTGATGATTATACTCATGCAATGTCTAATCCCTTCCTAGAGTTTCTGCGCCCACATAAGACAGTTCCGCACACACCCTGGACAGCTAAATCTCGTTGGGATCTTTCACTCTTTAGAACTGCAGTGCTCTTTTTCGGCCTTTTTATATTCGGATTAGGTGATTCTCTGCTCATCCAAAGCGATATTGGAAATGCGCCGTGGTCTGTTCTAGCGCAAGGTGTTTCAAATCGACTTGAGATCACAATGGGCTGGTCCACCTTCGGCATAAGCACTCTTGTTTTACTTTTATGGATTCCACTGCGTGAAAAACCTGGCTTCGGAACCCTGTCAAATATCGCAATCATTGCAACTGCAATTCAAGTTGGAGTCAGTATCTTTCCGATGCAGGATTCATATCTAATCGGTGTCATGTACTGTCTACTCGGTATTGCGATGGTTGGAACCGGATCGGCTTTGTACATCACCTGCGGTCTAGGCCCTGGCCCTCGAGATGGGTTGATGACAGCTTTGCATCACCGCACTGGCATCAGAATCGGACGGGTTCGATTGGCCATTGAAGGCTCGGTTCTAGTGATTGGTTGGCTATTAGGCGGCACCGTAGGACTTGGAACATTGCTATTTGCCACGCTTATCGGTCAATCTATCGCCGTTGCTCTGGGAGTCGTTTCTCGAGTTACCTCACGGTAGCCCATAGGATCTTCACATCTTCCCAGGGCTGTGCGCCCTTTCGCACACGGGGTCGCAAACACCCCCGATAACAAAATTAGAGAGGCTGACTCCATGCTGGATTCATTCTTTAAAATCTCAGAACGTGGCTCAACCGTAGCCCGCGAAGTACGTGGCGGGTTTGTAACCTTCTTTACGATGGCATACATCGTCGCTCTTAACCCATTGATCATCGGTCTTGCAAAAGATGGCGATGGAAAGTTCCTAGGTGGCGGCGACGCTCCTAACCTTGCTGCAGTTGCAGCTATGACAGCGTTAATCGCAGGAATCCTTACGATTCTTATGGGCGTAGTTGGCAACTACCCATTGGCGCTCGCAACTGGTCTTGGTCTCAATACCTTTGTTGCAGTTGGTATCGCATCAAAGATGACGTGGGCAGATGCAATGGGACTTGTCGTAATCGAAGGTTTGATTATTACTGTTCTAGTTCTTACTGGATTCCGTACAGCGGTATTCCGTGCAGTTCCTGCGCAACTTAAGGTTGCGATCTCAGTTGGTATCGGTCTATTCATCGCCCTCATCGGTCTTGTTGATGCAGGATTCGTTCGTCGCACAGGGTCAGGTCCAGTACCGGTAACTCTTGGCGATAATGGAACCCTTGTTGGTTGGCCAACAATCGTCTTCGCTTTCGGTCTTTTCCTGATGATCGGTTTGATGGTCAAGAAGGTCAAGGGAGCGATCCTGATCGGAATCATTGTTGCAACAGTTGCAGCTATCGCAATTGAATCTGCATTCAAGATCGGTCCAAACTTTGATGGCGCTACAGGTAAGGTCAATCCAAAGGGTTGGGGCTTAAATGTTCCAGCTGTACCTTCTGATGTGGTTTCAAAGCCTGATTTCTCATTGTTCGGTAACTTCAACCTACTTGGTTCATTTGATCGCATCTCGCTAATCGCTGGAATTCTCTTCATCTTCACATTGCTTCTTTCAGATTTCTTCGACACAGTCGGAACTGTTACTGCAATCGGACATGAAGCAGATCTCATCGACAAGGATGGAAATGTTCCAAACAATGATCGCATCTTGTTGGTTGACTCGATTGCAGCTGTAGCAGGTGGTGCTGGAAGCATCTCTTCAAATACAAGCTACATTGAATCTGCTGCAGGTGTTGGCGAAGGTGCACGTACTGGTCTTGCATCAGTTGTTACCGGCGTTCTATTCCTTCTCACAACATTCCTAGCGCCATTAGTTGCTGTTATTCCTTACGAGGCCGCTACTCCTGCGCTAGTAATAGTCGGTTTCCTCATGATGACCCAGATCAAGAATATTGATTGGCAGGATTATGGAATCGCAATTCCAGCATTCCTTACAATCATCTTGATGCCATTCACATACAACATCTCTGTTGGTATTGGCGCTGGCTTTGTGTCACATGTCGTGATCCGTTTAATTCAAGGACGCCGCAAGGATGTACATCCATTGCTACTTCTTGTTTCCGGCCTATTCATGGTCTACTTCCTGTCCTCTCCAATTAATGCTTGGATTGGCTAGAGTCAATTAAGAGAAAGGCCCCTGGGAGACCGGGGGCCTTTTTTCTTACCAATTTATCGGCGAGATCTTATGATCAATGAGGATTTTGTTTGTTCTCGTAAATGGTTTGGAACCGAAAAAACCACGATAAGCCGAAAGCGGACTTGGATGAACCGATTCAATACTCATCTCTTCGCGGAAATTCCCCTTCAACTCCCCTGCAGATTTACCCCAAAAGATCGCCACAACATCATGTTTTCCTAGCTCTTCGGCAACAGTGTTTGTAATTGTTTGCCACCCCAAAGCTGAATGCGCCATGGAAGATCCGATTTCGGTAGTGAGTATTCGATTCAGTAACAAAACTCCCTGATTAAACCAATCCGATAAATCAGGATTTGTTCGCTTCTCGGTGCCGGTATCACTGGCAAGCTCTTCAAAGATGTTTCGAAGGGTTGGTGGTAAAGGGTCTACTTCACCATCAACTGAAAATGCCAAACCATGTGCATGTCCTGCAGTTGGATATGGATCCTGACCAAAGATCACGACCTTTGTTGATGAAATGGGATAAGTCAATGCACGAAAAATTTTGTGTATTGGTGGAGTAACTACTCCAGGATCCAGTCTACTTTCAATCGTCTCTATTAAAACTTTGTGATCTGCCAGTACAACTTGCCATTCTGGATGTAGTTGTTTAAAAAGCTGCGCGTGCAAAGAAGCGCCCTGATTCTGGGGTCACAGATATTGAAGTTCCAAAAACTGCAGACACGTGTTCTGAGGTAACAACCTGATCAATTGGTCCAGAGACGGCGATTACTCCATCCTTTAGTAGCAAGGCGTGGGTGGTCCCAACAGGAATTTCTTCGATGTGGTGGGTCACGAGAATAGTTGCTGGAGCTGTTGGATCTGAGGAAA
>Ga0209191_1002530_pt1 | contig 11294 bp, 10 predicted proteins | sample S_130626_EF_Meta_FD_187320 | JGI IMG/M metagenome (GOLD analysis project Ga0209191, IMG submission 187320) | Freshwater microbial communities from Lake Simoncouche, Canada to study carbon cycling - S_130626_EF_MetaG (SPAdes) (version 2) | ecosystem: Environmental > Aquatic > Freshwater > Lake ... | reverse complement strand
AGTTTACGACATTATATCAAATAATATTCCTAATAATAATTTAGGTGATGATATGATTCCGAATAACGATGTTATATCAAATAATATTCCTAATAATAATTTAGGTGATGATATGATTCCGAATAATGATGTTATATCAAACATTTTACTTTAATTTTTTTAAAGTGTCTGATATTTATAAATAAATAAAAAAAATAAAAAAAAATAATTATGTCAATAGGTTTAAGAATTATCAGTAATAATTTAATAGGTAAAACCGCTTCGGTAACTTTTACACCAGCAACAGGTGGTACCGCACAAGATTTAGGTGTTCAAACAATACCGTTTAACAACATAACACCATATCCATATGGTAGTTATGATATTAATGTTTTGGAGTATGAGTACACTTACAATTTTAATGCTCCAGCACCCGCACCATTACAATCAGGTTACACGACTACCGTTAGAAGTATTGTTAATCCTGAAGGTGGTTTAGCTTATTCCTCGTCAACATTATCAGAATCTTGGGGTGAGTACACAAAAGGATTTATTAATAGTAAAGGTTATGCCCCTGATGATATAATTTACGCCGAAGGTATATGTTCTGATGATGTTGATGGACCTGTATTCACAAGTGTTGATAATATTGGACAATTCCCATCGTCTATGAATACATTTTTAGGTCCGTTTATGTCAGGTGGTTTAGCCGGATTTCCATTTGTTGGAACTGTTGGGTTAGGAGCTTGGGCTAGTCACATTACAAGTGGTGGGACTTTATTCATAACAAGTACACCACATATTGGTGTAACAATAGATGGTCGTGCGGGAAGAATGTTAAGAAAAGGTAAACCAGATAGTATTACAGATAATACTTGTGGGGCAGTAGCGGGAGCTATAGGTGAGGTATTAACAACTTGGAGCGCTACTACACCAACGTTTAGTACTTATTCAGGTTCAGGTGATTATGAATTCTATAAATTAATTGACATTTTGTGGCCGTTTAGAAGTACATTATCAGGATTTACGGGAACAACTGAACAAATTTATAATAAAAGAATGGTTTTTTCAACAAATAAAATTAAAGAAAACGCATTTACTTATTTATTTGCCAATTTATCAGGAGCAACAAATAGTGTGTTATTATCAAACCCTTCTAATGAGATATTTTTCTCTAGTGGTGTGTTTATTAATACCGACTATGGATATGAATCATACGTTAATATTGACCAATTTTGGAAATATAGTATTAACGGTGGTTGGGTTGACTTAACATCAGAATACGTATCAGGATTACCTCTATAATTAATAAAGACCTTCGGGTCTTTTTTTTTTATAATTTGACTTACTCAAACATTTCCAATATATTTATAAAGAACAAGACAAACCTGACTTAAGTCGGAGCCAATACGTCAATCTAAAAAAATATATTATGGTAACACAAGAAGAAATTAAGGCGTTTCTAGAAGGGAACGACCCCGAAGAGCACATAGTTGCTATCGAGTATGATTACGTCACCGACGCAATCTACAAAATTAAAGAAATCCCGGGTCAGGGAAAAATAATCAAAAAAGACACATTTACGGCATTTGCTTGGGTTGGAGACCTTAGAGATTTGAATTTTTATTCAAAATCTAAAGACCTTCAAAAAGAGGCAATGAAAAAACACGGAATCATCATTGATAAATTAGACACCAAAGGTAATGAAAGATTAGAGAAAGGTCTTAAATTTATGGTTAAATCAATGAAGGGTTATCGTTCACTTATTCAATTTTTTAAAGAGGGTGGTGTTGACCCGTGGGGTGAAAAAACAAAAGGAAAACTAACGGTTCTTCCTCCGGTTGAGCAGTTCCTTATCTCAAGAGAGAAAAGATTATTCAAAGGATATGAAGAATATAACGACATCACTCGACTTGGATTTGACTTGGAGACGACCTCTTTGGAACCAAAGGATGGTCGTATATTTATGATTGGAATTAAAACCAATAAAGGATATCAAAAAGTTATTGAGTGTGCTGACGAAGACCAAGAGAGAAGAGGTCTTGTTGAGTTCTTCAATATTATTGACGAACTTAAACCATCAATTATTGGTGGATACAATTCTGCGAACTTTGACTGGTTTTGGATATTTGAAAGATGTAAAGCACTTAACTTAGATATCAAGAAGATATCAAAATCATTGAATCCGGCAAGACCCATATCTCAAAAAGACGGTATGTTAAAACTTGCCAACGAGGTGGAAAGATTCTCACAAACTCAATTGTGGGGTTATAATGTTATTGATATTATTCACTCTGTTCGTAGAGCACAAGCGATTAATTCAAGTATTAAATCTGCAGGACTTAAATACATCACTCAATACATTAAAGCTGAAGCCCCCGACCGAGTTTATATTGACCACTTAGAGATTGGTCCAATGTACTCCAAAAAAGAAGAATATTGGTTAAATGTTGAGAATGGAAAATATAAGAGAGCGGACAATCCGGACTTTAATAATTTAGATACAAGGTTTCCCGGTAAATACTTAAAGGTTACAGGAGATAATATTGTGGAGAGATATCTTGACGACGATTTAGAGGAAACGTTGACGGTGGATGATGAATTCAACCAAGGAACGTTTCTACTAGCATCGATGGTACCAACAACTTACGAGAGAGTTTCCACAATGGGAACTGCAACTTTATGGAGAATGATTATGTTGGCTTGGTCATATAAAAATAATTTGGCTATTCCCGCAAAAGAAGAAAAGACCGACTTCGTAGGGGGTCTCTCACGACTACTTAAAGTGGGTTACTCTACTAATGTACTTAAACTCGATTACTCTTCTCTATACCCCTCTATTCAGTTAGTACACGATGTGTTCCCTGAGTGTGATGTAATGGGTGGGATGAAAGGAATGTTAACATACTTCCGTAACGCTCGTATTATGTATAAAAACTTGGCGTCCGAGTATAAGTCAATCGATTCTAAAAAATCGCTTTCATACGATAGAAAACAACTACCGTTAAAAATCTTTATTAACTCAATGTTTGGTGGGTTATCCGCACCACACGTTTATGAGTGGGGTGAAATGAATAGTGGGGAAAGAATTACTTGTACCGGAAGACAATATCTTCGTCAAATGGTAAAATACTTTGTTAAGAGAGGCTACACTCCTTTGGTACTTGATACGGATGGTGTCAACTTTAGTTTACCTGAAGGTGGTGTTGATGATAGAGTTTATATTGGAAAAGGGTTGAATTGGTTAGTTAAAGAGGGTAAAGAATACAGAGGATATTACGCCGATACCGCAGAATATAACGATTTGTTTATGAAAGGTGAGATGGGTCTTGATTGTGACGGAACTTGGGATTCTTGTATTAATTTGAGTAGAAAGAATTATGCCACGATGGAGTCCAACGGTAAGATTAAATTAACCGGGAACTCAATTAAATCTAAAAAATTACCACTATATATTGAGGTGTTTTTAGATAAAGGTGTGAAGTTATTATTGGAAGGAAAAGGACAAGAATTTATTGAGTGGTATTTTGAATATCACCAAAGAATATACGACCAACAAATTCCATTAAAACAAATTGCTCAAAGAGCGAGAGTTAAACTATCTGTTGATGATTATAAAAAACGATGTAATATGAAAACAAAGGCCGGTTCTCTGATGAGTAGAATGGCACATATGGAATTAGCTATAAAACACAACTTAAAAGTATCGTTAGGTGATGTTATTAGTTATGTTAATAATGGGGTGAAAGCATCACACGGGGATGTGCAAAAAATAACAAAAAATAATTACACCAAAAAAGAGTTAGATTTATTTACATCAGTTAATGGTCAGGAACCGGAAGATAAATCAACCTCAACAATACAACTTAATTGTTATATGTTAGACCAAACTGAGATTGAGAATAATCCTGATTTAACCGGTGATTACAATGTTGCGAGAGCAATATCAACATTCAACAAAAAGGTTGAACCATTATTGATTGTTTTTAATACGGAATTAAGAGAAAGTTTATTAATTGCTAATCCGGAAGATAGAGGATTTTTTACTAAGACACAATGTGAATTAATTGGTGGTATTCCGAATAAAGAGGCGGACCAAGACACAATTGAGGATTTATTAACAATAACAGATTTAGAATTAAAATTTTGGGATAGAGTTGGTGTTAGTTCTGAATATATTTATGAATTAGCTGAACCGGGTTGGGAAGAACATATTAATTAAAACAAAAAAGGTGTCATATTCAACACCTTTTTTTATTCTAATTTTAATCCATCTGAACTAATAATATACCAATTTCCATCAACCCTAAAGAACTCAACACAAGCCCCTTTATTTATTAGGATTTCATCATATTGTTCATCGATTTGTCCCATCATAGGTAAAATCAATACTTTTGTTAAAGTTTTGATTACAATGTGTTCCGTTGTGTTTTGGTCTAAAACAACTTTACAATAATCTACATCTTTAACTAATATAAATTCTTCACCATTTGTTCTATGTTCTGGTATTACAATTGTTTTAATCGGTGGTTGTATTGGTAAGTTGGACATTGAACCAAATAATTTTTTTCCTGTTTTTGTTCTTGTTATAAATGTCATATAAATTAAATTACGTATATTTGTCTTGGCATTGCTCTAAACTTTAATTGTTTATTTAAGTTTTCAGCAATTAACGCCTCTCGTTCCATAACCTTTTCAGGTTTTAATCTTGTTAATCTACCTTCCGCACCAATCAATTCCTCAATTAATTTTGTTTTTTCATCTTTAGCTTCTGTTGCTAATGATGTATAATCCATTGTTAATTCACTATCAGGTGTTTTGATATTCCCACTAAATTTACCACGAACTCTTGCTAATGTTTCTTTAACATATGCGGTAAACCATCTACGAATCCAAACCTGAGCAGGATTATTCAAATCAACCCAATCAATTTCTTCAAATGGAACATCAGATGGTAATGTAATAATGTCCGGGTTTGATTTAAGACATTTGTCTCTATCTGCAGGACCAACATCGTAATACCAATACCAAACTTTACCTCTCCTCATAGTTGCGTGACCAAAATCAAATCTACCCCCCGGTGTTTGCATTAAGTGTAACGCCTTTTTCCCTTCAGGTAATGCGGTAATTCTGTATGTTAAATCTCCAGCAATAATTCTTCTTTGTATATTTGTTTCTTGCATTCTTAATAACATATCAAATGCGGGCATTAAGAACATAGAACCTGACATACCCATTTGAGAGAAACCACCGGGACCACCTAATCCGGCAGCACCTAAAGAACCAAAGGACCAAGGGTCAAGTAACACACTATTAAGTTCAGCGGGTGTAAACCACATTACCTCGTTAATCTCTCTATTGGCAGGAATTTCATATATTTGTTGGTTAGGTACTAACTCAACATAATCTTTTTTAAGTTCCCAATCTCCACCAGCTTGTAATCCAACAATTTTTGAATAGGCGTAAGTGTATCGTGTTTCATAATCTAAACTTTTAGTTATAAAAGCTCTTGATAATGATTGTGTGTCTAAATTAAGATTATACAATGAAGTCCATTGTGATTCTATTAACCAATCTTGTACGTATTGAGAATAGTCACTGATAGATAATTCTAATAAACTATCCATCATCTCATCTTCAATTTCTATTGAACGAAGAGGAGCACCTAAAAGGTGTCTAATTCTAGTATAGAGTTTGGTTCTTTCCGGTTCTGCGATAACTGCCATATAGATTTGTTTTTCTATATAAATATCAGCTAAGAGTATAAATTAAATTTTCTTCGGGGAAAACAAAATTACCTTCAACAATTTTACAATGTTTGTTATCAAATATTAGGACTTCTTTATTGTTTTTGGCAAATATCATCCAATTTGTTTTATATGGTTTAACATTTGCTGACTCAAATATTGTTGTGAAACCATCTTTAGTTTTAATGTGACCAAATGGTTTAATTTGAGCAGTTATTATTTCATCATCTATAATTACTTCACAATCAATACCCCCATTCATATCTTCGTCACTACCTAGTTTACCAACAGCGTTAACATTATTTTTTCCAAATTGTTTTTTAAGGATTTCGATTGTTGTGTCTTCACGTTTTTGACCCCAAGCGTGGGTTTGACCTAAAACCATCATAAGAGATTGGAATGTTGATGAGGTTGGGTTAAAGATTCTAGTTTTATATTCTTCTATAACGTCAACAAATCGTTTTGTTTGATTTAATTGCTCAAAAATATCAGGATTATGGAATGAGATTGGGTTTTGTTTTTTTGAGTGTAATACTTTATTAACATCTCTAAGTAGGACACAAAAACAACTATAATTTGTATTTAATTTGTTGATTACTGAACGTCCTTTTTGTTCTAGGTCATATATTCCGGACATTTCACCTTCACCATACTTACCCCAACCATAGTAGTTTGCGGGGAAAACATCTTTTAATATAACGTTGATTGAGTTTTTAAATAGATTTTTAACTTTTGGATTTGTGTTGAATACTTGTCTGATTTCTTCAACCTTTGACGGTGAACATTTCTCACCCTTTGATTCTGATAACACTAATGTTATTTTTCTATCCGATTCATTTTTTTTAATCTCTTCAATTATAAGATTAACTTTGTTTTCTGTATTTTTCATATAGGCTTATTTATTATGATAAATATCTAAACAACCAAATTAACCTCGGTTGTTTATTTTATTCATAAGTTCTCCGATAAAATCTCCTTTATCTTCTATGTCGTCACCCATTACGGTTCCAATGTTTTGTTTCTTTTGATTTACCATATCATAGATGATTGCCTCAATTGAGTTATCAAATATTGGGTAGTAAACTGATACCGAATTTTTTTGTCCGTATCTATATGCTCTATCCTCAGCTTGAGCTAAGTCACCCGGAACAAATGATAAGTCGTTTATGATTACTGCTTCAGCGGCGGTTAATGTGATTCCCACGCCAGCCGCCTTTACGTTACCAACAAACACTTTAATCTTTTCGTTATCTTGAAATTGATCGACGGCATATTGTCGTTGAGGTTTTGATGTTGAACCATCCAATCTAACGGATTGTTTTCCAAAATAGTCGGCAATTCTGTTTAATGTTTCGGTAAAGTTGGTAAAGATAATAACTTTTTTGTCTTGTTCCAAAATATTCTCAGCTAATTCTATGGTATCTTTAATTTTTTCTTCCGCAATAACCTGACGAACCTTCATTAACTTACTAAACTGGACCGTTAGAGATGTTGATTCATCCGGATTCTTATTGTACCAATCATAATATTCTCCCATCAATCCTTCATAAAGTTTTGACTTTAATCTTAGATAAACCGGTGTAATAATTTTCTCAGGTAAATCTAAAACGTCAGTCTTTAACCTACGTAAAACTTGTCTCGATGTTCTGTCTCTTAATTCTTCTAAATTGGTTGCCCCCGCAACATTCCATATTTTACGAGTACCTGCGGTGAATTGATAACCACCACAATATCTAATTGCATAAGCCATCCAATTATTACTTACCGGACTTTCAACCAACGATAATAAATTAAAATAATTCATTGGTCGGTTAGTCATCGGTGTCCCTGTCAATAACCAAACTCTTTCACATTTTTTAGTAAAACTATTTACCAATTTTGTTCTTGCGGCGGTACCATTACTGACATAGTGTGCCTCATCCAAGATAATTAAATCAAAATTTCCTTGTGTGATTAAAGATTCTGTCTTACTTTTTAAATCATAGAAGTTTTTAAGAATATCATAATTAACAATTACAAAATCGTGTTCTATTGAGAAATTCTTACCTTCGGAGATATAAACACTTCTATCGGTATAGTTCTCAATCTCTCTTTGCCAATTAATTTTCAAAGATGCCGGACAAACAATTAAGATTTTTTTAGCACCAGTTTCTAAAGCAGCAATAATGGTTGCGGTTGTTTTACCTAATCCCATATCGTCTGCAAGGATGAATCTTTTGGAACCGGCCAATTTCTCAATAGCTTCTTTTTGATGGTTGAGAGGTGGTCGGTGTGAATACTTATCATAATCAATTTTCACATCCTTTACGGTATGTGTTTTAATTAAAGCACCTTTAGGTAGCCAAAATTCGTGGATGGTTTCACCCTCTAAAATTTTACCCCAAACGTGATAGGATTTTTCTTTCTCAACTAATAGCTTTTCAACCCATACCTGTTCAGGGATTTTTAGCAGTAATTTTTCATCGGCAATCTTTTTGGCAAAGTAGGGGTCTAAATCAACCCATCGTTTGGCTACCTTAGGTGTAACTTCGTAATAATTTATAATGTAATCACATTGAGCCCTTGTAGGAAAAAATCTTTTGTTGGTCTCTTTTTGATGTTTTAATTTTAAGATATAGTTATTCGCCCCCTGATAAGTTTCAAGGAGAGATATTGCTCTTTGTTCGATTGTAAGATTAGTATTTTCTGAGGGATTGTTCTCCAAAATAATTCTTTTATAGAAATATAACACATTTTATAATATTTATCAATATGAATCAATTTAACCTATATTATTTGTCTTGTCCAACTACTAATGAAGTTAGGTATGTTGGGATTACAACACAACCAATAAAAAATAGGTTGTTACAACATTTACGTAAACCATCAAATTATTTAATGAAAAAGTGGATAAATTCTTTAACTGATATAGGTTTAACGCCCAATATTAAGGTTATTAAAGAATGTGACTCTTATGAAGAATTATTATTATCTGAAATAAATGAGATAAAGAAAGTTAAAAATAATGGTGGTAACTTGTTAAATATTTTAGATGGTGGAGATGTAAATCCAATGTTTGGTAAATCACATAGCAATGAGACCAAAAAAATTATGTCAGAAAAAGGTAAATTAAGAGTTGGTGAGAAAAATAATTTTTACGGTAAAAAACATTCAGAAAATTCTAAAATTAAAAGAAAAAAAACAATTAATGAGAATGGAGGGTGTTATGGTGAAAATAACTCTAACTATAAATACAATATTGATGTTGATGTATTAAAAGATTTATATTTAAATGAAAATAAAACAATTGTTGAAATATCTAAAATTTATAATTGTCATATTAACACAATTAATAAAAAATTACGAGCAAATAATATTTTTAAACCAAAATCAAACAAATATAACTTAGAGATTACTGAAATTATACAACATTTAAATAATGGGTTGAATTACGTTCAAATTGGTGAAAAATATGGATGTTGTAATAAAATTATCCATAAATTTATACAGAAAAATAACATATATGTCAAATAGTAAAGTGCCCATCACGAGAATTGGAAAATTTTTTGGGGCTGAAGATTTTAATTTAGAGTTATCATTTGGACAAGAATGGTTACACGGGGATATGAACTTTACATTAGTTCTATATCGTGTTGATAGATATAAGACCAAAACGGATGATGTCTATGGTGAGACCGTATCTGATGGTATTAAGTTTTTACCACCGGTTGAGTTTAAAGGGTATGTTCAAATTATGGCACCTGAAAACAAATATTTGGGTAATTCTAAAATTGACCAAATGGAACCGGGTAATATGAAGGTTTCTGTTTATCAAAGAGATTTAGATGAATTGGAAGTGGAAATTAATTATGGTGATTACATTGGATACTACGAAACGGAAGATAAGGTAAGATATTATACGGTTAACAATGATGGAAGGGTAACTTCTGATAACAAACATACAATTGGGGGTTACAAACCATTCTATAGAACAATTATGGCGTCACCGGTTACAAATAACGAATTTAGAGGTCTATAATGAAAGTAGTAATAACAGAAAATAAATTAACTAATTCAATCTATAACTATATTGATGAAACCTTTAACCCAAATAATATGGATTGGGTTTATGGTCTTGGTGAAGATGAAGATGGGTATTTAGATATTGATAAGGAAAATGAAAACTTTTTAATTTTTTTTAATGGAGATTGGGAAGGTGAAGAAGATTCTGATTCTGTTTTTCATTATTTTGATGTTGACTTCTACGATAAAAATGACCCTTCACATAAACCTTTTAGAGACAAAACACCAATTTTAGAAGTTTTGGGTGAGTATGGAAGACACTTAGACACTATGTTTGATAACCATTGGCACGAACCAATGAAAAAATGGTTCCAAGATAATTTTAATTTACCGGTTAAAACATTATCAACATATTACAATTATGAAAATTATAATTAAAGAGAATCAATATAAAAAGTTATTAGAAACTATTACCAATGATGAAGAAAAAAATCATATAGGTGATAGAGTTATGGTTTATTATAATTTACATAAACACACATTTTCAGTAAGTCGTGATGGTAGAGTTATTACTCACGCTGACTATGTTAAATTAGTTGATGTTGAATTTAGAGTTAGGCAAGGTGGTAGAGACAAAGTATTACAAGACAAAAGAAAAAATGTTCATTCATTTGTTATTGGTAATTTAGTTGATTATTGTAGTTATCCTTGTGAAGATATACCAAGAGAACCTAATAACAATATTGTGACTTATAACCCGTATAAGTATAATTCATTTGTTATGAAAGATACTGAAGAACCAATATACCAAGCGGGTGTGGTAAAAATGATAAATTCAAGAAACAAAATATTTATAACAAAACAATAAAATGGGTTTACCAACTAAAATAAAAAAAAACATACCACTAACGGAGTCCAAAACTCTTTTACCAAGAAGACGTGAGTTGTTAGATAAAATCAATAAAGACGGAACTTATCTTCCAAAATCTTTATTGCACGCCGACTTGGACCGAGGTTTTTTAGATTTCGTTAAAGATGAATTAAAGGTTGTTGTTGAAGGTAAAACAATACCAACTGTTGATATTATTATTACAACACAGAATTGGGCTAATTTTACAGAAACTTGGAATTTCCAAAATATAGATAAAAACGCCGAGCCACCATTTATAACAACAATTAGAACACCCGAAGTTAAATTTGGAAGTAATCCGGCGGTATTATATAATATTCCAAATAGAAGACAATATTTTTACGCTCAAGTACCTACTTGGGATGGTCAACGAAATGGTATGGATGTTTATACAATACCTCAACCGGTTCCTGTAGATATCACATATTCAGTTAAAATCATTTGTAATCGAATGAGGGAGTTAAATAAACTCAATCAAGTTATTCTTGAAAAATTTGCATCAAGACAAGCTTATGCGGTAATCAAAGGTCATTACATCCCGATTGTTATGGGAACAATTACCGACGAATCAGTTATGGAGGTTGAAAAAAGAAAATATTACATTCAAAGTTACGAATTCACTATGTTAGGGTTTTTAATTGATGAAGACGAATTTG
>Ga0209191_1002529_pt1 | contig 11297 bp, 16 predicted proteins | sample S_130626_EF_Meta_FD_187320 | JGI IMG/M metagenome (GOLD analysis project Ga0209191, IMG submission 187320) | Freshwater microbial communities from Lake Simoncouche, Canada to study carbon cycling - S_130626_EF_MetaG (SPAdes) (version 2) | ecosystem: Environmental > Aquatic > Freshwater > Lake ... | reverse complement strand
AAAGATGTATGTCAACGAAATCTTTTGGGGACTTGACTATGATGCATTCCCTAAATGTACCGCAGTTGATAATAAGATGAAATATAACGAAATGGTATGCGAACGCAATATCAATGTGCAAAGCAATTGCGAACATCACTTTGTCGTTATTGATGGACTAGCAACTGTCGCATATGTTCCCAATCAAAAGGTGCTTGGATTGAGTAAAATCAATCGTATCGTAGAATACTTTAGCAAGCGTCCACAAATCCAAGAACGATTGACTGAACAAATATTTCACGCATTACAATATATTCTGGAAACAGAAGATGTTGCGGTTATGATTGACGCACAACATTATTGTGTTAAAAGTCGTGGTGTAGAAGATACAGGTAGTAGCACTGTTACAAGTAAGCTAGGTGGCGGATTCAAGTCAGACCCAGCTGCAAGAGCAGAATTCTATCAACTAGCAAGGAAACAATAATGGGTTATCGCAAATCAATGGACTACAATAGTGTTCATCATCAAATTTATATGGCTGGAGTGGATCTGAATGATGATTATTACCATGACGGTTTCACCCAATGGGAAATAAAAAAAGATTTACATCGTATCAAATGGTTGCTAGATGAAATAATGGCTGATGCTCCAACATTTGCAGGAGAAGAAGAATTCTTAGATGAACATTCTAAAGTAAAGATGTGGAGAACATTGAAAAAATGATATTCAATAGAATTAAAGAATTAAAACTACAAGGCCTAAAGATAGGTATTGTATTCTCACAATTTGATATACTACATGCTGGTCATATCGCAATGCTTAGTGAAGCCAAGAATCATTGCGATTACCTAATTGCCGGATTACAAAATAATGCACAATGGGATAGACCAGATAAGAATGCGCCCATTCAAAGTATTGTAGAACGCCAAATCAGTTTAAGTGCTGTCCGTTTTGTAGATGAAATTGTTGTTTACAATACGGAAAAAGATTTGGAAGATATACTGTTGACATTGCCCGTAGATGTGCGTATACTAGGGGTTGAGTACATGGAGAAAGACTTTACTGGACGAGCAATTTGTGAGAAGCGTAAGATTGAATTAGTATTCAATAGTCGTGACCATAGTTTCAGTAGTAGCAGTTTGCGTAAAAGAGTAGCAGAAGCGGAACAAAATCGGGTGCAATAATGAACAGAGAAGAAGATCAGTTTACTAGAAATTTTGGTGTTAGACAGGTTTCAAGAAGTTATCCTAGAGCCCGTTCTCATTATGATTCATATAATTTATATAGTAGTGTATCTTATAACTATAATGAATATCAGGAAGAACTGTTAGATGTTGAAATGTCTAGACGAGGCTGGGATGAACTTATGCGCTATTATAGAATGAATGAAAAATGTTCAGCACTAGAAACTTACGAACACGTTATGCGAGAAAAACATCCTGCTATTAAAGATGCATATGAAAAATATCAAATGTTAATGGAGTTATACAGATGACAAAGAAAATACTTATTATGGGCTTGCCAGGCGCAGGCAAAACATTCTTAGCTACGGCATTGAAAAAGTATATTGAAGAAAATTCAGGTATTCATCACTTTCCAATGGATCGTGCAATCAATATGGAATATGTTCCACATAACTATAAATGTACTGTAGATTGGTTCAATGCCGACGAAATTCGTAAACGTTTCAATGATTGGGACTTCAGCCGTGAAGGTCGTATTCGTCAATCATTGCGTATGGCTGAGTTTGCATTAAAATGTACTAGTGATTTTGTTATATGTGACTTTGTTGCACCATTAGTTGAGATGCGTAATAATTTTAAAGCAGATTGGACTATCTGGGTTGATACAATTGACCAAGGTCGCTTTGATGACACAAACAAAGCATTTATTCCACCAGATGTATATGATTTCCGTGTGACTGAACAAAATGCTGACAAGTGGGCAGAGTTTATTGGTCAACATATACTAGACAATCGGCGTAGACCAGTCTTTGATTGGAAGAAAGAAACGGTACAGATGTTAGGTCGTTGGCAACCATGGCATGCTGGACATCGTGCATTGTTTGAACGATTGATAGCAAAGACTGGACAAGTTGTTATTCAAGTACGTGATGTACAAGGATGGCAAGGAAGTAATCCTTTTGCAATTGAACAAGTTAAAGGATTTATTCGTAAAGATTTGGATCCAATCTTTCAAGGACAATATGAAATACAAGTTGTGCCTAATATTGTTCATATAGGATGGGGTCGTGGAGTAGGTTATACATCGGGTGAAGAAACATTTGATGAAAGTATTACTCAAATTAGTGCCACAAATATACGAAAAGAAATGAATTTAGGTAAATAGATATAACCGGTCTCTTATGGGCTCATCCCGGTATACAAATTCTGCGTCCTATGCTATAATAACATAGGAGAACATCATGGCAAAATACATTTCAACAAAGACTTACAAGCAGATAGGTCCAGTAGCTTATCGGCAATGGCGTGCAGATAGTCATTGCAATCTAATACATGGCTACGCACTTTCATTTCACTTTGAATTTGAAGCTGATACATTAGACGCCCGTAATTGGGTAACAGACTTTGGGGGGCTAAAGCCTCTAAAATCTGTATTAGAAGATTGGTTTGATCATACATTACTAGTCGCACAAGATGACCCAATGCGTGAACATTTATTAGAGTTGGGTAGATTGAAACTAGCAAAGATTACAGAGGTTGAAAAGACTGGATGTGAGGGTATTAGTGATTTCTTATACGAATACATTAACACTATTCTATTACCTAGCTTTGGTGCTAGTGAAGCAGAACGTGTTTGGTGTAGCAAAGTAGAAGTAAGAGAAACAGATGCTAACATGGCAATGCGTGTTGGGCATAGGGAAGATAACGAATTTATCTGATAAGGAATTCATTAATGACAAAAGCAAAAAAATTATCAAAAAAGAAAAATGATGTAATTTATATTGATCCAATTACTATGGAAAAAGTATGTTCATTTAATGAATGTATTAACAAGTTTACAAAAGAAGGCACTAATACTATTAAAAGTACCAAGGGAAGTCTATATGACTATGTAGTTTGCTATCACGAATGCACCCAGTGTGGCAGGAGAGTGCAATCCAGAGCCGATAGATCCAAAGGATTTCATTTGAAAATGGATAATATGTTTACACGAGAACCTGATAATGAAACGGTAAAAGGATCACAGTAATGTCAAAATTAAAAGTAGCAGAATTATTTTACAGCATTCAGGGCGAGGGTCGATACATGGGTGTACCCTCAGTTTTTCTACGCACATTTGGATGTAACTTCAAATGTGCAGGGTTTGGTATGCCTAAGGGTGAACTAAGCAAAGAAGTAGAAGATATCGCTAGTCGCATACATTACTATAACGATTACAAACAACTACCATTAGTTAGCACAGGATGTGATAGCTATGCTAGTTGGGATCCTAGATTCAAAGACTTAAGTCCAATGCTTGAAACAGATAGTATTGTTGATAGCATTATGGATATGCTTCCATACAAGTGTTGGATGGAAGAACATCTAGTCATTACAGGTGGAGAACCTCTATTAGGCTGGCAGCGTAGCTATATTGATTTACTTTCACATGAAAACATGAAAGGGTTACAAGAATTAACTTTTGAAACTAATGGTACGCAATCATTACAACAAGACTTGAAAATCTATTTACATCAGTGGGCTATTAATCGTTCTAAGGGAGCAATTACATTTAGTGTTAGTCCTAAACTTAGTATCAGTGGTGAAAAGTGGGAAGAAGCAATATGTCCTGAAGTTATACATGAATACAGTCAAGTAGGACATGTGTATCTTAAATTTGTTGTAGCAACTAAAGAAGATGTAGAAGAAGCGCAAATAGCAGTTAATCAATATCGTAATCATGGGTTTAGAGGTCATGTATACTTGATGCCATGTGGCGGTGTAGAAAAACTTTATACTTTAAATGCTAGAACAGTTGCTAATGAAGCAATGCGTTTAGGCTGGCGTTATAGTGATAGACTACAAGTGCCATTGTTTAAAAACGAGTGGGGAACTTAATGGATTATTTTTGGGGATTCTTACTTGGATATATAGTAGGTGTATTATACATGTGCTATCGTTCCAATATAGATGCTAGAGTGGACAGAGAATAATGCCCTCAAGTGATTGGACTACACAATCAGCAGGTGACTATCATTTCAAACGATGTATAATGGGTAGAAAATTAAAGTTTACCCTTATCCCTAGACGTTGCTATATATCAAAGCGTATAATGTGGTTAGAGAAATCATATTGTATTACCGCAGGATATCAATCAGGGTTTGCAGATTGGTTGTTTGAACATCGTTGGTATGATAAAGATGAATATTTAGTAGCAAGATTAAAGGATTTAATATGAGATTTGAAATGCGTTGGCTTACCACAGCGGGAGTAGATGGTCCTGAAACAATATTACAATATCGGTATGAAACAGAAATAACAGACTATGCTTCACAGAATCCTAGAACAGGTGGATTTCTTAAACGGGCAGGATTTACCGAATGGGTTACTGTTCCTTCAGTAGATGAGGTATGGAATGCGGACATATAACAAAAGAATAGGCTTTCTAATTGCCGATCAGCACTTTATCCCGCATGGTGGCATAGGTCAATTCGCTAAAGGCTTTACTGAAATGTGTCAACGTATCAACTGGAAAGTTGATATTATACTAGACAAACAACCAACAAATGAATTTAGCGACTATGTAAAATCGTTAGGTGCTAACATTGTCTATCCATCTAATCCATTACGCTATTCATCACATACAGCTACATTCGCATTTAGTGATAGCATTAACTTTGAGAAGATGGTTAACTTTAGAGAAAGTATACTACAGGCTTTTCAAACAAATATCTATGATATGTTAGTATGTAATACACAGGAAGCAATGAGTGCTGCTTATGCCATGGGTATAGGCAAGTATATCCCAGTAGTATTCTATACACATTCATACAGCATGGTCTTCCGTGATGAACAAGATTTTAGTGACGTATGTATAGATGAGTATCATAACTTTTTTAATAAGCATATGGAACTATCACATAGTTTTGTAGGAACTCAAAGTCAAAAGAACGTTGATGAGATGACCAAGTATGGAGCAAAGAATGTTTCATTGTTGCGTATGCCATTAAGTGAACGTGGATTACTGGACCCTAGTATTGGTCCTCGCAAGGGTGTATTGTTTATTGGACGATGGGAAGAACGCAAGAACCCGTCTGCCTATATCAAAATAATGAAAGAAACACAACTACCCTGTAAAGTAATGACTAATAGTAATGGTGCTAAGAAGTTTGAGAAAGCATTTAGTGAAGCTGGTATTACTGATTACGAAATTAAAATTGCTATCGTTGGACAAGAGAAAGTAGATTTCATTAAGAGTTGTAAAGTATTCTTTATGCCAGCATTGGGTGAGAACTATCCATTTGCTTTTAGTGAATGTTTGGGGCATATGCCATGTGTTGTTTTAGATAATCAAGAATGGTCTGATAACTTTGATAGTAAGTATTTCTATAAAGAGAAACTAGCCAATGCTGGAAATCTAATTAAATTATTATACAATGTTGACAACTACTATGATACCGGCGCATTAGATTATATCAAGCAATTAGATAATGATACTGCACAAGGTTGGATACAATTCTTAGATAACTTTGTAGCAAAGCGTAGCAATACTAATGCCGCAAAGATTAACAACTATGATACAGTATGCTATAGAGATTATATTAAAGAATTAGATCGTGGGCATTTGGCTCGGGAAGATTTTGAAAGTGTATTGGCTAATCGTCATAAGTTTATCATTAATACATACACAGATGATAATAGCTATTTAAGTAAAGACCCGGTTTATAAACCAATTGAAGAGGAAACAGGTGAAAGTCTGTTTGAATTTGTATGAAAAAAGTATTAATAACAGGTAACAGTGGTTACATCGGTAGTCATCTTAGTAAGATGCTACGTACAGATTATGAGATATATGGATTGGATATTAATCCATCACAATATCCTGTAACCGATCATTATCAACTTAATATCAACAAGTTGTTTAATATTGATATGGAATTTGATGCGGTAATTCATTTGGCAGCATTAGTTAATGTTAGTGAAAGTGAACGAATGCCCATTCAATATTACATCACCAACTTGAATGGCACAATGAATGTTATTAACAAGGTAAAGACAAAAAACTTTATCTTTGCTAGTACAGGCGCGGCACAAGATTGTGAAAGTGCTTATGGCATCAGCAAAAGAGCAGCGGAAGATGTTGTGCGTGAGTATTGTACACAACATAGTCCCAAAGATTACACTATCTTTAGATTCTATAATGTAATCGGTAGTGATGGGTTTGCCCCAACTAATCCTGACGGATTGATGTACAATCTAATGAATGCCAAAGAGAAGGGTGAGTTTACTATCTTTGGTACTGATATTAATTCATATGACGGAACTTGTGTTCGTGATTATGTTCATGTTAATGAGATATGTGACGCATTATCTAGTGCTATTGAAAAGCCGAGTAATCAAATAGAATGCTTGGGACATGGAGTTGGACATTCAGTTAGAGATATTGTTAATCTATATAAGAAGGTTAACAATGTTGAATTTCTAGTAAAACACGGGCCAAGAAGAAAGGGTGACTTAGCAGTATCTGTATTAGATAATGTGTCACCCTATATGAAAGAGTTATACTCTTTGGAAGAACTACTTAAGGTCTAAAAACTTTATTTGGTTTGTTGAAAACACAACATACCAAACATCATCTCCCTCATCGTGTTCAGCAATGATACTATCATATCCGTCTGCTATTAATTCTTCACGTAGTTCTAAATAATCTTCTTTCTCTAGTCCTACTAACTCATCCATTGTTGCTTCATATGTCTTGTTCATGGTCAATGACGCAGATATGATATATTTTCCGTATAGTTTTGCTTCACGAATAGAAGTAGTAAAAAAATGTCCTAGTACAGCATTTGGATCTCCTGTACTAGTTCCTAGCGTAGCATTATCAAATGACGAGAATTTATTGTTAGTACCGTGATAGGCAACAACACCCGAACTACTTTCAGCAATAAATTCTCTTGCTCTCATTTTAGTGTCTTAACAACAATGTACTTAGTACACCAGGATCGTTAGCACTAACGTCACCTTCACCCGGGGCAACAATAACATTGTACTTCATTCCAGCTGGAATTGAATTTCTCTTGGCCATGTACTCATCATAATTTAGTATAGAGTTAGAACTTAGTCCATACTCTTTAGCCAAACGCTGTTTCAATTCTTGTGTAGCTTGGTTATCACGGGTTACCCAACGACCGCCCTTACCTTTTTCGTCTGCGCCCTCTTTATCTAAGTTACCCTTCTCATCCTTAGCTAACAAGTCCCAGAATAGTTTTTCAGGAACGATACGACTATTCTTAGTTTTGTCTAAGTTTGGATCTTGTGCTTTAACTTGTTTCTCTTGCTCAGTGTTGGCACCTTCACTCCAATTGATAATGAAGTTGTCTGGCTTCTTAGCTAATGCTGCTCCGGCCATCTTAGTGTAAGCATAGAATCTAACATCAGGATGTTTTGCTGCCATCTTCAATGCCATGTCTAAGTATTCTGGACTAAAGAAGTCGCCAGCATCATGCCAACGAACTGTTGTTTGCCAACCATTGGGGAATTTCTTATCACCCTTTGCTGCTGCACTTGCTTCTTTTGATATCTCACTGCTTAGTTGATTAAAGAAACCATCAGGGTCATTCAATAGATATGTTAGTATTCTTCCATCACTTTGCCATGCTGCCTTAAATTGTATCTTACCTCCCTTCATAGCGAAACAATCTACTTTACATGAGCCGGCGCCTGGACATGTGTTAACAACGATTAGATTATTAGTTTGTTCATCTAATGCGATTCCCACTAATGCCGCGAACCCAACGTTGAAGAATTGTTCAAACTCTCCATTGCTATGCTTCATTTTTTCATTTTGCTTTAATAATGCTTTAGGACGAATTGCTAATGTTTTCTTAACCGCATCTTCATCATATGTTTTACCATCTGGACTTAAGTAAGTAACTACGCTACTACGATGGATGTAGGGCATCTTGTATTTGTCACCTTTAGTCTTACCTGACACAAACTTTTCGTTACCCTTTTTATCTACTTTAACTTTTCCTGTTTTCTTGTCAATATTAGGTGTACCAACGATACGGTTCATGTAGTCTTGAAATTCTTGACCACCCAAATCACGGGTACTTGCTGGTAGTTTAGTTGCTTCATCTAGTCCAGATAGTTTACGAATTCTATCTAATTGTTCTTGGCCTTCCGCCACACCTTGATTGACGCTTCCTGTTGTTAGTTTAGCAGGGGCATAAAATGGTAGTGCGTGTTTGCCTAACAACTTATGCATTAGTATATCAACAACATCTAATTTACCTTTAGACTTTAAAAGTCCAATTAGGACTTCTGGCCCTTTAGTTTGTAATAATGTTAATAATTCTTTTTTATATGCTCCTGCTAATGCTACACCTACACCTGCAGCCGGACCGGCTACAGTGGCAGTCAATACTCCTGCTAGAGCGGATAACCCATAAGAAACTATGTCTTTAAACTGATATTTCATTTCTTCATTTTCTTCTGGAGTAACAGGTTGATTATTGGCATGCTTTTTCATCACATCAATCATTATAGATGTTTCTTTTGCTTCTTTTCTTGCTTTGTCAAGCGCATTGCTTACAATAATTTTTGTAACTGTTGGAAACACTGAGTATAGATTAGCTATCGTTCCTGGATCTATTTCATTGATATTTTCTTCGTCAATAGTTTGTTCACTAATTACTGTCCATAAAGCATCGTGAAGTTTATTTAAACCCAATGAATCTTTTGCCACACCTTGCTCAAGGATAGCATCTGGTTTTAATTCTAGTATTCTAGCATGAACATCTTCTAACTCTGCTACTAGATGTTCTCTTTCTTCCTCATCAGCATAATCCAACTCTGCTTCTAATTCAAATTTGGTATCATACAAACTTCTTAATTCATCATCACCTTCATCATTATCATCGTCACTGTCGTTATGATCGTATGGAGCAAATTCTTTTAATTCTTCCTCATCATCAGATTTTGAATCACCTGCACTAGCAACGAATTGCTGAGGTGTCATAATCTTTATGCCATTTGGGGCACCTGGCATCTTTGGCTCTGCGCCCTCTAATAGTTCTTTGAAATTCATTTTTTATTGTTCCTAATGTATTGTTCGGCTAGCATTACTAATTCATGTAATTCTTCTATAGATTCGCAATGCCATCTACGTAGACTTTTATTTATGTTGCTATTTGGATCATGTGCTGTTTTTGCACCAGTACGATGTTTCTTCATTCCACGCATTCTAGCACAGAATGATTTGCGACGGGCAGCAGCTTTGCTACCCTTTTTAAGTTTGCTTGGTTTAGTTGTTACTGCTGTTTGAATTTTGCTGCCGGGATGTTCTCTACGATATACACTAACACTTTTCTTACTCATCCCACCTGCACGTTTATTATTGTGCTTAGACCAATTCTCACCTTCCGCCACACCTTCTTTTGGTTCTGGTAAGCGTAACTTTTTACGCATTTCGGGGCTTGTATCTTTTAAGCGGTTCTGTTGTTCTTTATCTTGTTTTGCTTTTGCTTCTGGGCTATTTGCTCTTTGCTCACGGCGATCACCGCTTGGTGTGCGATTATCCATTTCTGACAAGCCTTCCGCCACACCTTGTTCTTCAATATTAGGGTTATTGATTTGTTCTGCTACACTATTCAATTTGTCATTGCTAACTGTAACAAAACTATACATCCAACCATCTAAACTAACACCCTTATCTAATTGATTTTTAATATGTACAGCGTTTTTAATAATTTCACGAATCTCGCCTTGAGCCATTCCATCAATTTGCTCATCTTCCATAGCATAACCTTCGGTTTTGGGCTTCTTCCCAGCCTTTTTCATGGCAATGGCAATTGCGGCCTGTCGTTTTGGGTTAGCATCTTCTGATATAAATTCGGTAAATCTCATGTTTTGTCCGTAAATAGTTGACTTTATTGCGTAAATATGTTACACTACATATCTTATTTATCACTTTGGGCTTTTACCTTGACAAATCAATCTATCAAACGCATCGGTTTCGCTTGTAAGTTTTCGGAACTAAACAGTAAGGGTGAAATCTGTTCTATCAAAGAACTAAACACAGGTGGCACAACTCGTGCCTGGGTCAATAGACAAACTCAAAGTGTAGCAGAAGAAAAGGTACTTGAGGTATCAAAACAAAACATTCTACATACTCACAATCTAGTTAAAAAAGTAGCATCACTGGAACCGTCATTGCGTATGGTTCGTCTTACATCGGATATGTTGCCTTTCTATACCATGGATGGCTGGCAAGACTTTTGGCAAGATAAATCAATGCAGGATAATCTAGCACGATGGTTTGCACCCATCGGTGAAACTGCACGGGCTAATGATGTGCGTCTTAGTTTTCACCCTGACCAATTTGTAGTTTTAGCAAGCGACCGTGAAGAGGTAGTAAATAAGAGTATAGAAGAATTTGAATATCATTGCGACATGGTTCGTTGGATGGGCTATGGCAAAACATTTCAAGACTTTAAAGTAAATGTACACATCAGTGGTCGTAAAGGTCCACAGGGCATTCGTGATGTGTACAATCGTTTGTCACCCGAAGCCCGTAACACACTTACACTAGAGAATGAGGAATACACACATGGACTACTTGACTGCTTATCATTATCTGACCTCGTACCTACGGTCATGGACATTCACCATAATTGGATACGTGAAGGAACATACATTCAGCCTAATGATGCGCTTGTACAACGGGTTATTGATAGCTGGCGTGGCGTGCGCCCTACTATGCATTACAGTGTTAGCCGCGAAGATATACTCGGAGAACATTCCACAACACGATTACCCGATCATGGTGCGTTGATTAATGAAGGGCATAGCAAACAGAAACTCAGGGCCCATAGTGATTACTATTGGAATGACGCAGTGAACGATTGGGCATTGACATTTGCTGATAACTTTGATATAATGTGTGAATCAAAGGCAAAGAATCTTGCCAGCTTTAAATTATTTGAAAGATATAAACATGGGACTATTTGATAAACTATTTGGCAAAAAGCCAGAACCAGTACTAGAGGCACCAAAGCCAGTTAAGGAAAAGAAACCACGCAAACCTAAAGTAAAGAAGGAAGAACCTACTTCATCTGATAAGGAAAAGGCCAATGCTGAAGGACTACCATACGT
>Ga0209191_1002525_pt1 | contig 11302 bp, 7 predicted proteins | sample S_130626_EF_Meta_FD_187320 | JGI IMG/M metagenome (GOLD analysis project Ga0209191, IMG submission 187320) | Freshwater microbial communities from Lake Simoncouche, Canada to study carbon cycling - S_130626_EF_MetaG (SPAdes) (version 2) | ecosystem: Environmental > Aquatic > Freshwater > Lake ... | reverse complement strand
TTGGTGGAATAAAATCAACTGCATGGTCTGGACAACTTTAGATAGTTTGCCAATTCTACAACAAGCCATTGACTTTGCCCCTAAAATTAAGAATTATTTTGTTTGGGCATCATTTGCTGAGAAAGCGTTTAATAAAATTGGATACAGTCACATTAAAACCCTAAGAGGATCTTTAGATATCAAAAACTTTTTTAGATTTTCTGACGAACAAAGACTCTCTCTAAGAGAAAAAAATAATATAGAAAAAGATAGTTTTATAATTGGGTTTGTTTTTAGAAACCAATTGAGAAAATCAGTTCCTAATATTTTAGATGGATTTAAAAAATTTAAAAATGAAAATCCACAAGTTAAAGCAAAGCTCCTTTTGCATACTCATTGGAGCGAAGGCTGGAATATCCCAGAATTCTTAAAAGAGAAGAATATTGATTCAAACGATATCTTAACAACTTATTTCTGTTCAAAATGTAATTCGTATGAAGTTAGACCATTTACTGGTCAGGAACAAAATTGCAAAAAATGTAATTCTGCAAAATCTGTCAATACAACCAATGTCAGTCAGGGAGTATCGGAAAAACAACTGAATGAAGTATATAATTTAATGGATTTATACTGTCATCCATTTACTAGCGGAGGCCAAGAAATACCAATTCAAGAAGCTAAATTGACAGAATTGATAACTCTGGTTACAGACTATTCTTGCGGCGAAGATAATTGTTCAATAGAGAGCGGCGGAATCCCATTGAAATGGAGCGAGTATCGAGAACCTGGAACTCAATTTATCAAAGCGTCAACTGATGCTGATAGTATATGTTCAGAAATTAATTATGTTTATAAAATGGATAAAAATCATAAACGTGAAATTGAAAAAATTTCTCGTCAATGGGTTATAGATAATTTTTCAATAGAAGTAATAGGCAAGCAGCTAGAAGATATTATTGATAATATGCCTAATATAGATTATGACTTTGAAAACAAACCAATAGTTTTTAATGAAAATCATAATCCAAAAGAAAATATGAATGCTGATGAATTTGTAATTGATTTGCATAAAAATTTCGTCAATGATGATGTAGATTCAAATTCAAGCTCATTCAAATTTTGGATGAATAAAATCCAAAACCGAGAAATAAATGGTGATCAAATGATTGATCATTTTAGAAACATTGCAAAAGATCTAAACGCTAAAAATGTAAAAATTGATTTTGGCTCCTTATTTGATTCCAAAGATGAAGGCAAAAGAATTGCAGTAATTATTCCGCAATCAGATACTGATGTTTTATTGATTAATTCATTGATGAAAAATTTAAAGAAACAATATCCTCAATACAATATCTACATATTTACTCGACCAGAATATTTCAATTTTATTGAAGATAACCCATATATCTATAAATGTATGGAATATTCAGAATCATTAGAAAATATTCTAATTTTAGAAGGTGGAGGCGATCATAAAGGATTTTTTGAAATGGCTTTCTATCCTCACACAACAACTCAAAAAAATATCTGCTATTTACATAACGGAGTAAACAAACATCAATTTTCATTATCAGAATAATATGTCTCATATTTTAGAAGAATACGCAAAAAATTTAGGAGTTTTAATATCAAAACCAATAATTTCAGAACATTATTTTCCTATTCCAGAAAGTAAATATATTACTATTTATTCTGAAGAAAATATACAATCTAAAAATTATAAACATTTTAATTTAATGCTAGATTTAATAAACCCTATCATTAAACAACAAAATATAAAAATTATTCAAATTGATTGTAAGGGTCGCGCCCTAAATAGCGTTAATAAAGTTTTAGGTGGCTTATCATTTAAGCAGTATGCAAACATATTATCTAATTCATTATTACATATTGGAGTAGACAATGTTTATTCACATTATGCGAGCAGTAAAAATATTCCGTTAGTTAATTTATTCGGCAATACATATCCCAATATTAGCAATGGTTACTGGTCAAAAAATGATAAGAAAAAAGATATCGCCCCAATTTGGGATGTAAAACCATGTTTAAATTTACAAGACCCAAAATCAGAAATTAATAAAATTAAAGCGGAAAAAATCGCTCAATCTATTTTGGATCTATTGAAAATCAATAAAAGAATAAATTTTAAAACAATTAAAATAGGCGAACTATTTGATAGTGCAATTACAGAAGTAGTTCCAACTTCTTTTGCCCCAGTATCTATCAATCAAAATGAATTATTATTCTTAAGAGTTGATATGGGTTACAATCAAGAAGCTTTTATAAAATATTGTGAAGATTATAAAGTATGCGTAATTACAGATAAACTTATTCAATTATCTGAATTAGAAAAAAATAAACACAATATTAAACAAATATCAATTTTCATTGATAAAAATTTTGAAGAAATATCAGAAAATTATTTTGAAACTTTAAAACTCTGGGGTATTGAATTGCAATTAATGACAAAAATAGAAGAAGATTTCTCATATTTAAAAAATAAATATTTTGATCATTGTGTGAACTTCTATAATCAAAAGAAAGAAAAGCCAAAAGATATTTCATCTAAGAATCTTTTTCTTTCTGGTAAAAGGGTTTTTGAAGCGGGAATTGAATATCCAAGTTTAGCTCATTGCAGAATTAAAGAAAAAAGCATTGACGAAGGAATGAATGTGTTGGATACTTCCGAATACTGGGAAGAACAAGAACACTTTTATATCTATGAGCAAAATTAAATCAAAACAACAAGAAGGCATCCAAGAAGAAATCGAACAAGGAGCAGAAACGCTTTCGACTCCTCCATTAGAGTCTTTTGAAAAATACAAAAGAAACGAATATGGACTAATTGAATCTCAATCGTATTCCTTCAATGATGATGGTTCGGTTAATTGGCGCAAGATGATTAAAGATGAATTCCTTTATCCAAATAAAGGATGGTTTGATATTCGAAAGAAAGAAGTTCCGTCTTCTATCGAGGGGCTAAAAGATAATCAACTTCTTATTATGCTTGGTGGTATCAAGGAAATTGCAAAGCTCCGTGGATTTCACTCTGTATCGTATGACATTAATCATGTTAATGAAAATTATGTGGTAGCTAAATGCAGAATTTCTTGGATTAGTAATTATGAACATACTGATGATTATCATGTAGTTTATGAAGATGTAGCCAATGCTACACTCGCCAATACAGATGATTTCTGCGCCAAATTCCTTGAGACTATTGCATGTAATCGAGCATTTGTTCGTTGCGTTCGCAATTTCCTCAATATTCATATCGTCGGAGCAGATGAGATTGATAAATCCAAGAATTCATTCGGACCATCAGTTGAATCGTCTGGATACGAGAGTTCTATCGTACCTGTAACGCCCACAGGCATCCTTGAAAAGACTTTGCGAGAGAAGTGTGGTGTCACAGACTTCGAAGGCTTCAGGGTCATCTTAAGAGATCTTTGGTCGTCAGAAAAATACCGCTACGAAGGAATTAAAGACTGGAAACAGTTTGAAGATATTCCAGCTAAAGAAGCGCGTATTCTTCTTCCTCTAATTAATAAAAAATGATTAAAAGAATATTAGATCCTAAAGAATTTGAATTGTTAATTTCAGACATTTCAAATCTTTTTGAATTTGAAAATGAAAATCAAGGTCATCACTTTTTAAAACATAGCAAAGAAACAATTACAAATTGTTTTGGCAACAAGCATATTTTAGCATGGGATATGTTTGTCTGGGCGAATCATAATGGAGAGAATTACGATTCTATTATTATGTTTTTTAATGACAAAAATGCGAAATTCAATGAAAGGATTTTTTCTGAATATCTTTGGCTATCAAAGAATCCTAAAATGGGTTATAAATTATTTAAAGAAGCTATAAATTTTGCTAGACAAAATAAATTTAAATATGTTACAATGAATAGGGTAATGAAACATCCCCATTCAAATGGCGTAATGAATTTTTACGAAAAAATGGGTTTTATAAAAGATACAGAAACATTTATTACAGAATTATGAATAACAGAACAGCAAAAAAAATAAGAAAAGCTATTGGAGATATTACAAATCCTATCACACGCAGGGTTTATAGGAGAATCAAGAAGCAGTATAATAAAATTCCAAAAGATAGTCGAAACGTCTTTATTGAGATGATCAAAGAGACTCTAAATGGAGAAAAATAATTGGAGCAATAAAAAAGTCGGTGGCTTTTGGATTAAAAAAACAAAAGCTGACCGACAATATCTTTCTGGATCTATTGAAATAAAATTAAAAGATGGAACTACTCAAAAAGTAATTCTATCAATTTATAAAAATGACTTTAAAAAAGACAATAATCCAGATTTCAATGCATATCAAATAGACGTTTTATAGAGTTTATAAGTTCCAGTTGGAGTGTCTAACTGAACATTTAAATAAATATTTTGATTATCGCCGCTAACTGAATAGTTGGCGAATGAATTGTCGCTTATCGAATACTCAGAAAACGACAAACCCGTTCTTAATAAATCTATTCCTGATGTGTTATCAACAATAATGATTTTAGAGGAGCAAAAACATCCAGATTGATCTCTAAATTGAGTTAAGTATTCGTAACTATATCTTGATCCTTTTAATAGAGTATCAATAGTGGTTATAGAATTAGTCTTAACTGACCCAGTAAGAAAATCTATATTAACTTCTGAATCTCCATTTAATAATGAAAATGATTCTGAACTGATATTTGATTTAGGAGTAGGAGCCTGATAGATATTATAAGGTCCAATTTCCCAAGCATAACCAGTTTGCGTCTCGCTAAATGGAACAATTTTAAACCATTGTGGAGTGTTCGATTTAACTACTGAATTATTAAGAGTGAATGAATAATTTTTTAAATTTGTTAATATAGGGATAGTTGAAATTAAATTTCCAGTATTTAATTCTATGCCACTTCCAGTGCTTATATACAAACTTAGTTTATCTGAATTAGTATATAATGGGTCATTTTCCAATTCAATATTAAAATTAATTTGTCCAGTAGCTGAATCACCAATTTGAGGCTTTCCCTGACTCTTTAGTTCATCTGGGATTCTATATTGAGTAGTTTTAATCAGCTCATTTCCCGTGCTTCCTATTCCACTATAATAAAATTTCACATCATAGATGCCAGTCATTCCAGTTGGATAATTATATCCAGTTACAAAACTATAAGTTTGTCCATTAATTGCACTAGGATAAATCAAAGATTTTAATAAACTATCTCCTGTATAAGTATTAAAACTACTAACTCCAGAAATTGATGAAAATCCACTCAATCCTGTTTGAGTAAATATTGTATCAATTTGGCCAGAACCCCAATCAATTTTCAAAGATTCGCCATTAAGAATTGCGAATGGAATCAATCCAGATACTTCCGCGAAATAACCACTAACATAATCTTTATATTCCTTTATATATAAAGCATTATTCGTGACATTTTGAGCGTTCATATTATTTCCTGATGTCGAATATGGGATATAAGATTGATACTGATTTGGATTATTATTAAGCCAAGCCCCACTAGAATCAGCAATAGAAATTGATTGTATTTCCAAAGGATTGCCATAAACAAAATATCTACTAGAGTGGATATTCGCATTTTCGCCTACAGTAGAAATTCCAATTCCAAAATCTTTAGTATAAGTCCCAAATATTCTAGTATTTTCTGCTTCAGTTAAAGTAAAAACATTACTAAATGATCCTGTTACATAATTATCATATATAGTATTTCCATATATGCTTAAGATATCAATGTCTACGCTTCTTACAAATGGATTTTCAAGTAAAGCACTAGTGGAATTTAAAATATTTAATTGTCTATCTGTTACATTAAAAACAAAAGATACATCTTTTCCTCTATGAATAGCGTAACCTGTTGTAGTGATAGATAAATCACCAGTATTTAAATTAAATATTGGTTCAAATTCATAAACATCATTTCTACTATAAGGAGATACATAAGGATATACATCTACTATACCAGTTTCAATATTAATGGTTTTAACTAATGTGCCAGAAACTCCACTAGCATGATTTATTACATTTGGATTAATAGTTTGCGAAAAGCTATTTCCACCATAACCCCATGTTATAGTGGCTGGACCCGATCCAGTTTTTGGTAATTCTAAAACATACCCACCGACATCATAAGGATATGCATTAGCGGCATTAATTGCATCATTCCATTTATTATTATAATTTACTATATATGCATAATCCTCTCCTATACCATTTGGAGGATTTTGGTAATCATTAGGCTCTCCAAAATCCCAATTTTTATATCCACTATCTAATAATGAGCCATCGAGCCATCTCCATGTTCCTTCGGAAACTCCGTCTGTAGCCCCAATCCACACATTAACATTGGCTGCTGGAACTTGATTAGCCCTTTCTAAAGTATTTAAAACAGCCAATCTTCCACCTCTAGCTTCGGCATCTGTTTTTGCACTACTCCAAGTAAAAGATCCATAAATGATTTGAAATTCAGGTTGACTTACTTTATCTGGATTTGCCGCTTGTGTGGCAGGAAACCAATCTGCATAACAATCTATTGATAAATTTCCACTGATTAAACCATCTAAATAAGCATTCTTTAGATCTATAACAGTTTTTTCTGGTCCACCACTTACATTATCTCCAAAAAATTGAATATATGGTTTTGAATTATTACCGAAGCCAAATCCCACTGATTGGCCTAAAAAAGTTGTTACAGAATCCAAATCATATTGACCACTTGGCCAAGAATAAATAATTTCTAAATTAGATTTATAAATTTGTTGCATATTATAAAATTGTTACTGATGATAAATAAGGTCTGTCATAATTAAAAAGATTTCCTTGTTCGTATATTAAAAATAGACCAGATTCGGCATAATCTGAGTCAGTATAAAAATTTGCATTATTCTTTGTCGGATCTGGCACAGATCCAATTGCGCCCACTCTAAATGAATAGTTACCAATGCCACCTACATAGAATACAGCGCCAGTTTGATTTGCCTCTAAAACTTGATTTTGTACTACTCCTTGTGAGTTTTTGATATTAACATTATATCCTTGATTTTTTAAAACATTTTTCCAACTTCCGCTTATATAAAATTGACTAGAAGCATCCACCCCTGTCACTAATTGCTGGATGTTTGGAGTGCTTAACACTTGATAATTAACATTTCCAATTTTATTACTTACAGTATAACTATAAGTATTTGATTTGAGTTCAATGCTTTTATCGTTTTCAATAAGACTATATTTACCAGTATTAAATTTCGTGCATATAAAAGAATATTCATTAATATTTTCTTCTTTTATGGACATAACTTTATAAAGCTGATCGTCTGAAAGTAATCTTTGAAATCTATATACAGAACCTTCCTTGACAAATGGAACTAAAGAATAGTTTATATCAGAAGAATCAACAAAAGCCTCGCAACCATAATCATATTGAACTATTCCAGAAATATTAAATGTTGTTATTTGAGATGGGCTACTTAAAATAATATCTGAATCTAATAATCCGCGAGTTGGCTGCAAACTCCCGCTGACATCTTTAAATAATGAATCAGCCCCAGTGATTGAATTTATTGCATTGCTGTCGGCTGCAATGCCGCTTCTTCTGTCTCCACTAGCGGTATTATAAATATTATATTTTCCCCTATTAACTTCAGTAAATTCAGAATCACCAGTTCCAAAAATAATCTTACTGTATGTATTATTATCAGAGAACGGAATACCTGTGCCTAAAACCCAGCCAGTAAATCCTGTTGAATAATAACAAAATCTCGAATTCGAACCAGTATAGAAAGCATATTGGTTTTGTTTTGGGGATGTAACTTGTCCAGCATATCCCTCTGTATATTTAGAAAATATATAATCTCCAGTAAGATAAGTATAATAAGTCGAAGGCAAATTGCCAGAATTCAAATAAAATCCAGAACCATGAACTCTAAATCTTTGCAAATTAGCTATCTCTAAAATTTCATCATTAGTTGAATATCCAGTAGGAGTATAAACGGTCAATTTGTTATCGAATTGTCCACTAATGAATTTTTCATTTAATCTGATTGACCCATACTGTGAATTAGTGGATAAAACTTTACCAAAATTGCTTTTTAAATTTTTGAGTTCGTCTTCAACTATAATTAAATCTCCAGGCTTACATAACAAAGCTTCAAGACCAGTGGAAAAACCTACACTTTGATTTTCTTTAATAGTTTGGAAGATCAAATGCTTGCCCAATCTTCGCGCCATAGCTCTTGAAGTTACTCCATTAGCATTTATCGTTTTTTTGAAAACGCCTCTTTTTCTAATATCTTCTTCATCTTCGACGTATTCAATTTTCGTTAAATAATTTTCAAATCTATCAATATAAACTATTTCTATAGAATTAAACTGTTCGTCACGACGATAATTACTATAGTTAAAAATACCATCTTTAACATTTGTATTTGAGAATAAAGCAATTGGATCTTTTGGTCTATCATCAACAAAATTAATTTGAGAATTATTATAATAAATAATACCTCTAAAAAGAGAAGCAATAACATTCAAAGCGTCAAAAACTTTTGTACTTTCGGCAAACAAAATATTACAAGAGAATCTAGGTTCTAAACCTCCTCGCCCATCAGGAACTCCTTCAAAATATCCAAAGTCATCTACGGCATCACAGAATCTAGCTATTTTATATAAATCAAAAATATCAACCTGACTATCATCCATATATTGACCAAGGCCATATCTTGAGTTTGTGATTAAATCTAAAAGAATCCAAGCGGGATTATCTGTCCACTCTAAAAGATATTGACCAGTCTCAGGATCTATTTTAAATTCACCATCCCAGTCTCCATCATAGATTATTTTATCTAATGATGATGTTTGATTAAAACTTAGTTCTGATGAATAATATCTTTTATCTTTTCCATTTGAAAGAATAGGATAATAATTACTGGGAACACGAACTTTTTTTAATTTACAATCGAATGTTCTTGTCGGCACACTAGCGAAACTTCTAGAATCAAGTTTTGTAGCAATTATTGCTGAATTAGGATAACTAAAATTTTGCGGAATAATCTCTGTTACTTTGGAAAGAGAGCATTCTTTGTGCAATAGGGAGGAATTTGTTTCGGCAGAAAGCCTTGTGACTCTGATATATCTTTTTGTTACCGTATCACTTATTTCTTTCAAAATAAATGGTTGAAAAATAGTGTTAACCCCTTCTTCAGTATTATATTCACTGATAAATTGATAATTGCCAGTATTAAATCTTTCTAAATCTGGATTACCTATATCAATATAAGTTGGATTTTGAATTAAAGCTAGAATTTTAAATTTTCTAATAATTTTATCTCCTTCTTCCCCTTTTTCATTTATTGATCCAGTTTCTACTTGAATATTAAGAATACTGGCGAAATTCATACCAAGATCTAGTGGTGGTGGCGCGTTTACTGGTTGGGTAAGAGTATCCGAAAGAGCATCTACTCTAATTGTAATAAAAACACTTGTAACATTTTGGTTGCTAATAATATGAGTCTTAGGTATGGCATCTTCATCATATTGATTCAAACTTTTATCCCATTCACTATAACTTGTATTAGCGACTAATCTTTGATCATCTCTACTTCCATCATCAACATAAATGCCACTATAACCAGTAGTAAATGAGGCGGTCTTTTTATCAAGCATCCCAGGAGCTTCTTTAATTCTTTGAACTGATTTTAATATTCTAAAAGGACCAACCAATGATGACGAATAATCTTTATCTATTAAAACATTATTAAAATATTTAAATGGAGTTTGATATTCATTTCCTAATCTATGTTCTGCAAGTATATTAGTATAATTATATTTTTGAACTATAGCATTATTTACAGTAGTAGGTGTTGATATTTCATTTAAATTTAAATACGAAACGTTAGCTAATGCATTGATAATAGATTGTGGAAGAGCAAAGGCTGCATAGGTTTGGCCAGCATCTGTACCAGTACCTCTATAAGATATAGAAATAGCATTAATAAATATAATAATAAACCCAACAGCGCGTCCATTGGTTGTGCCAGAGTCATCTATTCTTGGCAATAATAAATCATAAATTTTCATATCTTCGCTGTATTCAATAGGATCATCAGCCACATTATACATAGAAAATTTATATTTTTTATCTTGAGAAATTGACTTTGCTGCAGAAAAGAAACCTTCTGAATCAGTAGGGTCCACCTTGATTATATATTTCATACTCTCGCCGCTACCATTGATTTTTTTTATAAAACTAGAGATTAAATCTTCTCTATTAACATTTTGCCATCCTGATGAAAAATAAGTATTAAATATATTTTCAAGATATGTTTTTTCATATTGATTTGTAGCAGTGTTATTATAAATATCGAATAAATTTATCAATTGCGCTCTGATTAAAGTATTAGTATATAATTGTTCATTTGTCGGAATGTAAAGAAGCGATGATGATTCGCTGTCTGAAAAAATATTTAATTGATTATTTTTATTTTGGAAAAACCATCTTGAGCCTAATTTAGTTAATTGTGTATTATTCGTATAAATATCATCATTATTACTAAGTATAGTATTAAAAAGAAAATAAACATACTTTATTTTATTAATTACTTTATAATTTTGTGTTAAATTTTTGCCTTGATATATAATATTTGAGTTTTGTATATTCTTAAATACTTGAGAAAGTGTTGTTGCAAGCGTTGAACTTTTAATATCCGCAGAGACTCCTAATTGCGGAGCTTGTTGAACAATCGCATCATTAGATACGGCGATAGCAGTATCGTCTAAATATATTCCTTGCAACATATCTTTGCTCGATAGTACAAGACCATTTTGATTAACTAGCCCAAGAATAGGTCCATCACTCACTAAATCCAAAAGCTCTATATAACTAAATGAAGCAGCTAATTGAATATCCCCAAGAATAGGGGGCTTTAATTGCGCTGGTTGTGGTTTTGGTTTTTTCTTTCCGCCACCAGAAAAAGATAGCTTCTTTAATAAGTGTTTCATATTATTTATTGAGATCTATTGGATACGGATTCAATGATACTCGCTTTTAAATTGGGGGAAGAATAAGCATTTTGATGCATAACGTCAATTGGGTTTTGATTTTGAGGATATGATTTTATGCTCATTTGTATTAATTGAGATCCAACTTTAAGTCTTCCATATCCAACTGGCACAGCAGAGCCTTGAGAAGCTACATTCGCTTTATTAGAGAAAGCAAAAGACTCCGACAAGGCTTTTGTCGATGAGGAGATGGGTGGACCAGCATCAGGTTTTGGAGCTAATAACATTTGAAGACCAACAGATAC
>Ga0209191_1002524_pt1 | contig 11304 bp, 8 predicted proteins | sample S_130626_EF_Meta_FD_187320 | JGI IMG/M metagenome (GOLD analysis project Ga0209191, IMG submission 187320) | Freshwater microbial communities from Lake Simoncouche, Canada to study carbon cycling - S_130626_EF_MetaG (SPAdes) (version 2) | ecosystem: Environmental > Aquatic > Freshwater > Lake ... | reverse complement strand
TTTAACAATAGAATAATCTGTGATTGGATTTGGTGTGATTTGGAAACATTGTAAATCTTTTACAGATACAGGAGATCCAGCAATTCTAATCTTGTAAATAGAATCAGTACCAATCGTATAAGTTCCAGGTAGTTTCCTCAACCTAAGTGAAAAGAATTCATCAGTTTCATTGATTGTATCATTGGTAATGTTAAATGAAAACACTTGAACAGTATTGGTATTTGCTGGAAAAGTTACCAAGTGTGGAAGTTGTAATGTATAATCAGATGCATCTGTAGTTGAATCAACTGCTTCTACAATACAAGAGATCTGTTCAGGTGAAGTATTAGAAATCTCAATAGTTATTTGTTGAATAGAATTAGATTCTTGTAAAGTAACACTTGTTTGTGTGAACTTGATAGTTGGTCCAGTTAGTGGAGCAGCTGGTGTGATGTCAGTAGACCTTCTCGGTGATAGTTGATACCTTGAGTCTTTTGGAATAGAAGAATCAAATTGACCACCTAATCCAACAACATCAACTTTACCAGTTGGTACTGTAGCTCCAAATAAATCACAATCATTGTCAATTCTAATATCAAATTCAATATAATCGGTAGTACCTGGAACTCCTCTGAAAGCTTTTGCGGTGAAACCAGAACCAGATGGAGAAGCTGGCCATGATGTAGGAATAAATTCGACGTTTCTTAGCCTTACAAGCATTGATTCAGTTGATTCACTAAGGAACATAACTTCTCTTGGGTTAACAAGAGGTCTGTTATTAGCGTGTAACTGAACAGATTGAATAACGATTTGTGAAAGACCGTTAAAACAAGTAACCAATCCAACAACACTGATTGAATCACCTTCGTTAAGACTTACTGGTAGGTTTTGGTCTGCTTTGAAAAGTCCGATACCACTTTTGGAGTTCATAAGTGTATCAACAGATTTATCAATCAAGGAAAGTTGAATCCTTGTGTTTGATGCACCAATGTTAATACCGTGTACTATACCAGTAGTAGTAACATCCATTGAGTCCATATCAGAGCAACCACCACCTGTGGTATCAGAACCTCTGATTTGGTCAATACGAAAGAATGGAGCTTGAGCCCATGAAAAACTGGTTACGAATAGAAAGAGAATAAATAGAGTTTTTTTCATATGTGTTTTTTTCCTTTTATATTTTAACTTTAGGTGAATGTTTAAATATAAAGATTAATGAAAAATAGGAATTTAGACCACAAAGATGATTGGGCAACACCTGCTTACTTTTATAATGACTTAGATAAAGAGTTCAATTTTAACTTTGATCCTTGTCCTTTTGAACATGATTTGGAAAAATGGGATGGATTAAAAATAGAATGGAAAGAAAGGAACTTTATAAATCCACCTTATTCGAGAAAATTGAAAGAATCTTTTGTTATTAAGGCTATTGTAGAATCTAAAAAGGGTAAACTTTGTGTTATGTTACTTCCTGTATCTACATCTACAAAGTTATTTCATGAGTGGATTCTACCAAATCAAAAAGAAATTAGATTTATTAAAGGTAGGGTTAAGTTCTCTGGAAAGAATACCAAAGGTGAGTTGGTTAGTGATAAAGCTGGCATGCACGATTCTATGTTGGTAGTTTTTGATGGTAGGGACAATCTTGAAACTTATATTTGATTTTTAAAAATAAAAATCTTATATTTGTGATATGTCTGGTTTGTGCCCATATTGTAGAAGGTCTAAGGTTAAACTTTATAAGGTTAGGACTGAGGATTATGATCCTGAAAATAGGAGATTAGGTGATGTTTATTTCATTGAAAAGCCTATAAAGTTTTGTTGCCCTAATCGACTTATAAATGATATATATTTATTATGTCTGAAAAAATTGAAAAACGTATTTGCATTTATTGCAAGAAAGAATTAGATCTTAATCACTGGTGTCAAAAAAGTGATATGGTTAAGAAGTTTGAAGAAAAAGTAAAAAAATGCAACACCAAGAGATCTTAGATAAAATTGAGATTATAAAAGAGTTTTTAGAATCAATTGGTTTGAAGATGATCTATGATTTCCCCAAAGATTGGGATTTAGATTCATACATAAGGTTTCAACCAATCCAAAACAATTATATAGTTAATTATAAAGGTGAAGATAGGGTTTTATTAAATGTAAATATTTATATCATTAGTGGATTACATTTTGTATTAAGTGGTAAGATTGGCGTTTCAGTTTTTGAAACTATTCCAACTGATTATGATTTCAAATGTAAGTATGAAGATAGTGATTTTTTTAAAAGTGAATTTAGAGATTATAGACTAAGAAAAGTGCTATATTGAAAATAATATATAAAAAGTATGAATGTTTATACTTTTAAAAAGTTCCTTGAGGCAAATCTTGATCTACCGGAATTAAAAAAATTGAGAGGTGGAAGCCCACCAAGGGGCAATGTACTTGTTAAGAAGTTAAAAGATCACGAAGATTTACAAGTCGGTACTAAAAAAGTAGTAGTTGATAAAATGGCTCAGTTTTTAGATACTCCAACTGGACTATCAGCTAGTTGGGTAGAGCCAGAAGAAGGAGTTTCACAAATAACCCAGCCAAATGGTACTTACGATCCAAACAAAGCTGATAAGTATTTTAAGTATAAAAATAAATACAGAAATGTATTTAAAGATGAAAATGATTTTGAGTTTAAGTTAGACCAGATATTTAAAACTAAAGATTTTGGATCTAAAGGACCTGGTGGTGATACATCAAACTTTGAATCAATTCAAGCTATTTTTGTAGCAATAAAAGTTGATGATCCATATACTGTTTTAAAACCTGATTATGACAAGAAAATTGATCCTGATGACCCACTTTATTTTTTAAGATCTGAGAGAGCTATTATGCGTTCATATAAGAAGTTTCTTGATGATGGTGGACTCGAAGATGTTAAATTGAGTCCTAATATTCAAATAAACTATAATACATTAGAAAAATATTTATCTGATAAACATTGGGTTAGTACTTTTTGTGATGTTCCAAATAGATTATATGATGAAAATGAAACAAAAAAATATATTGATCCAAGTATAAAATATATTACTTATCACACAGGATATAAAGGAGCGGATTCACCATACGTTAACTTAGTAAAGAAATATAGAGAGTTATCAAAATCAGGAAATGCTGGACTTATAGATGGTACATTTACTGATATTGATTATTCAAAATGGTGTCCTGCTGATATTTATCTTGTTGATAAAAAATTAATCACTTCATCAGGTGACAAAGAAGAAGAACCCAATATTAACATTGAAATATCAAAGGTTACTACTATGTATGATCTTGTTAATGTAGTTGAAAGATTTTTTATTCCTAAACAATTTATTCCAATTTCTTTAAAGAAAGTAAAGCAAAGTGCTAAATTTAAAATTATTACAAATGCTGGTAGAGGTGTAAACTTACCAGAGTTTAGAATAGTTAATTTTAGAATAAATGCTGATTCTATGGGTATAGGTTCTAAAATATCCACACAATCAGAGTGGAAATATAGGGATGAAATTATTGATGAAAGAGATCGTGTTATAAATTTTGATTCTTCTGATACATCTAAATCTGTAAATATAGATGGTGAAGTTGAAGGTTCAAGTTCTAAACACGGAAAAATATCCCTTAACTATATTAATAGAAGTATTGTTAGTGTATTTCAAAAGAAAAATAAAAGTATGGGTGGTTTAAATGTAAAAACCTATGCTGAGATTAAATCTGATTTAAGTAAGCAAAAAGATCCAAACCAATCCCTACAGGGTAAAATCAAGGATATATCAGATGAAATTATAAGGTTATCAAATTCTAATCCTACACTTAAAGGATTATTGAGTATAGTAAAAATATCAAGGGGTGGAACTGATACTAATGGAAATATAAATGCTGGTATATCAAGATATCAATCTCTTCAAGTTATTTATTTGATTATGAAAGCTTATTCTATTGATGCTAAGTTTGGTAATCTAATTATTACAAAAATCATGAGATACGCATTATCTATTCAAACAGATTATTTCAATACTCCTATGTATTTGCGCGTTATATGATTTTTATATATAGTGTATGAGGATAGATGAAATTGATTTATATGGGACATTATTAATTAGTGGATCTACTGGATCAGAAGGTCAGATTTTAACATATGGAAATGATGGTGGATTTGCCTGGGGTACTGCTTCAGGTGGAAGTAGTGGTCCAACAAGTTCTTATTTTAAGACTTCTGGATATAATTATGTTATTTGTGAAACTGTAAATAATGGGATTGACCCATCAGCGGATGCGATAATAAATGGAACTAATTTAGCTAATGCTTATGATTTAGCTAAAACATTAGATGTTGGGACTAAATCAGCAACTAATAGAGTTGTTGTTTTATTGATGCCTGGTGATTATGATATAACAACATTTTTATTAGACACTTCTTTTATAGATTTAGTAGGTGTCAGTACAAATCCATACGATACAATATTAAGATCGACAACTCAATACGCAACCTTAGAATATTCATTGCCTGTTGATTCAGCTCTTAAAAATCTTTATCTAAAACCTGGTACTCTTTTATCAGTTGATAACTATGAGGGTGCTGGCGAAGGTTCCTATTTAAGATGGGAAAATCTTATTCTAAGTGGTAATGCATTTTGGACTGGTTCTGCTTATGGATTTACAAATATTTATGGTGAGTTCAAGAATATAAAAGTTTTAGATAATTGTTACTCTTTTGTTAGTTCTGGTATTATTGATGGTATTTTTGATAATATTGAAGTTGGTGATGGTGTTTATTCTTTTTTCACTGGTGGTGGTGGTAGTAATATTACTGGGACTTATAGTAATATAGAAATTGGTGATAACTCTTTTGGTTTTCAATCAGGTGGTGGAATTTCTGGTAGATATGAGAATATAAAATCTGGATTAAATACACAAATTTTTACAACAAATGGTGGTGCTGGTGGTAATATTTCTGGATATTTTGAAAATATAAAAAGTAGTTCAGATTCATTTGCACAGGGTAGTAGTGGGGATATAACTGGAACTTTCAAAAACATAAAGATAGATGGTGGGAACCTCAATTTCATGGCTTATAGTAATATTGATGGTATTTTTGATAATATAGAAATTGGTGATACTGACTATGTTTTCTCAATTGCGGGACCTGGATATATTACTGGTACTTTCAGTAATATCAAAATAGGAAATCTCACAAACTATGTATTTAAATATGGGGATCCGATTTCTGGTAGTTTTAAAAACATAACAATTGGCAATACTGGTGATGCGTTTTTTTCAAATGCGACCAGTTTAATTGGTGAATTTGAAAACATAACCATTGGTAATGTTACAAATGATGTTTTTAAAGCAACTGATATGATATCAGGCTCTTTTAAAAATATCACAATAGGTGATATAACAAATAATAGTGCTTTTCATACTGATGGTGGGTCAGGTCAGATTTTAGGAACTTTTGATGAAATAAAAATAGGTAATATTGCTTCTACAACTGGTTATTTTTTCTCAAGTGGATCAACTATGAGTGGAACTTTTAGTAATATAGAAATTGGAGATGCTTCACAATATTTATCAAATGTGCGTACATTTACAACATTTATTAATGGAGTGATATTAGGTTCTTACGAAAACTTAAAAATCGGCTCTACTTCTTATTTATTCTACTGCAACGGCGATCTTATGTCAGGTATTTTTAACAATATTCAATTCAAAGAAGTTGCATTACAATCATTCAGTGGATATTTTATTTCGGGTACTTACAGTAATATAAAAACATCAAGTATTCAGGCGTCTTTCTTTGACGCAGCTGCCTTTAATCCGATATGTAGTTTATCTGGGACATTTGAAAATATTGAAATACCAGGATCAACTAATCTTCTATTCAGTTCTGGTAATTTAAGTGGAACTTTTAGAAACATTAAACTAGGTGATTTGTCTGGAATTACTGGTGATGTTTTTTATTCATCTTCTTCTACTGATTTAACTGGTACTTTTGAAAATATAGAAGTTGGTAATGGTAATAGTTCATATGATGTTTTCAAATCATATGGTGGTAGTATAATAGGAACTTTTAGTAATATAAAAATTGGGGAGGGGTGGAATTATTCCTTTAATGCAAGCTCTGGGGCAGGTGGATTTTCTGGATATTTCAAAGATATTTATATTTCAGCTTTGGATAGTGATTATGCCTTTTATGGAGCTAGTGTTTCTAGTACAACTATCATAGACAACTTGTGGTGTGATAACAGATTTTTTGCCGGATTAGGGGGTAAATTATTGAATTCCACCATATATGGTCATAACAATGGAGATGGGTGGGCTTTGGATATTCAATCAGATGGTACTATTATAGAAAATTGTAAAATAATGGGGAGAATTAACGGACCACCTGATTATACTATTTATTCTAGCACAGGTGCAAAATCTAATGTACAGATTCTCTATACAATTTTATATGAAAATGTTGAGGCAGCTTCTATAACACTAATAACACCTAACTATAATACTTTAGCAACTTCTTAAAAATAAATACTAAAGATGAGATTTGATGAAATAAACATAATAGGAGAATTCAAAATAAATGGATTAACTGGCAGCCCAGGTCAAGCATTAGGACTAAGTGGTAGTGATTTTACTTGGATTACAGTTTCAGCTTCTTCAGTTATAGATGCTGTTGGATTAACAGGTACTGATTATGTTATTTGTCAAAGTGTTAATACTGGAAATCCTGGAGCTGATGCTATTGAAAATGGTAATAGATTAAAATCTGCTTATGTTGATGCTTCTGCTTTATATACAAGTAATAGAGTATCTGTTTTGATTACTCCAGGTGATTATGATTTTGATGCAACACCACTTCAATTAACAACTAATAAAGTTGATTTAATTGGTATAAGTTCAGATGCTTCTGATGTTATATTAAGGGCTAGTGATGCTAATTCTATACTTGGTTACGAATCTGGAGTTGATTCAGCTTTATATAATTTGACTTTGGGAACATCCTTAGATATCGGTGTATCTGGAAGTGGTACAAGTTATTTGAGATGGAAAAATGTTATAGTTAGTCAAAACTCCTTTTATAATTCAGTATATGGATTTGAAAATTTAAATGGTGAATTTGAAGATATAAAATGTAATAATAATTCAAACTTTGCTAAAGTAGATGGTGATTTAAATGGCACTTTTAATAATATAAAGATTGGGAATAATACTGAAAATGTATTTTCTTCAAACTTTGGGGGGATTTTTGGCACCTTTAGCAATATAGAAATTGGAGATGTTGGCAATGCATTTTCTTCAAACTCTTATATTACTGGATATTTTAAAAATATTACAACTGGTAATGTTGGTAGCATCATATCTTCTTCTGGTCAGATAACTGGTGAATTTGAAAATATTACTATTGGGAATGTAACCAATGCTATATATGGATATACTGTATCCGGCACCTTTAATAATATAACAATAGGCGATGCTTCATCTACATTTCATTCTGAAAATAATATTACAGGAACATTTAGTAATATTGAAGTTGGAAATGTAAGTTATTTATTCTTTTCAACCAGTGATGTTGATGGTAGCTTCAAAAATATTACATCAGGTAATGTATCAAATTATGCATTCTCAACTTACGGAACTGGTAATCTAACTGGAACTTTCGAAAATATAAAAACTGGTGATAATAATTATGTTTTTAGCATAGTAGGTTCTGGTTATATAAATGGAATATTCAAAAATATCGAAATTGGAAATACAACTGCTGATGTCTTTTTGTCGGATAGTAATATAATTGGAACTTTTTCAAATATTAAGATTGGCACTATTCAAAATACCGCATTTAATGCATCAAATGGGAGTATATATGGATATTTTGATAATATCGAAATATTGGAAATTATTAATAACTCTTTTTGTTGTCTTACTAATATTGATTCAACTATTAAAAATTTAACTATTAGTACCATTGGTAGCAATTTTTTATCACCTGAAAATACATTGAGTGGAACATTCAGTAACATAAAAATTGGATATTGCAATTCTTTTATGTCGGCTGTAGATAGTATAAATGTAAATATCAAGGATCTAACCGTAAATGCGGTCGGTGGAGATTTATTTCATTCAAATAGTTCATTAACAGGAACATATGAAAATATAAAAATTGGAACTTGTTCAAATGCTTTTGTTTCAACTACATCAGATATAAATGGTTATTTTGATACTATTGAAATTGATGGTGTTGGAAATAATACTAAATTTGGAGGTACTAATTTATATGGTACTTATAAAAACATGAAATTTACAAATACATACAATTTATTTTCTGTATCCAATATTAATGCTACTTTTGAAAATATAGAATTTAGTGGTAACGGCAATAAAGTTTTCCATTCAACTGGTGGTGACATATCTGGTACATTTTCTAACATAACTTCAAGTTCCATGAATAGTGAATTGTTTGTTGCAAATAACATATATGGTTATTACAAAGATATTACACTTGGTACTGTTACTAATTTTATGGGATGTGGCATTTTACATCAATCAGTTGTAATAGATAATTTGAAAGTAAAATCTTATATTCAAAATGATAATTTTAGGGGTAAAATAATAAATTCTTTTGTAGATGCTAGGGGGTTTAATGCATACCCAATACAATTATCATCTTCAGTAGCTCCGACTATTGAGAGATGTAAATTTTTATCAGATATCTCCAGATTTTCAATAAAGTCAGATGGATTTACTCCTAATGCAAAAATATCATTCACCATAACCAATAATGAAATAGATGGTGATATAACAAATATTATATCAGACCCAAAAAACATAGATAATTCAAACATAACTTAAACCAATGAGAATAGATGAAATAAACCTATTAGGACAATTTAAAATCACAGGAAATACTGGGAATAACTCACAAGCAATTGGAATGAGTGGTGGTAGTACATCATTCATAGATGTAGTTGCATCTGGTGGGGGTAACTCAGAAGGATTAGTCCAAAGGTCTGGATATAATTATGTAATCGTTGAAGCTACTGGTGATGCACAAGCTAATGGAGTTAAATTACAGACAGCTTATACAAATGCTGTTACATTACTTGGTCAGATTGGGGGAGCTGCGCCTGATAATAGAGTCAGTATATTACTAACACCTGGGGATTATGATTTTGGTGGTGATATATTAAATGTTGGTAATTCTTACATAGATATAGTTGGTATTAGTCAAAATCCTTTGGATACAATAGTTAGGGCTAGTAATGAATTCACAACAATAAGATTTAACGCATCAGGAATTGACTTTGGATTGTATAATATTGACCTTAGATCTGGTGGAATTGACCAACAAGTGGCTTTCTATGATAATGGTGAAGGAGACACCTATCTAAGAATTAAAAATGTTGTGATAAGTGGAAATGGATTTTATAATTCTGGCACTTCTTTCTATTCCTTTTATGATTTAGATGGTGAATTTGAAGATATAACAGTTTTAGATGGTTGTAATTTTGCACTTGCCTCCAACTCATTAACTGGTACATTTAAAAATATTAAAATTGGTGATAGTAGTTATGCTTTTTATGGATTGACAACTTTGACAGGTACATATAAAAACATAACAATATCAAACCTGAGCAATTATGGGTTTTATAGTTCAGATATCAGTGGAATATTCGAAAATATAAAAGTAAATGGTGGATCAAACATATTCCCCAATATCACAAATGGATATTTTAAAAATATAATTATATCTGGGTCACCTACCACAGTTTTTAGCCCAGCGCCAGTTTCAGGAACATTTGAAGATATAGAAATATCGAACGCGTCAGATGCATTCATAGCTGGTGCTATTGGTACTGATGGAACTTTCAAAAATATAAAAATTGGAGATGTTGTTAATGTATTTAGTGGTGGTGTTGGAAATATTTTAGGAACTTTCTCAAATATTGAAATTGGTAATGCAAGCGGTGCCTTCAGTGATGCAGCAAATATATCAGGGTCTTTTAAAGATATTAAAGTTGGTAATTCTTCTCAAATTTTTTCCACATATTCTGATTTAACAGGAACCTATGAAAATATAACTATGGGTGATGTTGATGGTGGTTCTGGTTTTAATGCTGGTGGCAATATGTCAGGATCATTTAAAAACATTACAATTGGTAATGGTGTATCAAATTTTTTTACATCTGCTGCTGACCTGAGTGGAACTTTTGAAAATATAAAATCTGGCGATGTTTTATCAGATGCATTTTTAGCAGGAAACTCTATATTAGGCACATTTAAGAAAATATCTGTAAAGAGTGGTGGTGGAAATTTCTTCCAAGCAGTTGGTAGTGATATAAATGGAGTATTTGATGATATTTATAATGGTAGTAGCAATTATACATTCTATTCAGATGGTGGCATACTCACTGGTACATTTAGTAATGTAGAACTTGTAAATTGTGGTAGATCATTTCTTGGAAGTAATGGAACAAGTGGTTATTATGATGGATTTAAAGTAGGAACTGCGAATTTTATATTCGCTGAGATAACAACAGGAACTTATAAAAATATAGAAATTGGTTCTTGTAATTCATTTTTTACATCAGGTGGTACACTTGGACCAATGTCCCCAACACTAGTTGAAAATATTGAAGTGGGTGAATCAGGAAATTTTATTTCTACTCTAGATGCATTAGGTGGAATTTACAAAAATGTTAAAGTTGATTCTATAACTGGAGATGCTTTTAGTGCAGATTTGGGAATAACAGGAACATATTCAAACATAGAAGTTGGATCCTGTATTGGGGTGATGTTTTATGCTGGTACTAATACACTTCCTATAACAGTAAATGTGGATAATTTATTTGTTGGAACTGTTAGTAGAATTTTTGACCCAGGTGGTGGCCCTAGTGCTATTGTAACATCAAATTCCAAATTCAATAAATTGGATGTTACTGGAAATTGTTTTGGTTATGGTTTAAGAAGTAAAGTATTTACTGCAAAGTTAACAAATTCTAGAATAAATATGATTGGTAGGAATGATGCTATGTATGTAGCGGGTGGACAAATTGAAAGATGTAAAATACTTACTGATGCAGCATCATTATCAGGAGCAGGTCAAGTAATCTATACAATGACAAATCAATCTAATACTGTTTCAGGAGCTATTCAATGTATATCAGATACTTCTATAACTTCTTAACGATAAATAGGACAGTGACCACCCCCAGTTTCATAATCACCTGTACCACCTCCTGTTGGTTTCTTCTGTTCCCCACCCGTTATAAGTTGTAACCATATTATCTCTTTACCTGGAAAAGTATTCAG
>Ga0209191_1002521_pt1 | contig 11333 bp, 15 predicted proteins | sample S_130626_EF_Meta_FD_187320 | JGI IMG/M metagenome (GOLD analysis project Ga0209191, IMG submission 187320) | Freshwater microbial communities from Lake Simoncouche, Canada to study carbon cycling - S_130626_EF_MetaG (SPAdes) (version 2) | ecosystem: Environmental > Aquatic > Freshwater > Lake ... | reverse complement strand
AGAACAACTAATAACTTACTTTAAAGGGTTAGATGATAATATTGAAAAAAATAGAAAAGCGGTTAAAGAATCTTATATTCAAAATCAAATTGATACTGTTCAAGAATTAATTTATAGTACTCTTTATAAATTAAGATTCTTAAAATAAGATAATTTTTTATTAGAAATAATTTATCCCTCTGAGTTGAAAATCAGGGGGATTTTTTTTATATTTGAAGTTAGAAAAGTTAAGTATGTTACAAAAAAATAGAAAATCATTTGAAAAAATTATTAAAGAATATAAAAATGCTACCACATATGAAATATGGGAGGGTGTTAGAGATAATTTTATTTTTGGGTTTATTAGTGCAACATTGGTTGTATTCATTGCAACCAAAACAGATTTGGCGGTATTGTTAGGTTATATTACATATTATTTCTTTATGGGTAAGATTGTTAATAGACCCAAATATGTTACTGATTTAGGTAAGATGATTGTATTTCCAATACCATCTGCTCTTGGAGCATTTACAGGATATAAAATAACTTATATCTTATTAGAATTAATTAAATAACGGAAGGTTACCCAAGTGGTTAAGGGGCTTGTTTGCTAAACAAGTAGGGTGTTAAAGCCGCGAGGGTTCGAACCCCTCATCTTCCGCCAAAATTTTGAAAAAAGAAAATAAAGAATTATATTTGCAACATGGAAAAACTATCTCACGTAGGAAATAACATTGTCGGTTCCGAAATCATCAAAATCTCTCAAAAAATAAAAGAGATTTCAAAAACAAAAAAAGTGTTAAATTTAACCATTGGGGATTTTGATTCAAACATAAATCCAATACCTGAAAAACTTAAAGATTACATTATTGAATCTTATAATGAAAATCTAACAAATTATCCATTATCACCAGGTCAATTAAACTTAAGACAATCAGTTAGTGAATACCTTAAAAAAAGACAGGGTATTGATTATAGTGAAAATGAAATATTAATTGGTGGTGGTGTTCGTCCGTTAATTTATACGGTTTATAAATCATTGGTTAATGATGGTGAAGGTGTTATTTATCCTGTCCCATCTTGGAACAATAATCACTATAGTTTTTTACATGGTGCGGTTAAACAAGAAATTGAATGTACACCTGAAAACTCATTTTTTCCAACTGTTGAAGATATTAATGTAGAAGTTAATGACAACACATCTTTAGTTTGTATTTGTTCACCACAAAACCCAACAGGTCGTGTGATTAATCCTGAGGTATTAAAAGGTATTTGTGAGTTAATTGTTCATGAAAACAAACACAGAGCAAGTCAAGTTGGTTCAAGACCTTTATACTTGTTCTTTGACCAAATTTATTCTGACTTGAGTGTTGATGGTTCGTTTGTTCATCCGTTAACATTATGTCCTGAAATTCGTAACTATTTGATTTGTGTTGACGGTATTTCTAAATCATTATGTGCCACAGGTATCAGAGTTGGTTGGGCATTCGGTCCTCAAGACATTATGGGTAAGATGACAGAGGTTTTCTCTCACATTGGAGCTTGGGCTCCAAAACCTGAACAAAACGCTGTGGCAACGTACCTAAACGATTATGAAGACATGACAGGTTTTGTTACAATGAAAACAAAACAATATTCTGAAATCGCAACTAAAATCTGTGATAAGATTGATGAGTTAAAAGAAAAAGGATTCCGTATTAATTGTCAAAGACCTGAAGGTGGAATTTACATTTCAATTTATTTGGGCGAATCTTTATCATTTCCAAATATGGAAACTTATACCAAATTTTTAATTGACCGTTGTGGTATTGGGATGGTACCTTTTGAATATTTTGGTTCAAAAGAAAATGAAGGATGGTTTAGAATGTCCATTGGCGGTGTTGACCCAAATAATGTTGACGAGATTTTAGACTCTTTAACTAAATTAACTTATAATTCATTAGATGAGGTTAATTCTTGGATAATATAAAAAAATAGTCCACTAAAATTGACAATAACCTTATATTTGTCTATATTTATAAACTCAAACAAACAATCAAATAATTTTATAAACAAACAAAAATCAAAAAAACAATTATGAAACAAATCGTAGCATTATTCGCAATCGTAGCATTAGCATCATGTGGAAACGGAACATCAACAGAAGTAAAATCAACAGACTCTACAGTAGTTGCAGTTGATTCATCAGCATCAGTTGATTCAGCAGCAGTAACAGTTGATTCTGCCAAAGTTGAAACTAAGTAATTAGATTTAATGTAAAAAACAAAACCCACCAATTGGTGGGTTTTTTTATTTTAATAGACCTTTAATTCTATTTATATTTTCTTCTATTTTTTTTGGGTCTTTCTTTTTAAAAGAATTTTTTAAACTTCTGTATGAATTTATAAAAAGTTTTGAATACTCGTTTTTACCATATAAATCATCATTATCGTCTTCACCGTTTTTAGGTTTTTTATTTTTTAAATTTTTTGAATTTTTTTCGGCCTCGGTATTAATATCGTCTCTATTTTTATTTGAGTCGTACAAAGTAACCTTAACATCTGAATCTGTTTTACCTATTGTTGTTCCTTTACTTACTGTTTGTCCATCTTGGACTAAAGGTGTTGAAATACCACAATATTCCAAATACGCCACTTTATCATTATTTTCAAACTCAATGACAACTTGATTATCACAATTTGAATTGTAATAACTTGTTATCTTACCATCAACAGGACTTTTAATTTTTGAGTTATTATCTTTTGGGATAACAAATGACCCATATCTTGATTGTATGTTATCACCAAAACTTCCATATATTTTTTCTTCATTAACACCAACCGCATTCAATATTGATTTTCCAATTTCTCTGGCAAATGAACCACCTGTAGTAGTGGTTGATGTATCACCTGATGATGTAGTATCTGAAGAAGTTTTTGGTTCCTGACTTGTAGATGAAGTAGTATTTGATACGTGAACGTGGTCATCGTGGTTCTCAAACCCAAAAGTTAAAACAGACTTGGGGTTACTTGGTCCTTCAGCATTTTTGTTATATCCCATTGATACTAATGCATTAACTAATTTATCTGCGTCTGCACGATTAGATAGACTTACCGCTTTATCATTAATAATCGCAATATCTACAGCGTTTCCTGTTGGGTGTCTACTTGTATTACCACTTTTAGTTTTTGTACCATGACCACTTATTGCGGTTGTAATATCTACTTTAACACCAGCGGCCTTTGCTGCAGTTTGAACATCTTGTAATAGTGCGGTATTAATGTTATCGGAGGCAGGATTACCATGACCAATATTTTCAAAATCTACATTATCATACACATCCGTCGCTTCACTAATTTCTTTGTTTTCAAGGATGGTATCATATAATGACAATATATCTTTAATTATTTTTGTTTGACTACTCATGTAATATAAATAGTTTGAGGTAAATAAAAAAAACCGACTAATTGTCGGTTCTCTTTGTATAGGTTAATCTTTTAACTTCAGGTTCAATAATTTCCTCGGATTTAACTTTTTTTGTTTTAAACTTAAAAATTAATTTAAAAAAATTTACAAATATTTCTTTTATTTTTTTCATATTTCTTCTTTAGGAAATGATATCCATAGTAATAAATATGTAAAAATGATTGGAAATGGTGTAAACAACAAGATTACAAATAAAATTTTAATCAACGTACTATCAAAGTTAAAATAGGTTCCAAGTCCTTCGCACACACCACCAATTATTCCTGAATTTGACCTATATAGTTTTTTCATAAATTTGATTAAAATTTTTATTGTTTAGTTCTTTAATGGTTAAATCATTATTTTTCCAACTTTTCCAAGTTTCAAAATCTTTCAAATCTTCTAATGTTTTTTCATGGACCAAAACAAACCCTTCGGGTGCCACATTAGATAATTTTAACATTGGTCCTTCTTTTTTCAAAATTTCTTTAATATTAGTCATTTAAAAATTTAATTACTTTTTCTTTTATTCCTGATTGTTTAATTCCTTCATTACTTTTTGGTGTTAAAACAAAATTATCTAAAGCCCAATCATGTTCAAATTCAGACCCCCATTTTACACCTGTTTTACCCATATCAAGGTCATCAATTGAAACCCAATGAGTAATTTCGGGATGGTCATGTAGGTACTGTTTAATTTCAATAACACGAGTCATTTCCAAATCCCAATCTCTTGACCAAACCCAAACATTTTCATTGTGCCATGTACATTGACCCAAATCTGGTGTCAATGCAATTGGTTTCTTAATAATTCCTTTGGATTCATAATACTCACCCATTTCCTCAACATTAGCCCAACGTTTCCAATCGGACGATACAACAATTTCAGCACCAGTTTCTTCCAAAATTTCATTAAGAATTGTAATCGCCTTTTTATTAAAATTGTCAAAACGGTACTCAACGGGCATTTCTAAAGTTGTCATAGATAATTTACGACCACCCCATTTATTTTGTTTCTTAAACCTACCTCCCCATTCTGTGGATAAACATATCACACCGTCATGGTCTAAAAATATAACTTTCATAAAGCAAAGATAAGATATTTATATATAAAATACAAAGTTTAGATACATAAATTTTTAACACATATATATGGACGATGACAGTAGAAAACAGAACTTGGAGAAGAATATTCCAAGACAATTTATCCCAACTATTTCTGATGATAGCACTATTCTTCAACCCTTTTGGGTTCGACGCGGTTCAATATGGTCTAATATTATGGACAGGAAGTTTATGGAAAGCCAACTTCGTGTTGTATTGTATTGCGGCAGTATTTTTTGGATTATATATCTACTTTCGCAGATTATCTAAAAAACCTTAAAGTGGACTTAATTGTCCTGACTTGAATGCTTCAAAATTAGGACCTTTTTTCAAATAAAACTGATTACCTTTTTTATCGTAATCTAATATTCCCGCTAATCTTGCTGAGTTAAATAACCCACTTAGTTGTCCTCTAAATGCAGATGGTATTTGCCAATTATTTTGATTTTTATGAGAATAGTATGGTTTTCCGTTAACGTCTTTTTTCCGTAGTGAACCTATATCAACTAAAAAATCTAATTTTGTCCCTTTGTTACCTGAGTCTAAATAATCAACTAATTTTTTAATTAAACCAGAATCTTTTCTTTTAAACGTAAATCCGTAACTACTTCTATTTGGAGTCCATACCGCATTTCCACCATGAATTGATGACATGAATTCACTATTGTTTTTCATTCTATAAACAACTTGTTTTGTTATTGTCCAACAAAGTTCATTGAAAAAAGATTTAATGTTTTCATTAGATGGGTTGGTTAGAAACCCTACAGGTATTTGGAAATGAGTTGATACGTTTTCAATCCCAAAATCAAATTCAGGTTCAATTTCAAAATTATCACCTGAATATCCAATATTAAAATTGATTTTATTTCCAACATCATAAGTAATCATAACTAAGTATTGGTCTATATTTTCCTCATCTACAGAAATATTCATTTCCATTGTTGCGTGACCTGGCATATCAGGAACAAGGTCTGGTTTTTGAAACTCAAGTCCTATTTTATTTTTTGTTCCTTTAAATGTTGCTGACACATTTTCAAATTTGTAATTATTAAAATCAAATAATTTTTTGAAAAATGATTGTCCTCTTTCTTTAATGTATTCTGTATAATCGTTTTTGATAGTATCAATTACTTTTGGTGCACCTAAATTAAAAACTTCTTTTTCTCTGTCCGACATTCTTTCATCTGTGGAATCGTACCAAGTTTCATTGGTTGGTGTCTTATGTATTGCTATCTTGTAAAACTTATTGTCTCTGTTAAAGTTTTTAAGAATGACATAATATAATGCTTGTTCTTGAGATGTATGGCTTTCAAAATAAGTTGGTGTGCCAGCCATGGTTGTACACCATCTAGTTCCAGCACCGTATTTACAAGAAGCTTCGTAAGTTAAAGGTCTAACAATTAAAATATTGTTATCTTCAAATATTTTTTTGGCACCTGAAGTGTCAATTTTTTTTAATTGTGATTTAGAATTGGCTTTATGAGTATCAATCACACTGTTTAATCCAACAAGGTCATATTGATTAATATCTTTATTTTCTAATGACTCTTTAAATCGGTCAAAATCTTTAACAAGTTCTACAATGTCTTCAACTTCTTCAGGAGATGCATTTGGGTGGGTATATTTTAATACAAAATTAGCATATTTGAAGTTGGTGTCGGCTAAGTCAGAAATACCTAAAATAAAATCTAAAGTTTCAGGATATTCCTTAAATTTTTCAATGTATTTTTTTCGTAAATCTTCTTTACGACCCTCTTGTATAAGGATTGGTGTTAATCTCATACAAATAAATATATTGGTAATTGGTTATGTATTACTTGCCAAGTAATCACATTCATATATTTCACAAGTATTAGGACGAATGTCATACATTGTACATGCCTTTATTTTTGTGTTATAAAAAATACAAGGAAGTCTTGGATTAAAAAAATCAACTCTAAGAGCAGGATAAGATTCTGGATTTTGCCAAGTTGATTTGTTGGGAAACAATTTACTACCTTCATCATAGTTTATAAAAATTTCTTCTTCTTGAATTTCTCTACCTAACTTTAATGATAGTTTTTTAATAAAATCTTCAGTGTCATGGTGAGGTCCAATAATCCAATCTCTATCTTCTAAAGTACAACAACTGCCATGGTAACCTTCTCTACCAAAACATTTAGTACTACATATATTACAATCTGTTCCCATTTTCAAAATATAGTAAAATTATGTGAATAAAAAAAGGGTTCCAATTGGAACCCTTAATTTTGGTGGAGGTGGAGGGATTCGAACCCTCGTCTTGCTCATTTTGACAATAAATGACTACACGTTTAGGATAACATTTTCTAATGTTCCAAAATATTCAGTTTGTTCTTCACCATCGTAAACTAACCACCAATGGACGACTCAATTTAAGGTTTAATCATTTTTCCACCTGTGTGAGAACTTCTGTTGCTAGGTTAATGTTCACCGACCCCGTTGTTGTTCCCTACCTTAGATAGTAACAACAGCTTCTTCTTTAGTAAGACCTAAAGCAGCAAGCTTAGCAAAAGTATTGCCATTTGATTGTTTTAAACCAGTTGATAACGAAGTTAATTCAGCTCCGACGTGCCACCTATCCCCAACCATGCCAATCAATACCATGCACCCCCATATTTTCAAAGAACAATAAATCACTTTCGCCCCCTGTATAGACTTACGTCAGATGCTTAAGGTCAGCCTTAACTATTAAGGGAGCCACCTGTGATTTGTTGTACAAAGGTAACAATAAATATGGAAATTCCAAACAAATTTGGTATTTATAATAAAAATCAACGGTGATAATAATAGAAGGTAGGAAAGAAGATGTCTCAAAACGTCTAAAACAGAGGTTTGAATATGATGGTTCATTTATTGACCGTATGTTATCTGTTGACCCAACAGGGTACAAATACGTTGATTATATAGCCAAACAACTTGAAAAGATAATCCCGCAACTTGCAGGACAAAAGGGAGGTCTTAACGTCACACAACAAGACGCAATTAGAGACATTTTGAGTATGGTCATTCCATGGTTCCATAATAATGTTAATAGAATAAGTGAAGACGATATTTGGAAAGCTGAAACAATTTTTAGAGAAAGAAACGGAATGGTCCCAAACATTGAGGGGATTGCCAAATCTTTTAAAGACATTAGTCAATATGAAAATCCTGAGTTCATTAGAACTTTGATGGAGATTGTTGATAGTAAGAAAACTGAAAGAGAAAAAGAAAGAGAGTTAAAATCTCAAGCCGAAAGATTATATGAAGATGATGATGTTTTGGTAATTAGACCAAAATCTCATGCTGCGTCTTGTTATTATGGTGCAAATACCAAATGGTGTACATCTAGCTCTGGTAGTTCAGGATATTTTGAAAAATACATTAAAACAGGTTTGTTATATTATTTCATTAAGAAGAAAGAAAATAACAAAATGGCGTTGTATAGAAATACGGAAGATAGAAAAACCGAAGTTTATAATGCTCAGGATAGATTAGTTTCTTTGGATGATTTAAGAGAAACTTTCCCAAACCAAAATGACTTAATTGATGAGTTAATAGGTTCGGGTGAATTTATTAAGGCTATTAGAGCGTTTACAAGAGGTAAAATTGATTATCGTGAATTGGAGGACTCTGACGATGCTATACTTAAAGTTAAACCTTCAGACCCATTAGGTCAAAGTACTATTGTAATTGATTTTGATGAAGACGACAAGTTTTTTAAAACTTTAGATATATCTGAAGATGACCAATGGTTTTTAAATGCCATTAATTCAACTTATGGTAGTTATGAATTTATGGATTCCTATACTATTGAAGATGATTTTAAACAAGGTTATGTAGTCTATGGTGAGCTTAATGAAGAAAATAAGGAAAAGTTAAAAGAAATTGCCGAATTAATATTACCTGGAGAAGAATTTGATTTAGATAATGATGATTATAAAGTTAAATTATCAGAAACATTATTAAGTTTATTTGAAGATGAAATGGATTGGATTCTTGGTGATTATGCGTCCGAAAAAAATAGTGAGATGTTAACAACCGCAAGAAATTCAATTGAGAATGAAGTTAACAATTTTTTAGAGTCAATTGGGTTTACACTTGTTAGAGATTATGACCAAATTGCAACAACCGCAGCCAACTTATTAATGTGGTCAACAAGACTACAATTACCAAAAATAGATGTAATCTCTTTGTTTAATCAAATTGTTGAATATTCAGGTACAGGACGATTAGGTGGTTGGCAAGAAAATTCATATGAATATCAAGATTATGATAATTTTGATTCAAACGCATTCAATAATGTTGTTGAAAGACAATTTGAAAAAATTTTAGAAAAACTTGATGAGGATGAAGATGCTGGCGGAGAAAAAATTAAAGAATTTTTATCATTTAGAAATAGAATTGTTAAAAAATTTGGATTAAATAAATGGAATAAATTACCTATTGATAAGAATGTTTCATTTAAAGTTGAAGGATTTGACCGAGAAGAGATGAAACTTACCATAATGGTTGAAAAACATTATAAAGGAATGCGCCGACTAAAATTATCTGAAGAAAATTTCAACAATTTATTATATCAGCCACAATTATTTGATTTATTTGAAGTTTAATAATAAATTTACTATATTTGCTTCATGAAAAATATAGAATTACTTAAAAACGTATTAAGCGTTCCAACAAAGACATATCAAGAAGAAAGAATGGTTGCATTTTTGGTTAATTGGTTAACTGAGAATAGTATACCACATTTTGTTGATGAATACAATAACGTATACGCAACAAAACAAGAATCATCAGAATTACCTGAAGATTTTTATTTCCCATGTGTTATTTCCCACACAGATACTGTCCATAATATTGACACAATTAACATTCGTGAAGAAATGTTGATGAATGCCCAAGGGGAAGAAAAATTATCTTACAAGGCTTACAATGACGAAGGAAACCCAACTGGTATTGGTGGTGACGACAAATGTGGTGTTTTTGCTTGTTTGACGTTATTACAAGATTTACCAAATGTTAAAGCGGCGTTTTTCGTGTCTGAAGAAACAGGTTGTCATGGTTCACTTAAAGCAAGTGAGGAATTTTTTAAAAATGTTGGATACGGAATCCAATTTGATGCCCCTGAAAACTGGATGATTACAGAAAAATGTTATGGTCAAGTTTTGTTTGACAGAAACACTGAGTTTTTTGAAACATGTGATAAAGTTTTAACTGAAGGAATGGACAATAATTTTATGGAATACATGGTTCATCCTTATACAGATGTTTATGCGTTAAGAGGCAAGTTTGATTTTTCTTGTATTAACATTTCAATTGGATATTACGATTATCACACAAGAAATGAATACGTTGTTGTTGAGGATGTTTTTAACGGAATTGATATGGGAAAACAAATGATTGTTGGTCTTGGAAATAAATTACACCACAAAAAATCAGTTAATTACAATTGGAGAAGTAGTGTAGTTTTTTAAATTAAGTTTTCTAACTTATCTAAATGTCTTTTTATCATCGGGTGGTCTTGAATATCAGTATATTCTTCACCCGATTTTTTTATGTCTTTAATTCCGTTAACAATTTGTTGTAAAGACATCATTATCATTTTTGATGCTAAAGGATAGTTTTGAATGTATGGAGATAATCTTAAATTTTCTTTTGATACATCCATAGGTAATCCAAGTTTGATTATAAGTTTGGCAATCATTTCTTTTCCAAATCTATCTGCATCCATTTCTAATTCCCAATATTTTTGAGACAATTTTTCAAAATCATTTAAGTCGTAATCGGTCAAAGGATTGTCTAATCCCAACCTGTTTTTATCCATTTGCTCTTCATGTCTTATTTCGTGGAATATGGTGTAGATAAAATCACCAAGAGTTGTCATTGCATTTGGTGAACAAATAATGATTTGGTCTTTGGTTCTAACACCAGCAAAACCTGTAGAACATGAATTAAGAAACTTAACGGTAAAATTGTGGTCTTGAATATAGTTCACAATAAACTTTTCAATTGCATCAACCTTTGGTTTTAATTCTTCAGGAAAATTATTTTTGAATTTTTCTAATAGTTTATTTAAATTAGATTGAGACTTTGGTGTGTTATCATGACCACACTTGTGGCACACATATAAGTCATCACCACCAGCAGAAATGTCCCAAGACCATCCACAATCATCACAGATAACTTTACCGTCTTTAACGGTCTCTAATAATACTTTTCTGATTAGTTCTTTCATCAGATTATAAATATAAAAAAAGGGGGAATAAATCCCCCTTCTTAATTATCGTCCTTTCTTTTGGACAACCACCTGTTCATCCACCACTTTGATAAGATAGGTTTTACCCTCAATCATCTTACCTGTTAGAACTTCTTCAGACAATAGGTCCTCAACCTTATCTTGAATTGCTCTTTTCAATGGACGAGCCCCATACAATTCATCAAATCCAATCTTAGACAAATACTCAACCAATGAATCATCATAACTGATATTGTATTTCATGTCCACAAGACGAGCCACCAATCTCTTTAATTCAATGTCTGTAATCTTCTTGATATCTTCTTGAGATAGTGAGTTGAATACAATTGTGTCATCAATACGGTTTAAGAACTCAGGAGAGAAGAAATTCTTCATTTCTTTCATCAACATTTGTTTCTTAGCTTCTTCGTTACTATACGAGTTAGATGAGAAACCAATACCTGTTCCAAAGTCCTGTAGTTTTTTAACACCCAAGTTTGAAGTCAAAATAATCAAGGTATTTTTAAAGTTAATTTTACGACCCAAACTATCCGTAACGTGACCATCA
>Ga0209191_1002517_pt1 | contig 11348 bp, 7 predicted proteins | sample S_130626_EF_Meta_FD_187320 | JGI IMG/M metagenome (GOLD analysis project Ga0209191, IMG submission 187320) | Freshwater microbial communities from Lake Simoncouche, Canada to study carbon cycling - S_130626_EF_MetaG (SPAdes) (version 2) | ecosystem: Environmental > Aquatic > Freshwater > Lake ... | reverse complement strand
AAATTAGAAACGCTCATCAAAGAATTAGAATTAAAAACGATTAAATCACAAATTAATCCGCATTTTATTTTTAATGCATTAAATAGTATACGTGCATTGGTGGACGAGGATCCACAGCGCTCAAGACAAGCCATTACGGAACTGAGTAATATTTTAAGAAGTAGTATTCATAGCAATAAAGTGGAAGTCACAAGCCTTGAAAAAGAGCTAGCCATTGTGCAAGATTATTTAGCACTCGAGTATATTAGATTTGCTGACAGGTTAAAAATTATTTATGACATTGATCCAGCCACTTTGCAAAATCAATTACCTCCAATGATGCTCCAGACTTTGGTGGAGAATGCCATAAAACACGGACTGGGTAAGCAACCCGGCGACTGTACAATTAAAATTGTTTCCAAATTTGAGCAAAATAAATTGGAATTAAAAGTAATGAACACCGGCCTTTTGAAGCCATCCGAAAATGACGGGTTTGGCTTACAAAGTACCAGAGAACGTTTAAATATTTTATACCAAGGGGAAGCGCTATTTGAAATTTATCAATGTGAGCAGAACCAAGTAACAGCCAAATTAGTAATACCCATTCATTAGAACCATAAGTTAAAAAATACATCATGCCTACTATTCCTATTAAAGCAATTATTGTGGACGACGAGCGTTTGGCAAGAAATGAGTTGAAAAAATTATTAGAACAATACCCTGAAATACAAATCGTGGATGAAGCAAGTAATGTGGATGAAGGTGTCGAAAAAATTGACATAGCGCGTCCTGATTTAATTTTCTTGGATATTCAAATGCCAGGAAAAACGGGCTTTGATTTATTAGCAGAATTAGAAAAATCACCAAGGGTAATTTTCACAACTGCATATGATGAGTTTGCTTTAAAAGCTTTTGAAGTAAATGCTTTGGACTATTTATTAAAACCAATTGACCCATTACGTTTAGCCGATGCGATTCAAAAATTGCAAACTGAAATTAATTTAGAACAAGCAAGTTTATTAGGTTCGAATCGTGGACCATTAACTGAAGCTGATCAAGTATTTGTAAAGGACGGAGAAAAATGTTGGTTTGTTAAACTAGCTGAAATAAGGTTGTTTGAAAGTGTTGGAAACTATGCCAAAGTTTATTTCTCAACGCATAAGCCACTCATCTTAAAATCACTAAATGCATTAGAGGATCGTTTGGATGAGCGCGTATTTTTTAGGGCTAATCGTAAACACATTATTAACCTTCATTGGATTGAAAAAATCGAACCCTATTTTAATGGTGGGTTACTTGTCGAACTAAAAGGTGGCGAAAAAATTGAAATTAGTCGTCGTCAAACAGTGAAGTTCAAGGAAATGATGAGTTTCTAATGAGTGGACCTGCTATTTATTGACAATTAGTTCAAACTGTGAATGGCAGCGGCGATTTCCTTAATTAAATTGGGGTCTTTTTCAACGGCGTTGCCCACTACAATAACATCGGCTCCAGCTAAGCAATTTTCTTTCGCTTTCTCAGCGGTAGTAATACCTCCACCTACAATTAACGGGATGGTAATGTATTTTGCTACTTGTGCGATCATGGCAGTAGGGATGGCCTTTTGTGCTCCGCTACCCGCATCCATGTATATTAACTTTAAACCCAACATTTCGCCGGCCATAGCAGTACAAGAGGCAATATCATTTTTATTAGATGGGATTGGGTTGGTATTTGATATATAGGAAACCGTGGTAGGTGTTCCACCATCCACTAACATATATCCAACAGGCATAATTTCCAATCCACTTTGTCTTACAAATGGTGCGCTAATAACGTGCTGACCAATTAACAATTCAGGGTTACGGCCTGATATCAGGGATAGGTATAAAAGCGCATCAGCTTTAGGGGTGATTTGATCTGGGGAGCCGGGGAATAAAATTACTGGAATATTGCACTTTTCCTTAATGGCCGAAACCACCTTATCTAAAGTGTCTGTAACCACTAAACTGCCACCCACAAAAAAGTAATCAACTTTAGCTTCAACGGCTAAAGCAATTGTGTTAGCTAAGCCAGTTTCATCTACTTTATCGGGGTCTATCAAAACAGCGAAAGCTTTGTTGGCAGTCGCTTTTCCGTCACAAATTCCTTTATATATATCCTGTTTCATGATAGATCCTAATTGATTAATTCACAAGTCCCAATGCCCAAAAATATCAATTTTAAGGGAATGTAAATGCAACAATCATATTTATTACAAAAAAAACCGATAATCCGAAGTTTTTTTTCTTAAGAAACTAACATCATGTGGGGATAAATCATGGAATTCAATGGTATTATGGACTTTCGAATTGTTCACTTGAATTTTCCACAGCTGTTGATATTTCAGGAAAGGAATTGTCGAAATCAAAGGATATTTTCGTCTACCCATCAAGGTTTTTGAAAAACCTACTGGGGAACATAACGAACACCCTTTTAAAATAGAATACGACCATGGCTAATCCAAAAACAAAACAAACTCCAGAGAAAGGATTGAAATTTTCTCGCCGCTTTACAAAAGACAATGTGTCTCCATTTGATTTATTTGAGTATGACTATCGTGATAGCGTAATCAAAAATCCAAACGGAGAAAAAGTATTTGAAATGACAAACGTAGAAGTTCCAAAACAATGGAGCCAAATTGCTACGGACATTTTAGCACAAAAATATTTTAGAAAAGCAGGCGTGCCACAAGCCGATGGTTCATTGGGCAGAGAAACATCTGTAAAACAAGTAGCACATCGTATGGCTAATTGTTGGAGAGTTTGGGGAGAGCGTTATGGTTATTTCGCAACAACGAATGATGCACAAATATTTTATGAGGAATTAGTATACAGTATTTTAAATCAAGCTTGTGTACCTAACTCGCCACAATGGTTTAATACTGGGTTACACGAAAGCTATGGTATTACAGGAGGTGCACAAGGTCACTATTATGTGGATCCAATTGACAAACAATTAAAGCGTTCTACAAGCGCTTATGAGCGTCCTCAGCCGCACGCATGTTTTATTTTAAGTGTTAGTGATGATTTAGTGAATGAGGGTGGTATCATGGATTTATGGACAAGAGAAGCTAGAATTTTTAAATATGGTTCAGGAGTAGGAACTAACTTCTCTCAAATCAGAGGAGCGAATGAAAAATTATCTGGTGGTGGTTCATCAAGTGGCTTAATGAGCTTCTTGAAAATTGGAGACCGTGCTGCTGGTGCTATCAAATCAGGTGGTACAACACGTCGTGCTGCTAAAATGGTTTGTTTGGATTTAGATCACCCTGAAGTGTTAGAATTCATTAACTGGAAAGTACAAGAAGAAGATAAAGTAGCTGCATTAGTAGCTGCAGGATACGATAACGGATATGAAGGAGAAGCTTACGCAACTGTTTCAGGTCAAAACTCAAATAACTCAGTTCGTATTCCTAATAGTTTCTTTAAAGCGTTATCTGAAAATGGTAACTGGGAATTAAAAGCACGTACCGATGGTCGTGTGATGAAATCAATTCCAGCAAGAGAAGTGTGGGAGCAAATTGCTAACGCTGCATGGCGTTGTGCTGATCCGGGTACACAATATGATACTACCATTAACGAGTGGCATACTTGTCCTAAAGGTGGTCGTATCAATGCGTCTAACCCTTGTTCTGAGTATATGTTCTTAGACAATACAGCTTGTAACTTGGCTTCTATCAACTTAAGAAAATTCTTTAACGAATCAGATAATTCATTTGATGTTGAAGGTTTTGAATACACAACAAGACTATGGCAGACGGTGTTAGAGGTATCTATTTTAATGGCACAGTTTCCTTCTAAAGAAGTAGCACAATTATCTTATGACTACAGAACTACAGGTTTAGGTTTTGCTAACTTAGGTTCTATGTTAATGGTAAGTGGTATTCCTTATGATAGTGAAGAAGCACGTGGTATTGCTGGTGCGATTTCTGCAATCATGACAGGTATTGCTTACAAAACATCTGCTGAGATGGCGAGCTTCTTAGGTGCATTTGATAAATATGCTGAAAATAAAGAAGACATGTTACGTGTAATGCGTAACCACCGTGCAGCTGCTTATGATGCAGATGCTTATGTTGGAATTGAAATTAAACCTCAAGGAATTAAAGCACAATACACTCCTGATTATTTATTGAAAGCTGCAACAAAGGCTTGGGATGATGCAGTTCAATTAGGAGAAAAATATGGTTATAGAAACGCACAAACAACTGTAATCGCTCCAACAGGAACCATTGGTTTAGTAATGGATTGTGATACAACAGGTGTTGAACCAGATTTCGCTTTAGTGAAATTTAAAAAATTATCTGGTGGTGGATATTTCAAAATCATCAACCAATCAGTTCCTCAAGCTTTAAAGAACTTAGGTTATACACAAGCACAAAATGATGCGATCGTAAATTTTGCGGTAGGGCATGCAAGCTTTACAAATGCACCGTACATTAATGATGCTTCTTTATTAGCTAAAGGATTTACACAAGAAGAAGTAACTAAATTAAATGGCGCAGCAAAATCTGCCTTCGAAATTGGATTCATCTTTAACCGTTTCACTTTAGGAGACGCTTGTTTAACAAGATTAGGATTCAAGGAAGAAGAGTTTGCTGACTGGAGCTTTAATTTATTAGAAGCATTAGGATTTACAGAAGATCAAATTGATGCAGCAAACGATTATGTTTGCGGTACCATGACGGTAGAAGGTGCACCGGACTTAGATCCTGCACATTTACCAGTATTTGATTGTGCAAATAAAAACGGTAAAAAAGGAGTTAGATATATTCATGCACATGGTCATATCAGAATGATGGCTGCTTGTCAACCATTCTTATCTGGTGCGATTTCAAAAACAATCAATCTTCCAAACGAAGCTACAGTTGAAGAAATTGCTGACTGTTATTTAATGAGTTGGGAATTAGGTTTAAAAGCAAACGCTTTATACCGCGATGGTTCTAAATTAAGCCAACCATTGTCTACAAAATCAGATAAGAAAAAGAAAACCGACGATGCTGATGTTGAAGCAGAAGCAACTACAGAAGCAGGTTCTCAAATGGTAGACTTAAGTAACTTAACAGTTGATGAATTATTAGAAGAAGTTCAAAAGAGAATGACTACTTCAACAGACACTGTATTGAAGCGTCAATTATCTCGCATTGTAGAGCGCAAATCCTTACCAGCTAAGCGTCGTGGCTTTACACAAAAAGCAAGAATTGGCGGCCAAGTTTTATTCTTAAGAACAGGTGAATACAATGACGGAACAGTTGGTGAATTATTCATTGACTTAGCAAAAGAAGGTTCAACTTTACGTAGCTTAATGAACTGTTTTGCTATCTCTATCTCAGTTGGCTTACAATATGGTGTGCCATTAGAAGAGTTCGTTGATAAATTCGTATTCACTAAGTTTGAACCATCAGGTATGGTGGATCATCCAAATATTAAAACAACTACATCTATCGTTGACTTTATCTTCCGTGCATTAGCATATGAATATTTAGGAAGAACTGATTTAGTTCATGTATTAGATAAGCCAACAGTTGAAAACTTAGGTGATGCTAGTGACATTACATTAGTGGGAAAGCCTGAATTAAGCAGCATTCGCGTAACAGCACCTGCAGCAGCACCAGTAACTGCTCAAAAAGCAAATGTAGCGGCAGTAGTTAATGAGGGTGGCACTATGGATAATGTAACTGCAGCAGCTAAGAGCATGCAAAGCGATGCGCCAGCATGTAGCACTTGTGGACACATCACTATCCGTAGCGGTACTTGTTACAAATGCTTAAACTGTGGAACAAGCATGGGCTGTAGTTAGTCCTTTGTGAAACAACAATAAATTTCAATACCCGCTTTTTTAGCGGGTATTTTTTTACGCATACGTTCATAAAAAAAATCACGAACCATTTAAATAATTCATTAAATTCATACTTCAAATCACATTAGAAAAACGATTGCCTTATGTCAGATTTTCAAGTTAAAGTAGCGCCTAAAAAATACGACGCTGTTATTGTGGGTTCAGGTGCCGGCGGTGGAATGGCTGCATATGTCTTAGCTAAAGCAGGACTTAAAGTATGTTTATTGGAAGCAGGTCCCGATTATGATCCAGCAAAAAATTCAGCACAATTAAAAAATCCATGGGACTCACCTCGTCGTGGAGCAAGTTCAAAGTTTCGCCCTTTCGGTGAATTTGATGGTTGCTATTGGGGTTGGGAAATTGATGGCGAGCCATATACACAAACAAAAGGTTCCGATCATTTTGATTGGTGGAGAGCAAGAATGGTAGGAGGTCGTACCAATCACTGGGGACGTATCTCATTGCGTTTTGGACCAAAAGATTTTAAAAGACATAGTATTGATGGATTGGGCGATGACTGGCCAATTGGATACGAAGATGTAAAACCTTACTACGATAAAATTGATAAGTTAATTGGTGTATACGGAACGAATGAAGGATTGGAAAATGACCCTGATGGTATTTTCTTACCTCCTCCTAAACCACGTTTACACGAGTTGATGTTTAAAAAAGCGGCTACTGGCATTAACATTCCAGTAATACCTTCTCGTTTATCTATTTTAACTAAAAAAATAAATGACGAACGCGGTGCATGTTTTTATTGTGGTCAATGTAATCGTTCATGTAAAGTGTATGGTGATTTTTCATCCTCCTCTGTATTAGTGCGTCCAGCAGTGTTAACGGGTAATGTTGATTTAATCACCGGTGCAATGGCGCGTGAAGTATTGACAGACAAAGAAGGAAAAGCAGTAGGTATTTCTTATGTAAATAAAAATGATAAACAAGAATATCAAATAAATGCTAAAGTGGTTATCCTAGGCGCAAGTACTTGTGAAACTGCTCGTTTATTATTGAATTCAAAATCACAAAAACATCCAAATGGATTAGCGAATAGTAGTGGTGTAGTAGGTCACTATTTACACGATTCTACAGGTGCTGCATTAGGTGGTGTAATACCAAACCTAATGGGACGTAAGCGCTACAATGAAGACGGTGTGGGTGGTATGCACGTTTATACACCATGGTGGTTGGATAATAAAAAATTAGATTTCCCTCGTGGATACCATATTGAATATTGGGGAGGTATGAGCCAACCTAGTTATGGTTTTGGTATGGGCATGCAAGGTTTAAATGGTAAGTTCCAAGTGAATGGAAAAACCAAAGAAGAAGGCGGATATGGAAGTTCATTAAAAGAAGATGTTCGTTTCTTTTATGGTGCTACAGTAGGAATGGGAGGTCGTGGTGAAGCAGTTCCACGTTTTGAAAACCATTGTAAAATTGATCCAGAGGTAGTAGATAAATACGGTATTCCAGTATTAAAATTTGATTGTAAGAATTCAGAATATGAAATCAAACAAGCAAAGCACATGAAGGAAACTTTCCGTGAAATTATGCACGAAATGGGTGCTGTTATTACATGGGGTGACTCGGATGATGCAAGTAATAATTATGGTTTATCAAATCCAGGAAATATCATACACGAAGCAGGTACCGTTCGTATGGGTAACGATAAAAAGACTTCACCATTGAACAAATGGGGTCAAGCGCATGATTGTAATAATTTATTCTGTGTGGATGGATCGGTGTTTACTTCTCAAGCCGATAAAAATATCACATGGACTATTTTAGCTTTATCAATGCGTACTTCTGAGTATATATTGGATCAGTTACAAAAGCAAAATTTATAATCCATTAACGCATTAAAATTTATAATTTTTTAAATTAACATATTATGGATAGAAGAAGTTCCCTCAAAGCCATGTTCATTGGCACCGTTTCTGCAAGCGTCTTAGTTGAAGCTTGTAAAAGCGCAAGCACCACAGTTGCAGTTGTAACTGATGAGGATAGAATGCAGGAGGAGAAAGACTATTTAGTGAAAGTAAATGCTGAGCCAAAGTTTTTTGACGAGCACGAAATGGCTACTATCACCGTGTTAGGTGATATTATTATGCCAAAGGATGCAACAAGTGGTTCAGCATCTGAAGCTAAAGTGCCTGAGTTTATCGAGTTTATTGTTAAAGATATGCCGGAGCATCAAGTGCCTGTTCGTGGTGGCTTGAGATGGTTGGATTTACATAGTTTTAATAAACATGGTAAGTCATTTGTGAGTTGTACCCATGAACAACAAATAGGCATTGTAGATGAAATCGCATATCCTAAAAAAGCAAAACCAGAAGTAGCACAAGGCGTTAGCTTCTTTAATAAAATGCGTGATTTAGTGACCACTGGATTTTATACATCTGAAATCGGTGTAAAGGATTTAGGTTATATGGGCAACCAACCAAATCAATGGAATGGTGTACCAGACGATGTTTTAAAACATCACGGTTTAGCCTATACCGAGAAAGAGTTAAAAGAATGTATTTCGTTTTAATTTGATTTAAAGTCTCTTTTCGATTGCTTGTTTAATAAAGAAGGCTCCCGATGGGAGCCTTCTTGTTGGGCAGTATTTTTTATTTTTTCAATAGATGCATTAAGCAATGGTACTTCCCGATGCAATAGCTTCACTAGGACTTACAAAGTATAATTTTCCTTGTGCATCCTCGGCCATTAAAATCATACCCTTACTTTCAATGCCGCGCATTTTACGTGGTGCAAGGTTTGCAACAATCGTAACTTGCTTACCAACAATATCTTCAGGATTAAAATGCATGGCGATACCAGATAAAATGGTTCTTTTTTCAAATCCTAAGTCTACTAACAATTCTAATAATTTATCTGCTTTCTCAACTTTCTTAGCATCAACGATAGTGCCAACACGCAAATCAATTTTACCAAAATCGTCAAATACAATTTCCGGTTTTAAAGGAGCGATGCCATTTTCGTTTGAACTGCTTTTTTCAGTAGTTGCAGTTGCGTTTGTATTGGTAGTTTCCATTTTCGTTTTTTTGGCTTCTGCGTTTGCTTTTAATTCAGCTAATTCAGCAGCGATTTCTTCATCTTCAATTTTTCTAAATAATAATTCAGGTGGACGTAAGCTATAACCCACTTTTAATAAATCAAATTTACCCGCGTTTTCCCATTCTAACATACGGTCAACCACTTTCATTAAGTGACACATTTTCTTAGCTGTGAATGGAAGGAATGGATTAATTAAAATAGCTAGGTTAGCCGTTAATTGCAAACAGCCATGCATACAGTTGTCAATCTTAGCTTGTGCAGTAGGATCGGTATCTAAATTTTTAGCTAAAATCCAAGGTTCCTTTTTTTGCATGTATTGATTACCCAATCGAGCCAGGTTCACCACTTCAAATTGTGCTTCTCTAAATTTATATTGCTCTAATAAAGTGGTTACTTTTTCTTTCGTTTCTTTTACAGCTTTCATGAGGCCTCTGAAACTATCAGACGCATGCGCGTCTTCTTCCTCGTCTAAAAATTCTGTATGAATTTTTGGTACTTTTCCTTTTGTCAATTTGTGCATTAACACCCAAGTTCTATTTACAAAGTTGGCAAAAATGCTTACTAGTTCTCCGTTCACTGCATCTTGAAAACCTTTCCAAGTAAATTCACTGTCCTTTGATTCAGGAGCAATAGCGTTTAAATAAAAACGTAAACAATCCGCTAGGGATTCTCCACCATTTTCTTTCTTAATCCATTTATTGATATAATCATCCATCTCAATACTCCAACCTCTTGAAGTACTCATTTTATCTCCTTCCAAATTCATGAACTCATTGGCAGGTACATTTTCCGGTAAAATATTGCCATGCAATTTTAACATCACAGGAAATATGATACAATGGAAAACAATATTGTCCTTTCCAATAAAGTGTACCAACTTTGTTTCAGGATCATTCCAATACGGTTTCCAATCCTGATGATGATTCAAAGCCCATTGCTTGGTAGCGCTGATATATCCAATAGGGGCATCAAACCATACGTACAATACTTTTCCATCTCCTCCAGCCACCGGTACTTTAACTCCCCAGTCTAAATCGCGGGTTACGGCACGGGGTTGCAATCCACCTTCAATCCAACTTTTACATTGTCCCAACACAGCCGGTCTCCAATCATTTGCATGTTCTTCTAATAACCACTGACGTAAAAAATCTTCATGTCTATTTAAAGGTAAATACCAATGGGTGGTTTCCTTTTTAATGGGCGCGTTTCCGCTTAAGGTACTTACTGGATTAATTAATTCTTCTGGGCTTAAACTCTTTCCACACTTTTCACATTGATCCCCATACGCTTCGCCATGTCCACAATTAGGACAAGTGCCTTTAATATAACGGTCTGCCAAAAAAGTATTGGCCTGTGCATCAAAATATTGCTCCGTTGTTTTTGTTTCTAAATCACCACGACTTTCTAAATTCTTAAAAAATTCACTTGCTGTTTCGTGATGTAAAGGATCACTGGTGCGATGATAAATATCAAAATGAATACCAAGGTCCTTGAAATTTTGTTCAATGATGGGATGGTATTTATCAATGATTGCTTGAGCAGTTGTTCCTTCCTTTGTTGCTTGAATAGGAATAGCAGTGCCGTGTTCGTCACTTCCGCAAACAAAAACAACATCTCTTTTTTGCGCTTTTAAATAGCGAACATAAATATCGGCAGGTAAATAGGCGCCTGCTAAATGGCCAATATGTTTGAGTCCATTGGCATATGGTAAGGCAGCCGTAATCAAATATCGTTTAGGCGTGTTCATTGTTGCAAAAGTACTTAATATTGCGGTATGATTCAACCTCAAAACCTTCAAGCTGGCGATGTCATTGGGATGGTCTGTCCGGCAGGTTCCATTCCTTTGGAAAGGGTACAAAAATGTGTTGAAACCCTTACTAAATGGGGTTATAATGTAAAAATTGGAAAAACAGTTGGCACTAAAAAGGACTATTTTTCGGCAACCGATGCCGAAAGGGCTGGTGATTTGCAGGAAATGCTAAATGACTCAAATGTAAAAGCAATTTTATGCGCTAGGGGTGGTTATGGTGTGAGTAGAATCATTGATCAGCTTGATTTTTCGGCTTTTTTAAAGCAACCTAAATGGATAATTGGATTTAGCGATATCACCGTTTTGCATGCCGCTTTACAAAAAAAAGATGTCGTGAGTATACATGGCCCAATGGCTGCTGCTTTTAATAAAGGGGCCGAAGGTGAGCCGTATATTCAGGCCTTGCATCAAATTTTAATGGGTACCAAAACGACTTATGAAACAAAACCACATGTATTTAATAAAATAGGTTCAACGACGGCACCCATTATTGGAGGAAATTTATGTTTGATAGCTCATTTAATTGGGTCTTCAAACAGTTTTGATACGAAAGGGAAAATCTTATTTATTGAAGACATAGGAGAGTATCATTATAATTTAGACCGCATGTTGGTACAAATAAAAAATGCGGGTTTGTTTG
>Ga0209191_1002516_pt1 | contig 11349 bp, 9 predicted proteins | sample S_130626_EF_Meta_FD_187320 | JGI IMG/M metagenome (GOLD analysis project Ga0209191, IMG submission 187320) | Freshwater microbial communities from Lake Simoncouche, Canada to study carbon cycling - S_130626_EF_MetaG (SPAdes) (version 2) | ecosystem: Environmental > Aquatic > Freshwater > Lake ... | reverse complement strand
TTGAACCGATCGATGATGAATGCGATTGCTATACCTGCAAGCATTACACCAAGGCTTATCTACACCATGTCTTCCGCGGCAAAGAGATGATCGCCGCAACGCTTGCCACAATCCATAACGAGCGATTCATTGTCCGTCTTGTAGATCAGATGCGAGCAGCACTGGTTTCAGGAGATTACTTTGAATTTAAAGAGCAATTTATGGGTCGCTACAAACATCTGTCTGGTCAGGCGCGAGATTAACCCTGATTAGTGAGAGATGTAAGCTGCAAACAAATTACTACGCGATGTCAATACGCCAATTATTGGCTAGCGCTGTAGTTACTTTTTTGTAGGTGAGGTTTTAAAAATCGTGACGACAGATCCAATAAATGTGGCACCAGAACCGAAGGCCATCGCGGTATGTAAGAACTCCCACCCAAACTCGGCCATTTTTACGGTGAACAAGAAATAGGCAGCGCTCACAATGGCTAGGAAGAAACTCCAACCTCTTCTACGAGATCTTGACTCTTCCGCTGAATAAGTTCTTACTTCGGCAATCCATTTAGATCTCTCGCCGCACGATTTGCAGAGTGCCACATCTTTTTCAACGCTTCTAGCACCGCCGACTACAAATTCGTTGTCGCCTACCTGCAATGGGTTTGCCATACCAATTTGTCCGACGACTCGAGGAGCAAAGTAGTGATCTGTCGAATTGCAGCGAGGGCACTGCCAATATCCCGGAGTAACTAAAGGACTCATAACTTTCTCCTCTTCTTTAGATCTGACTGGTGCGAAAGGTACTACTTGGCTGCAAGACGAGCTTCGCGGCGGATTCGCTGCTCTGCAGGATCTGGTACTGGAACAGCTGAGATCAATCGACGTGTGTAATCACTCTTTGGATGCTGCAAGATCTGGTCGCGATCGCCGACTTCAACGAGTTCACCGTTCTGCATCACTGCAATTCGGTGAGCCAAGATATCTACGACAGCTAAGTCGTGAGAGATAAAGAGACAAGCAAAGTTGAGCTTGCCTTGAAGGTCCTGAAGAAGATCAAGGAATCGTGCTTGAACAGATACATCGAGTGCTGATGTTGGTTCATCTGCAATCAAAAGATCTGGAGTCAAGGCAAGTGCGCGAGCAATACCTACACGCTGCCGTTGTCCACCAGAGAGTTCGTGTGGGTAGCGGTTGCGATAGCTACGAGGAAGTTCTACCTGATCGAGTAAATCTTCAACTCGACGAGCTAGTACATCGCCCTTTGCCTCGCCTGCTAAGAACAACGGCTCACCAATTGATTCACCGATTGGAAGACGTGGGTTCAGAGATGATGCTGGATCCTGAAAGACGATGCCGGTGTGGCGACGAATTGCACGGAGCTCTTTGGATTTTGCGTGGCTGATGTCTTTGCCAACAATTTCGAGCTTTCCTTCCTTGATTGGAATCAAGCCGATTGCAGCGCGACCGATAGTGGTCTTACCTGAACCAGATTCTCCAACGAGGCCAAGGATTTCACCTGGGTAGATTTCAAGGCTGACATTCTTTGCCGCAACAAACTCAGGAATACGACCACGCTTTGGATATGCGATGGTGACATTTTCAAGTTTAAGAACCGGCACTGGCTTTGCGTTCTCGTTATATGGCAAGGTGCGGCGAGCAGTAGATCCCAACTTTGGAACCGCTGCGAGAAGTTGCTGTGTATATGGGTGCTGTGGGCGATTAAAGATCTGATCGGCGCTTCCGTGTTCAACGGTAAGACCATCTTTCATCACAAGAATCTCATCGGCCATGTCTGCGACGACGCCCATGTCGTGGGTAATCAACAAGATCGCTGAGTTGAGCTTATCTTTAAGGTTACGCATCAAGTCGAGAACTTCAGCTTGAACAGTTACATCGAGTGCAGTCGTTGGCTCATCTGCAACCAATAGCCCTGGATCACAAGCGAGAGCTTGCGCGATCATTGCGCGCTGGCGCTGACCACCAGAAAGTTGGTGCGGGTACTTATCAATTGACGTTGTTGGATCTGGAATTTCAACCATGGTGATCAATTCGAGTGCACGTGCACGCGCCTCTTTTGGACCCATATCAAAGTGGGTACGAAGCGTTTCAATAATTTGGAAACCGATTGTGTAGACAGGGTTAAGTGCTGTCATTGGCTCCTGGAAAATGTAGGCAACTTCTTTTCCACGGAACTTACGAAGAATTGATCCCTTCGCACCAAGCATTTCCTGACCTTTGACTTTAATGCTTCCGCTCATGCGCGCATTTGATGCAAGAAGGCTCATCAAACCCATAGCAGTCGTTGACTTACCTGATCCTGACTCACCCACGATTGCAAGAACTTGGCCAGGGTTAACTTCAAAATTCATATCGACTGCAGCTGGATACCAGATGCCATCTACCCAAAATTCGACAGTAAAATCGTGGACCTTTAGTACTGGCTCGCTCATCGGAGAACCTTTCGTGAGAGACTACTTGTATGAGTAATTCTGAGATGTACCGTCCGAGAAGTAGTTACTTCTTTGCCGGTGCGATCTACATTCTCTGCGCCGGAATTGTTGGTCAAAGTTTCTTCACCGAAACTCCCGAAGGAATCGCAACCACGATCGCGTGGTGCTTGCTCGTTGCTTACGCTTTTCACTTGGGCTTTGTTCGCCCCAAGGTCACCTTCTTTGATGAAGGAATCACAATTACCAATCCCTTGAAAGAGATCACTATCGGTTGGGGCGATATCGAAGATATTAGCGCTCGATACTCGATGTATATCCAAGTAGGTGGCGAGAAGATTTACGCCTGGGCGGCTCAAGCCCCAGGCAGATATCACAGCAGAACTGTCCATGCCAGCGAAGTTCGTGGATTGAAGATCCCCGATCTCTACAACATGAGACCCGGTGAATCGCCTCGTTCTCACTCTGGACAAGCTCTCGCGCTTGCTCGCATCCGCTTCGACGCTTTTCACGACAGCGCCAGCGGTACCAAAAGAGGTGCGTGTGATTACAGAACTGAATTTAACCGTAACGGTCTCACTGCTCTGATTACTCTCTTTGTAATCGCCTGCGCGCTGAGTATCTTCTAAAAGTACATTACTCATTTGCTGCTGCAATTCGTGCCTGAACCTTCGCGCGCTCTTTATCCTTCTTAGTCAGACGACGACGTTGACGTGGATCAAAGGCATCACGAAGACCATCGCCAATGAAGTTAATGCAGAGTGCGATGGTAATGATGAGAAGACCTGGCCACCAGAAGAGCCATGGACGGATTGTAAATGAATCCTGATATTGGCTAATAAGTGATCCTAGTGAAACATCTGGTGCAACAACACCAAAGCCCAAGAATGAGAGCGCTGTCTCAAGCAGGATCGCACCCGACATCAAAAGGGTAATCGAAACGATGATTACACCCACTGCGTTAGGGAGAATGTGCTTAAAGATAATGCGGCGATCACTTGCACCAGCGACGCGTGCTGCATCAACGAATTCGAGCTCTCGAAGTTTAAGGAACTCACCTCGAACAAGCCGCGAGAGTCCCGTCCAAGCGAAAAGTCCCAGGTAGAAGGCAAGGAACCCAACACCGAGGTTTCCGAAGTGGAAACCAACAACTGATCCAATAATAATTGTTGGAATAGTGATGATGAAGTCGGTAAAGCGCATCAAAGCTGAATCAATCCAGCCGCGGAAGTATCCAGAGATTGCGCCAATAACAATTCCGATAGTTCCACCGAGGAGACCAATAACTGATGCGACATAGAGTGAGCGTTGCGCCCCTCTCATCACCATTGCAAAGTAATCATGGCCGATATCGTCCTGACCAAATGGATGTCTTCCAAGACCCACACCTGTTCCATCAATAAATGGCGGAGCTAGATCCAGAGTTGGACATCCGACGACACCATCAGGACAGCCCTCTGTGCGCAGCTCGAGAAGCTCGTCATACCTAAACTTCCACCAGCCTGGAATTCTGATTGGACCTATCTTTGTCTCGAGCGCTGAAAAGACAGCGAGCACAAGGAAGCTGAGCACAAAAACTGATGTCATTGCACCCTTGTGGCGCACGAAACGGCTACGAACAATCTGACTTTGGCTCAGGCCTTCAGTCTCTTTATTCATAATGGCTTGTTCGCCAGTAGTAATTGATTCTTCTTTATCTCTCTTACGCTTTAACATTATTGACCTCCTGCGCCGGCACGAATGCGCGGATCTAGCGCTGAATAGAGAAGATCGGCAATGAGGTTGGCAGATACCGCCAGGAAGCCGGTGAGCAAGAAGACTCCCATCAGAAGATTGAGGTCGAAGGAGTTGATTGCTGCATAGAAGAGCGTTCCCATTCCAAGCCAGCCAAAGATGCGCTCGGTAATAATTGCGCCGCCAATGATGGATGCAAAGTCAACAACCATAATTGTTGCAATCGGAATCATTGTGTTTCTAAATGCGTGGCGCATGATTACAGTGCGCTCTGTCAGACCCTTGGCACGTGCTGTGCGGATGTAATCCTGATTAAGCACTTCAAGAAGTGTTCCGCGTGAGAAACGAACATAGCCAGCAAATGAGATAAGAAGCAGCGCCAATGTTGGCAAGAACATATGGACGAGCGCATCAAGCAAGGTCATCCAGAAGTTGCCTGGCTCCAAGAGTGCGTTGACCTGACCAATGGTTGGGATCGGACGGAAGTAGACGGCATCGGATTCCATGTATGGCTTCCAGGTCTGCATCAACTTATCAATGACAACAAGGAAACCCATGATGAAAATGGAGAGGATCGATGTTCGAATAATTGGTCCTCGGTCAATTTTTGAGAACTTAAGTGAGACAAGAACTGCAAAGGCGATTGAGACAATGATGATCAGTGGGTAGATCAGAGTTTTTGCGTCTCGCTCAAAGAGCCACTGCACTGGGTAATAAGTAATGACGGTATACGCTGCCATTGCGAGTGAAGATTTCAGAGCTGCCTTGTTGGTGATACCGGTGGAGAGCTGGGTAACGCCAAAGGCGACACCTACTGAAAGAATGCCAAGGGCGATCACACCAAGGGAAGGATTAGCAAACCATCCGGTAACGCTCAGGAATGAGAGAAGTGCAAAGTTTGCGATAAATGCGCCACCGAAAATCATCAAGACTCGTTTTCGAGTACCGCTAATAATGGCCGACCAGAAGACACCAGTGGCCACACTCAGCCCAATCAGCCACTGAAGTGAGACCGTCGGTTCGCCAAGGAAGGTATTGAATTGGATTGCTAGGTACTCCTTGAGAAGAACTGCAACCCAGAAAATTGGAAGTGAGAAGAGAAGGAAAGAGATGAAGGTCATCGCGTAGTCAAAGCGTGAGTACTGACGCAGTGCGGTAATGATTCCAATGGAGATACCGACGATGATTGCGATGATTGTTGCCGCAAATACAAGACGAATCGTTATGGGAAGGGCCACGAGGATTTCATCGATCACCGGCTTTGATGTACGAGTCAATCCAAAATCAGGGTTACCAATAAAGACTCCGAGAACACCACGTAGCCATAGGAAATAGCGCAACGGAGGCGGCACATCCAATTGTAGGTCGCGGGTAAGAGCGAGAATCTGCTGCTTGGCATTAATTTCCTTGCTCAGGCGTAGCTCACCAAGTGGGTCGCCAGAGATTGCAGCTAAGTTGTACAAGATGAAACTTGAGCCAAAGAGAATAACGAAGAGAACGCCCAGGCGACGTGAGATGTAAGCAATCACTATTCAAAACACCTTTCGCTTGCCTGACCAAAGAAATACCGGCTAGTAGCCATCGGAATTGTATCCGAATGAGCAAGAAAGAGTGGCATCCAGATTGCTCTGGATGCCACCCCTCCTTTTACTTATGTTGTCACAAAATAACTCTCAATTAGAGAATTACTTTGAGAATGACCAATCCCATAGGTTCCAAACTAGGTTTGGAGAGAATGGTGATGGTGCAACGCCCTGCAACTTAGCGTTAACGCCGTTAGCTGATGGGTGCTGGAACACTGGAAGTGTTACTGCATCCTTGATCAACTCTGCGTCAACCTGAGTGAAGAGATCTGCGATCTGTGCTGGAGTCTTTGGTGATGCACCGAGCTCCTTGTAGATCTTGTCGATTGTTGCATTTGAGTAACCCTGAGCATTTGCCTGAGTCTCGTATGTTCCAACGTTACCTGACTGGAATGCAGCGCTCTTTACCCAAGCAAAGAATGCAGCGTCATACTTTGGATCCTCAAGGAATGAAGACCAACCTGATGTAGGAGTTACATCTACATCGAAGCCTGCCTTTGCCCATTCAGCCTTTGCAAGTGCAGCCTGTGAAACACGACGTGCATTTGATGGCTGACCGAAGAGCAACTTGATCTTTACAGATCCGCTACCAGCTGCTGCATCTGGGAAGTGCTTCTTTACCAAAGCAAGTGCTGATGCTGTACGTGATGCTTGTGTACCAGCAGTGAACTTAGCAACGCCTGACTTAGCAGTAATTGCCTTGAAGCTTGGCTCTGAGTTAAAGACCATCAATGAGTTCATCAACTCTGATTTTGCGTTGATTGGCTTGATGATCTTTTCCATGATCTCTTCACGTGGGTATGCAAGAAGGAAGGCTGTACGTAGATCCTTTGCCTTCTGTGACATTCCAGCGAATGGACCGGTGTAAGGAGCTGTTGTTCCGTATGCAGGACCAACGCGAAGATCGAGGTGCTCGTAAACAGCCTGATCTCCACCGATTACCTTAACTGCTGGTGCCATTGCATTGAGAAGCGCTACAGCATCTGCTGTTGGCTGACCGGCGTAGATATCAACTTCACCGTTCTTAAGTGCCTGTGCAGCAGCTGTTCCATCGCCGATTACCTTAAAGACAACGCGCTCTAGGCTCTTAACCTTAGGACCTGAGTTGTACTTAGGGTTGCGGACCATTGTTACAGAGCCGTTAGGGACAGCTGTCTTAACCATGAATGGACCGTTACCGACGAGAAGAAGTGGATTTGTATCTGCGTTCACAGTATTGATCTTGTAATCCTGTGACCAGATCTTTCCGATCTTCTTAAGCATTGCAGTGTTGTATGTATCAAATGCCTTTAGGAAGCGCTCTTTAGCAGCCAAGTTCTCCTTGAGAGTTCCGAGCTCTGTCTTTCCTTCAGCCATCAAGACCATTGTGTGGACTGCAGATGGGCCAGGTGAAAGTAGACGCCAGTCTGGTACCTGTGCATCGTATTCGATGGTGACGGACATCTTGTCCTTGGAGAGAATTGGAAGACCAACTACGTTCTCCTCGTAAAGTCCACCGTAACCAAGTGAGTCAAATGCTGGAGCTACGTTTGCATCGCTTGGATCTCCAAGACCTGCAATCTGTGAATATGCTCCGTTTGCTGTGACGTGTGAGAGGAGTAGATCGACACCGGTGATAGGTGTTCCATCTGACCAGACACGACCCTTGTTAACTGTGTACTCAACCTTGAAAGGCTTCTTGCTTACGATCTTGTAGGTACCGAATTCGGTGTTATCTACAAGTGTTGCCTTGTTGTTGTAGTAAGAGAAGCCGATACCTGAAAGGTATGCAACGTCTGTGTTGAATGTGAGGTTCATGTTTGACACGCTTGGGTTCAAGCCAGTCAAAGCATTACTTTGTACGATTTGTACTGTGGTCTTTACCGCTGCATTAGCTGGGCTAAGCAGACCGAAAGCAAGACCAGCCGTTGCAGCTGTAGCGATTGCTACGCGTGCGACACGGTTTAGCTTCATATTTCCTCCTAGAGGGGTTGAAAAGACGGATGTGAAGAGTCGACCTACCTCACAGCCATCTTTGGGTGGGCAAAGTCTGCCGTAGCCCTAGGTAATAGGCAATTGGCGGAGATAACGATTAGGCCACGATTACGCGGAGTTGAGGCTGGCTTCAGAGTCTGAGGGCGCTGAGGCCAGGGTGATTTATGTGGCCGAACCGGCGGCATCATCGCCGCGGGCCCTATCAATGGCTTCGGTCGTCAGGACCCTTATCGCATATATAAAGAGGAGAAAGCCTAAAGCTGCTCCGACGAAATAGACAGATCGAAATGCCATCTCGCGACCAAATGGTCCCGCTAGGAGGGCGACTAACCCTCCGCCGAGCAAACTGCCAATAGGAATTGTTCCCCATGCGAAGAATCGATAGACGCTATTTACTCGCCCCAATAAATGGGTTGGAATCAGGCTTTGGCGAAGCGAGACGGTAACAACGTTCCAGAGGACGGCGGTAAATGCCTCCATGGCTACGAGAATCCACACGATATACCACTGTGATGCGAACCCGATGAGTAAAAAACCTAATGGCTCTACAAAAAGTGTGATGGCAAGAGAACGTCCACGTCCAATCTTCTCCGAAATTCTGGGTGCTAGTAATCCGCCGAGAATTCCACCGACTGCACCTGCCGTTCCAAGAATTGCAAAGATGAAGACAGTTGTATTAAGAACTTCTTGTGCGAAGAGAATAAAGATTGCACCTGTAAGTGCTGCGATGCCGTTGAGTAATCCAAGGATGATCGCCATTGGGCGAAGCAGCGTGTGGCTCCAGAGCCAGGCAAATCCTTCTTTGATTTCGGCTTTGAAGTTGATCGGGCCTGATTTGGCTTCGGGTGCAAAACTCTTCACCGTCGGTTTCATAGTGGCAATCAGCGCTGCTGCAATAAAGAAGGTGGCTGCATCTACAAAAAACGGAAGAAATATTGCAATTGCAATAATGAAACTTCCGAGAGGTGGGCCAATAAATGAGTTGGTGAGAGATTCAGCTGACCACATGCGGCCATTGGCCTTCTCGAGATCCTTATCTTCGACAACTGCCGGCATCAAGGTTTGAGCGCTGTTATCTCGCAAGACTTCCGCCAAGCCAAAGAGGAAAGCTGTCACCAGGATGACCGAGTAGAGAGTGTAATTAGTCTCTAAATTTGTCAGTGAAGATAACTCGTTGAGAGATGGAAGAGAATCTCGTTCGAGGTAGACAAAGATTCCGACGGCGATAGTGAGTAAGCCGCGCACACTATCCATTGCCACAATGATGCGCTTACGATTAAAGCGATCGGTAATTACCCCAGCGTGCAGGGTGAAAATAAGCCAAGGAAGACGTGAAACTACGACAGAGAGTGCGATAAGAAGTGGTGATCTCGTTACCACCGAAGCCAACCATGGATATGCAATCAACGTTATTCCATCACCGAGATTTGAGATTCCGGTGGCGCTCCATAACTTCCAGTAAGAAGCTCCGAGTTTAGTCTTCAACTTGAGTGCCTACGGGATTCCAGCCCCCAGGAATCATCTCTTGGGCTTCATCTGGGCCCCATGTCCCTTCAAAGTATGGATGTACACGAGTGGGCGATTGCAAAATATCATCAAGGATTTTCCACGAATGCAAGACCGCATCGATACGAGTAAATCTAAAGTGGTCGCCCAACATAGCAGCACGCAAGAGTCGTTCATATGGACCTTGGCGATCACCGAACTCATTGACAAATTCAACTGTGAGATCAATTTCTTCTGTTGTTAACTTTGTTCCAGGCTTTTTAGCCAATAGTGAGATATCTACGCCATCTTTGGCTCCAAGTCGGAAACGCACCGCATTTGGATTGCCACGACCAAACAGTTCACGCGGTGGCTTCTTAAATTCAACGAGTACCTCAAGAACAGTCTCAGGCATCTTTTTGCCAGTGCGCATATAGATTGGTACGCCCGCCCAACGCCAGTTATCAATAAAGACTTTCATCGCGACGAAAGTTTCTGTATCCGAATGATCGGCGACTCCGTCCTCTGCGAGATAGCCGACATACTGTCCGCGAACCACATCCTCTGACTTGATTTCGCGGATTGCTGAGAGCACCTTGATCTTTTCGTTCTGCATATCTTGGGAACTCATACTGATTGGTGGCTCCATTGTGAGCATCGTTAACACCTGCAAGATGTGGTTCTGCAAAACATCTCGGGTAGCGCCTACGCCGTCGTAGAACTTGCCGCGACCTTCGATACCGAAATTTTCCGCCATAGTGATCTGGATATTAGAAACATAATTTCTATTCCACACAGGCTCAAAGAGAGTGTTGGCAAAGCGGAATACAAGGAGATCTTCCACCGCTTCTTTTCCAAGATAGTGATCGATTCGATAAATCTGATCCTCTTTTAGAACCTGCTTGATCTCACTATCTAACTTAATTGCAGACTCTAAGTCCCGTCCAAAAGGCTTTTCAACGACTACGCGCGCGCGATCTGTGATGCCTACGCGAGCCAGCCCCTGAGTAACTTTGGCAAAGTGCTCTGGAGCGATTGCCAGGTAGATCACTGGCAATTTGAAATCTTTAATCTGTTCGGCAAGTTGGTCAAAAGTATCAGAATTCTCATAATCTCCAACAAGTAATTGCATCTCACCCAAGAGCTTGCTGAGCACTTTCTCATTAAGCTGTGGTTTACGATTTCTTATCGCCGCTTCCACATTTCCAATAAAAACTTCATGGGTCCATTTCGTGGATGCGACTCCAAGAATCTGAAGGTTTAACTCGTTAAGGTCCTCAAGGTCATAAAGTGCGGGAAATAGCTTCTTCTTCGCTAAATCTCCGGTCGCGCCAAAGAGAACTAAAGCATCAGCTTTCATTATTTATGCCTTTGGCTTTTCATTGTGGCCGCCGAACTTATAACGCATAGCGCTTAAGACTCGGTTGGCAAATTCATCATTGTTACGTGAAGCAAAGCGTGCATAGAGTGAAGCGCTCAGTACATGTGCAGGAATCCCTGCTTCGATCGCAGCTTGGACAGTCCATCGTCCTTCACCACTATCGCTGACTTGTGTTGAGTACTCAGCGAGTTCTTCTGATTCAACGAGTGCTTGTGCGGTCAGGTCTAGTAGCCATGATGCAACTACTGATCCGCGACGCCAGACTTCTGTAATCGCTGGAATATCTAAATCGTAGGCAGGTGTCATCTCATCGGCTGCCTCAAAGATTGCAAGACCTTCAGCAAAAGCCGCCATCATGCCGTACTCAATTCCGTTATGAATCATCTTCACAAAGTGACCAGATCCAACTGGACCACAGTGCAAGTATCCGTATTCCGCTTGTGCGGGTTCCCCGGTGCGACCTGGTGTGCGCTCTGCTGATTCAACACCAGGACAGAGAGCTTTAAAGATTGGATCAAGGGATGCAACTACTTTCTCATCTCCACCAATCATCAATGAATATCCGCGCTCTAATCCATACACGCCACCTGATGTTCCGACATCGACAAAATTGATGCCCTTTTCTGCCAAGAGCGCTGCGTTCTTAAGATCATTTTTATAGTAACTATTTCCACCATCGATAATGGTGTCGCCCTTTTCAAGATGCTCTGCCATTGCAGCAATTGTTGAATCTGTGACACCAGCTGGAACCATGATCCATATTGTGC
>Ga0209191_1002514_pt1 | contig 11351 bp, 13 predicted proteins | sample S_130626_EF_Meta_FD_187320 | JGI IMG/M metagenome (GOLD analysis project Ga0209191, IMG submission 187320) | Freshwater microbial communities from Lake Simoncouche, Canada to study carbon cycling - S_130626_EF_MetaG (SPAdes) (version 2) | ecosystem: Environmental > Aquatic > Freshwater > Lake ... | reverse complement strand
CTGGATTCACAAACTCAGATCCAGGACTTGAAGATACCTCTGAATCTTTTGGTTTGCCAGCGACAGCTGACTTTATGTTTGCTTTGGTCAGCAATGAAGAGTTGGAAGGTTTGAATCAGATTATTGTCAAACAGTTGAAGAATCGATATAACGATCCAGGATTCTACAAGAGATTTGTTATTGGAGTTGATCGAGCGAAGATGAAACTGTATGATGTAGAAGCATCGGCACAGACGCTGAGTGATTCAGGAAAGAGCGATGACGATGAACCAATGTTTGATAAAAGTAATTTTGGTCGTAGACAAAAAGCAGAATCGTTCGAAGGATTTAAGTTTTAGGAGAAAGATATGGTAAAGGTAATTGTAGCAAAAGAGAAACTTGATATGACTCATATGTTGGGACAGTTCCCTGATGAGTCACATTATGATTTCCTGATTGAAGAGGACTGCGATGTATACATGCCAGAAATTCCTGGACATCCAGAACTAACATACTCTGAAGAAAGAATTGTTCTGAAGTTTCGTAAGAACTACTTCAGCAAAGAACAACAAGACCAAGCATACATTGGTTTGCGTGAGGCTGCAACTGAAACTCAAAACAGAGGTATGGCTGCAGGTCCAAGAGCAGAGAAGTTGGGTAATCGTGAATGGGTTACTGAATATGAATCAGAAATCATTGACTACTTCTTAAACCCAAAAGCATCTTTGGATGGAGATCCAATTGAGGCAATCAAAGCCAAGCATAAGGGTAAGACTGATAAACCATCCACAAGAAATAATGTTTGGGGTATTCAAGCAGTTAAGAAAGATAACTTTGTCTTCAATGAGTGGGTCGAGAAAGTTCGTAAGTTAGATGCATCTGAAATGATTGCTGAAGCCAGACGAGTAGAGAAAGCATATGTTTGTGCAACTACCTATGCCAATGGTGTTATGTCTGGTATTGCTGGTTGGTTCGATCGTTATCCACGCATTCCTTATGGTCGTGCCACATCTTACACTGCTCGTGAGCCAGAGAAGTTTGCGATGTCATATCCATTCCTTCAGCAACTTGCGCAAGGTTTCAAAGATTTGCTACCATGGCGATATAATAATCAAATGGAAGCAGCAAAGAAACTAGATCCTGCATTCCTAGTTCCAGAAACTCCATTTACAACTGTGACTGTTAATAAGTCTTTCAGAACTGCATGTCATTTTGACGCAGGTGATTTTACTGATGGTCTTTCCAATCTATTAACTCTAACAAACAATGGTAACTATAAAGGTTGTTATTTGGTTGCGCCAGAGTATCGTGTCGCTGTTAATCCAAGACCTGGAGATTTATTACTCATTAACAATCATGAAGTAATGCATGGCAATACTCAGATTGAATTACTCGATGAAATAGCAGAAAGAATCTCATTGGTTGTTTACTTCCGTGAAAAGATGCTTGAGTTAGGATCTAAACAATATGAAGATTGTCGTTATGACTTTGTTGAACAACGCAGACTTAACAAAGAACATCCAGATCAGAAATACGAAGATGGTTCTCAACGACATCTTTGGAATGGTGTAAGCCCATCAATGTGGGATTCTGAAGAGTGGTATGAATACCTAGAATCTAAACTTGGTCGTGATACACTAATGAAGTATCATCCAGAAGCAGAGAAAGCAAATTCTCTTGAAGGATTCTTTGGATAATGTATACAATAGAGCCAGTGTTTCCAACACCACTTTATAAAACACAGATACAAATTTCTAAAGACTATAAAAATAATTTAGAAAATTATTTCAAAAAGTTTGAGTATGTAAAACATAGAAGTGGAACATGGGGAACTAATCCAACAATTCATAATTTAATTGATGGAGAAATATTTTCAAATTTAAAGAAACAATTTGAAGAACATTTAACTACATATACCAAAGAAGTTTTTAAATATGATGTTGAACCTTATATCACTCAGTCTTGGATTAATTTAAATCCTCCAGGAAGTTATCATAGTTTACATTACCATACTAATAGTTTGTTTAGTGGTGTTTACTATTTTGACATTCCAGATGGAGTTCCAGGGATAGCATTTGAGAATGTTAGAAAACATTGTCTTGAGATATTCCCAACAGAATGGAATCAGTACAATGTTCACTGTTGGAATGTTAGTGTTGCAGAAGGAGATTTAATCCTATTTCCTTCTCATATGTATCATGAAGTTATGGAAAATACTTCTAGTGAAACCAGAGTGAGTATAGCATTTAATAGTTTTCTAAAGGGTAAGATTGGAAACAAAGATTATGTTAATGAAATGGAATTATAATGTGTAGCGTAATTGGAGCCATTATTAAAGAACCTCGTGCAGAAGATTTCTTAATGCTGCATCGTGTGTTCCTTGAGTCTAAGATTCGAGGAATGCATGCCACTGGAATCTCCTATGTTAAACATGGAAAGATTATCACTGAGAAACGACCAGTGCCTGCTGACGAGTTTCCATTTAACTTTCCTAGTTATGTGAATGAAGATGGTAGTCTTTATCTAATTGGTCACTGTCGTTATAGCACTAGTGATTTAGAATTCAATCAACCAATTTCCAATGAGAATCTTTCAGTAGTCCACAATGGAGTTATCACTCAAGAGTTACCTGAGAACTGGAAAGAACTTTATGGTTACGATTGTGAAACTAAAAACGATACTGAACTAATCTTACATACAGCAGAAGATTGCATTAGCCCACTGCTCCGCTGGAAAGATTCTAGTCTTGCAGTTATCGAGTTGCATGTTGATAAAGTTATTAGATTCTATCGCAATGGTAAGCGTCCATTATACTTGACAAATATCTCAAATGGATGTATAATTACTTCTACTGCTGATGTTATAAAACGAGCAGAAGTTCCAGGATTCCCGATTAATACTTTGATGAACCATTATATTACATTTGATGACCAACTTGCAATGACTATTGAAAAAGAAGACATTCAAGATGCGGTGGACTTACAACATGAACTTTGTTAATTCAACGAGAGTTGAAGAGTTAATTAAAAATAGCCCAGCTGGTAAGAACACAAAGTTCTTATCGGCTGCACACTCATTGTGGTATCGTTTCCACAATTATGATAAAGCACCACCACTGGCTTATGAAGTTAATGGTGAAGTTGTATCGTTAATCTTTGCCACATTCAATCGTGATGGTTATAGTAATCTTTATGAGATCGTCACACTTGAGGGAAATGAAGGTAAAGGATATGCATCAAAGTGTTGGGATGCATGGATTGATTATGCTGTTAAAGAAAGAAAGATGACTCGACTAAAGATGTCTTGTACTCCTTCTTCAGTTACATGGCACTACAAGAATGGTTTGATTTGGTGGGCAGTTGATCCAACAGGATCACTTCGTTCAGACCAACCATTGTTTCCAACGAGAGCAGAACAGATTGCTTATCGTGACTTTGCTATTGTTAATCCACTTCAAGCATTACCACCATACAAAGCAAGAGATCAATTTCGTGCTGAGGGTTTAGAAGCATACAAGTGGGGTGAGAAGAAGAAAGCCAAAACACAAACTGCCATCAATGCAGTCGGCAAGGCATGGTTGAGAGAAGCGTTAATGGAACAGCCATCACTTGAAGAGTTTTTATTATAATGGATTATAGACTAGAACAAAATCGTAGAGAAGCGTTCATTCGCTGGTTTGCGTGGTCATTAAAGTATGATGATTGCGATCCAGCAGTATGGGCTACGAACTATCTCAATAAACGATACGAACATAATGACGAACAGAAGTTGTGGTTGTGCTGGTTGTATGGTAACACATACTATCTTCCAACTGCTTGGATTCTAATGAATGAGTTTCCAGACTTTGAGTTGGCAACTGTTGATCGTATGACTCAATGGAACACTGCCAACTATAAACGATTAAGATATCAGACTGATACAAAGTGGAACAAAGGACATCTTCCTACCATGTTTGCATCATATCAACAATTCATTGGCGATAAAACGCAACGAGAAAGAATAGAAGAATTTTATGGATACACTGAGGAAGAGAACTTTGACAATCTGTGGACAGGCATTAAGTCTGGGTTGCATAAGTTTGGTCGTTATTCCACTTGGTTTTATCTTCAGCATCTTAAGCATACTGCTGGTGTGCATATCACTCCTACTAGCCTCATGTTGGATGATTATGATGGCTCTCGCTCTCATCGTAATGGATTACTTCTCGCCATTGGGAGGGATAACGATATGGATAGAAAACTCACTGGAGTCGATTATTCTAATTTGGAAGCACAAGCGAGGGACATTCTCAATGAAACGAAAGAAAGATTCCCAGAGTTGGGATCGCAAGTAGATTACTTCACTATGGAAACTTGTCTGTGTTCTTACAAGAAGATATTCAGAACAAGTCATGGAAGGTATCTTGGATATTATCTGGATCGACAAGCAGAAGAAATTATGCAGTGCGAGAAAGATGGATGGTATGGTATTGATTGGAATGTTCTATGGCAGTCAAGAGAAGAAACGATTGACTTCAGATTAGACCATAGACATGGTATCAATAAAGATAGATTTAGTTCATTCCTCAACTCTGGTAAACTAGAGAATTTGGATTGGATGTTTGATGATGAAGAACCTATATTAAATGGATTGGAGATGTTTACATGAGTACGATAATTGGTGGTAGTGGTGGTGCTGGTACTGTTAGTACTTTTGGTGGAGCAGGAAATATTACTTCTGGAACTATTACAATTAACTCTGGTGGTACAGGTACAGTATCTTCCAGCAGTCTTGGATTCGGTGGATTCGATATGGAAGACTTTCTTGATACACATTGCTTCAATAAGATTACAGTTGAACATAAGGTATCAGAGTTTGAGTTAATGAAACTTAAAGATACTGTTCCAACTTATGCAGACGAGATTAAAGAAAACTTGTCCAAGAATCTTTCTCGAGATATAATTAAGAAAACAACATTTACTAAGAAGCATAATGTTGATAGTGACACACACCACTTTCTCGGAAGAGTATGGGTGTTTACTGAAGATGAATTGAAAACCTTAATCCAAGAAGCCAGAAATGCTTAAAGAACGACTAGCCGTAACGGATGTATTTAATATTGTGAAAGTGACTAACCCTATGAAAACTCGTAAATTGATTGCCGTTGGAGGACAACCTGGAACTGGTAAGACCACTCTATTCCGTAAGTTTATGGAAGGTAAAGACTGGATCGATGTTGCTCCAGTTAAGTTAGTTAATGCCAGCTACAATACAGAACGAGATCTATACATCCTTGGTAAGTATGAAGAGGGTCAAATCTTTGCTGGAACAGATCGACTTTCTATGGCAGTCCAACCTCCATTACAAGAGTGGCTTGCTTCACACAATTGTAACATCCTATTCGAAGGAGATCGAATCTTTAATCAGTCTTTCTTAGAGTTTGCCATGGGACTTCCGAATACCGACCTTCAAGTGGTTTATCTAAAGACCACTAAGGAAGTCCTAGAGCAACGATACAAGGATCGTGGTTCCGACCAATCTGAACAATTCCTAAGAGGTAGAGAAACTAAATATAGTAATCTACTATCAAACTTTGAACTGATGCCTTATATTACTGAGTTTAGTAACACTAACTTGGAGGAGCAGGGAAAGGTACTCGCATTCTTGGAGAGTAATTTCAAGATGTAAAATGCCTTTCTGGGATGTAAAATGTCATGCAATTTTGAATTCCTAGAAAACGCTAATTACGATTGGATGGAATTGCTCAACTTTTACGAGAGACCATTTAGAGCAACCTTTATACCTTCGAAAGTATGGAAAGACCTAGACAACTATTGCAACGATAGTAAGGGTCTTTCAAACTACTTCAGAAAGTGGAAAACCAAAGTCGAGTTCCTTCCACAAAAATCCAAAGCCAAACTATACGATAACTATGTAGCTGTCGGTGGAGAATATGGACCAGATGAAAGACAGTGTTGTATCCAAATATACACAACTGAATTCGATAGGTTTCCATTCACATACGATACATGGAACAAGTTTAAATATCGTATAATCCAGACTCAAATGCATGAGTTAATACACTTCATGCAGTTCGACAGAAGAGGAGACGAGTGGTCTAACTATGTCGTTCCTTACAAGAAAGTAAAACATGAAAAGAAGAACATTGAGAGAAGATATCTCTCTGAGTTCGATGAAATTCAGGCATATGCCCACTGTGTGTTACTTGACTTTAAAATATACAAACCAACTATCACCACAGAAGAACTAATCAATAGAGCAAAGCACTCTAAGGATTCTTCCACCCTAAACTACATCCTCAAAGCATTTAATTACGACTATCGTAATAACGCTGCAATTCCTAAACTGATGCAGCAGATCGCCAAGTGGGATCGTAAATATCAGCGAACTATCCGAGCATCTCGTCGTCCTAAATAATAGGTTATAAAACCTATTGTTGATGGATAAAATGGCGGAACCACAAAGTTATTCGATCGAAACTCTAATCACAGCATTGGCTGATGTCGGTTATACTGATGTCAAAAAGCTGAGTGATAAGAAAGTGGCTGTTCTTACAGACAAGAACAGAGTCTCCACGCTTGAAGATATCCAAATAAAACTAAGAGGACAATACGATCCATCACCATCATCTGAATCTTCAGTTGGTCGTGTAAGGGTACAACAATTTCAAATTCTTGCTAAACCTGCAGGGAAGCAAGGTAAAGCGTCTGCTGGTGTTGGTAATGAAGATTTTCTAATTGACTGGATTAATGATACTGCAAAGACTGGTCCAATTAATGTAATCTTTAAATCACCGAATAATACATATGTCGTTAATGGTTGTAAAAAAGCAACATCAGTTGGTACTGACACTGCTGGAAGAAAAAAGGCAGATGTGATTCTTGAAGATATGGCTGGAGTTAAATACTCTATCTCTATCAAGAAAGACGATGCCGAAACTTGGGAGTCTGCTGACTCATACTTTAGCGCAGAAGCCAAAGGTATTATTGATAAAGCAGTGGTTGCCAAGAAGACTAAATTAGTAAAGCACAGCACTTATTATACGATTGAACCTAACATTGCAGTTCATGCTAAACTACAGGAAAAGAAAGCAGTAGTATTTGGTTCAGATTTAATTCCAGGTGGTGCAGTTATTACTAAAACATTTGCATCATCTTCTTTTAGTCAAGAGGATGACACCTTGACAGTAACTGTCTCTAATATTATAACTAAATTAGAACATGTCTATGGTGACAAAGATGTTTACTTCCTTATCCGTAATGATAAGACAAGAAAAAGTATTAAAGAATATCCAGGAATTAGAGTACTGGCTTCCTATAAAAAACGCATTAATAAAAATGTAATTGTAGTCGAGAGATAAAAACATATGCTAAATTTCAAAACATTTCTTAAAGAAGAAGTACTAAAAGAAGATCTACTGTTAGAAGCAGAATCTTCATCTGTTGATTCAGATGATAAAGGTAAACTCCATGAGTTACTTTTAGCAAAACATCTACATCCTCAGACCACACTTCCAGAACACCATCGTTCAATGTCTGATAATCCAGACCATGCTGGTACTCCAGAACAAGTACACGATAAACTAAAAGAAAAAATTCCACCTGCAGCATATGAGGAAATTGATCGTCATGCTAAACAATCTGCAGAAGCATTTAAACAAAGCATGAAAGACCAAGGACATATTGGTGACCATGCTCACATTGGTAATGTTCACTGGACATCCAACGCTGACAAAGCAAATGTTGCTGGTGACCATGAAAAAACTACTGGTGTTAAAGATGTAAACTCCAATGCGGATTTAATTGTTACGCTACATGACAAAGAAGGCAAGCCAGTTGGACACCATGGCATCTCTGCTAAGTATGGATCCAATGAACCAAACTATCGCAATCCAGGATTAGATGCATTAGAGAAAACTGCTAAACTATCAGCTGGATCTCTTGGTGCTCCAATGCAACACCATACTGATGCCATGGAGAAAATGGGATACACTGGTTCAGCTGATCAAAGAAATATTCAAACTAAGATTGACGAGATGCCTATCAACGACATTCGTCAGAAACATGCAGAAGGACTTGCTGCAATTCAAGCAGGTAAGAAACTCTCTGGTAAAAAGAAAATCATGCATGAACACTTGGATAAATTTATTCAAGCACACGATGCTCTACCAGAAAAGAAACAAGAAGCATTCCGTCAACAAGCAAGTCAAAGAGCAGAGACTGCTCGTGCATCTAATCTTGCAGCAAGAACTCAGATGACACAATCGTTTGCTACAGGTATGGCTCAACATAAGTCAGAAGATTTAGCAAACATTATTCGTCAGAATGTGTCACCGAATACTCACATTCCTCATACAGTTGTGCATAGTAAAGTTAAGGATAGCGGAGAAGCAGAATCCGTGATCAAACCAATGCACAGTTTAGCCGATGAACATTTGTCGCAATTTAAACCAGATTCTTTACATGTAGTTCCAGGAAAAGGAACATCAGTTACCATTAAGGGTATCCATGCTAAGACAGGTAAGCCAACAGTTGCTGCTCGCTACACGATTAAATCATCCTCTGGTGCTCACAAGAGCGCAGTAGGCACTTTTAAACTCCAGTAATCCCCTCAATTCTGTAGGGTTATTGCTTGACAATTATTGCAACTTAGGGTATAATAGTAATATGATGCTAGGATTTAAAGACTTTTTAACTGAGGGTGCACCGACTGAAGAAGGTGCAAAACTCAAACACATTACCCACGCTGAGGATCGTCCACTGTTCCATGGAGCAGATGGATTCAATCATGCGTATAATGCTTTACATGCTGCACACTTTCATACCAAACAAGGTCAACAGTCAAACAAATTGACAATGAAGTATGATGGTTCACCATCTTTGGTTTATGGACATCATCCAGAAAATGGTAAATTCTTTGTAGCGTCAAAGTCTGCATTTAATGCATCACCAAAATTAAATTATACTCCTGAAGATATCGAAAAGAATCATGGACATGCTCCAGGTCTTGTAGAAAAACTTAAAGCAGCATTAGAACATGCACCAAAGATTGCACCAAAGAAAGGTGTATTCCAAGGTGATGTGATGTTCACGAAACCTGATCTTAAGAAAGAAGGAGATAAAACTTCTTTCACACCAAACACTATCACTTATACTGCAAAGGGTAATAAAGCTGCAGCAATAAACAAATCTAAATTTGGTTTAGTTACTCATACCAAATACGAAGGAACTAGCCTAAGCAACATGCGTGCTACAGGTAATGTTTCTGAAAGTGATTTCGGTTCTCATCCAGATATCTTTCACCATACTGCCAGCTACGATGCAGCAGGTGCAAAGTACTCTGAACAATCGCAAAATAAAGTTCTTGGTGAATTATCCAAAGCCAAGACTATTCATGAGACTCATGGTGCCAAAATGTACAAAGCAATTCACGCAGAGCACAGCGGTGAATCAGGACATCTAGCAACATATATTAATCAAACAGTTCGTACTGGTGAAACTCCTTCCAGCGATGGCTTCAAAGACCATGTGTCAGGACAGTTGAAGAAGAAGTTCGATAAGATTAAAACTCCTGCCAAGAAGCAAGAGATTATGAACAATGCTGGTGCTCAATTGGAACACATTGATAAGAACAAAGAACACTACGACAATTTACTAAAGATGCATGGTCATCTTGCCAATGCCAAGAATGAATTGGTGAATAGTCTAGAAACAAACGAAGGTGGTTATGCTCATGCCATCGGTGGTGTTGCTTCCAAGCCAGAAGGTTTTGTATATAATCATACTCACAATGGTGTAACAGAACCAACGAAGTTAGTGAATCGTGCGGAGTTTGCTCGTCAGAATCTATTGAAGTCTCGTGGTGAATCAAAGCCAGCAACAGATAGTGATTTACAACGAACAGCGACTGGTTCTCTTAAATCTAAAGTTATGGCATTTGGTCGTATGAATCCTCCAACTGCTGGACATGAGAAACTTGTTCAACATATGCATGACACTGCGAAGAAATATAATGCTGATCATACTCTAGTTCTATCTGGTTCACACGATACTAAAGATGGTAAGAATCCTTTATCTCCAGAACAAAAACTAAAGCATGCTAAGAATGCATTTCCTGGAACTAATATTGTAGTTGCAGATAAAGATAAACCAACTTTACTGCATCATGCTTCTGACATGCATAAACAAGGTGTGACTCATCTACACTTTGCTGGTGGTTCAGATCGCAAACCAATGGCTGACCTGCTTCAAAAATATAATGGTGTTAAGGGTGCTCATGGTTATTATAACTTTAAGAAAATCTCCTTTGAAAATGCTGGTGAACGAGACGAAAATGCCAAAGGTGTTGAGGGTGTCTCTGGAACTAAACTAAGAGGATTAGCATCAGCAGGCAAGAAAGAAGAATTCCATTCTCATCTATCCAGCCAGATGAAACCAGAACATAAAGATGCTCTTTACAACGACCTAAGGAAAGCGATGAAATGAAAAGATTAATCCTAGCACTATCATTAGTAGTTCTTTCTGGCTGTGCATTAATCTTTCCTAAGCCACATGACCCAGTCATGTTTGGTCAAGCAATTGATATTAAAGTAGGACTAAGTAAGATTAGCTGTGAAGACAAGTCTAACTGGCAACCAGTCTTGGACAAAGTAGAAACTCTTAAAGTTTACTCTATAGAACGAGGTGATCCACAATCAGAGGGATTCATTAAGATGGAAGAAGCACTAAAGAAAGCCAAAGATAGCAAGAGCAATACATTCTGCGAGAGCATTGTTAAACTTAATAAAACTAGAGTCGATGTAACCATCGATGCTTGGAAAGGTAGAAAATGAGTATCCTCAACGAATTAAGAGAGCAAGCTGGACTGGGTGGTCCAGCAGCATCATTGGCAAACGAACTTTTAGTTATCCACGAAAACTATGCTGGAGGACAACTAACCTCTGAAGAGTACGCATTCCTACTACAAGAGATCGCTGACATCCGTGCACAACAAGAACTAGCCTCAGACGAGATCGCTTGTCGTTGGATCGTTGCTGCAGCACAAGGTATGCTAGCTGTAATGTAAGGATACAAACTCCTAAATAATATGTACTACTTTATAGATGGATCGTATGAAAGATTATAGACAACTAATCAAAGAATTACCGTCAACAACCTTAGTTTGTGCCTTCGGAGATTTCGATCCTCCAACTACAGCACATGAATTAATGGTTAAGACTGTCAATAGACTGTCAGAGCAAAAGAATACTGACCATGTCATCTACGCATCCACTAAAGATAGCCTAATTCAAGAAGAGAAGAAGGAACAATACCTCAAGTTAATGTTCCCTAAGACTAATTTCAAATCTGTAAATGAGTCTAAGATTAATAACC
>Ga0209191_1002509_pt1 | contig 11361 bp, 12 predicted proteins | sample S_130626_EF_Meta_FD_187320 | JGI IMG/M metagenome (GOLD analysis project Ga0209191, IMG submission 187320) | Freshwater microbial communities from Lake Simoncouche, Canada to study carbon cycling - S_130626_EF_MetaG (SPAdes) (version 2) | ecosystem: Environmental > Aquatic > Freshwater > Lake ... | reverse complement strand
AACTGGTGGGCCTGGTTCAGGTAAAGACATTGTGATTCGTGAAGCCATTGCTGAATCTAAAGCAGTAGAATTAAATACCGTGCAAGCCTTTGATTACCTTGCAGATAAACAAAAGTTATCAGAAAATACTGGTGATTACCGTAGAGATGCAATACGAAATCGTGGTCCTCTAATCATTAATGGCCCAGCAGATGATAATGAAAAAATCTCCTACATTAAAGAAGAATTGGAAGATTTAGGTTATTCAACTATGATGGTATTTGTTAATACGTCAAATGAAGCCAGTCAAGAAAGAAATACAAGATTATCTCGTATGATGGTAGAGTCCGTCAGGTACGATAAGTGGGTACAAGCTCAGAAAAACAAACAAGATTTTTCTGAATCCTTTAAAATGTTTACTTACATAGATAATACCGGAACTTTAGAATCTATTGAGGAAGATATAACTGAAACTTACCTAAATATCAATAAGTTTATTGAAAACAGAATACATAAAGATTTTGCGGTTTCTTGGTTAGAAAAACATTCCTTAAAGGAAGAAAAAAATGTTGAAAAAGTTAATAAATTTCTTAAAATTAAAGTCGCCAGCCCAACCATCAGTCCAGATAACCGAGCAGGAGACCCCAACGCAGACGATATCAAGTGGGACGCCCCCAAGCGTACCAGAACCTACACCTTTGGTTCAGGAGCCGGTGTCTACGCCGAGTCCAGTTCAAAAGAAAAGCTCTACGTCAAGCCGCAAGCCAAGGAATCCGAGTTCTCCAAGGACAAAGAGAAAAATAAAGTAAAGAAGTCAATATCCGTTTCTCGTATCAGTAACCCAACCGGTGTTGGACCAGAATTTGATACAAGAACAAATGGTTCAGGTTTAACAGGTGGTGCAGGATTAGGTAATCAGACATATAGTGAAACGGTAGAATATAGTAATGCCAGTCCTGCAAGCACAGCACTTCCATCAGGTGGTTCACCAAATCCTTTAAGTGGTGATTACACAGATAAAGTTAAGGATTTTAAAAAGTTTAGAGCAACACTTAAAAAAGAAGCTATTGATGATCCAGGAGCTTTTGATATGGGAGTAAGTGGAACTTTAAGTGGTGCAGGTAATAAAGAAGGTATGGACTCATATAAAGATTTAAATAGAAACATCGGTATCAAAATAGAAAAGAAAAAGAAAAAGGGAGCATAATAAAAATGTTTGCAAAGAACAAAATTAGTCAATCAATGATTGATGCTGTAAATTCAATTATTGATGAGAAAAAAGAAAATGTGGAAGTCCAGCAATTAAATGAAGCTGGAACAGGACACGTTATAATTCCTACTGCCACAGGTACTAAAGTTTATGGTAATAGTGGATATGGTTCTGCTAAAGCACATCGTGACCAAACCCAACATTCTTTAGATACAGAAAGGGGTCCATCCGAAAAACAGTTGACCGGAAAAGATCCTGATTTAAAATACAAAAAAAATCCTCCATCAACATCAAAAAATTATAATAAATTTGGTGCTCATATGTCTAAAATTGACCAAAAAGGACATGAGGTTTCTGGTCACTATGAAAAAAATGAAGAAGTTGAAGTTGATGAAGAATTAAAAGGTAATCAACATAAGATTGATAAAAATAAAAATAACAAAATTGATGCTGAAGATTTTAAACTCTTACGCAAAGAAGATTTAAAAGGCAATCAAGATAAAATTGATGCTAACCATAATGGTAAAATTGATGGTCAAGATTTCAAAATTCTCCGTGGTAAGAAGAAGGTTAAAGAATCATATTTCGTTTCTCGTTTACTAGACCATGCTGTATTTGCTGAAGAAATTGAATTAGAACTCAATGAAGTATTAAGTAAAGATGCAGATGCAGGTGATTTTATTCATGATTTTATTCATTCAGATAATCCTAAGTTTGCAGGCAAAACTAAAGCAGAACGTAAGAAAATGGCTCTAGGTGCTTATTATTCAAAAAAGAATGAAGAACATGATGATGAGAAAGAAGATAAAGAACTCGTCAAAAAGATGGTTAAGAAAAATGCTTTAAAAGAAAACAATTCAGCAATGGCTACTGGTGCTATAACAACAGACACACTTGCTGGTCGTGTAGATGGTGGTAAATCGGATAGTTTTAAATCTTTTAAATTAAGAGTTAATCCTGTTGATAAAGAAGGTGATGGATCCGTTAGAACTCCTGATTGTGAAGAACCAGAAGAAACTTCTTCTCGCAGTTCCATTAAAGCTCGTGGTGGAGAAGTAGAAGTAAAAGGTGGTGATGAAAAATTTAAAGATTTTCATAAAGAAGAAATAGAATTGGACGAAGCCCCAAGAGAAATTGCTCAAATGAATAAAAGAATTCAAGCTTTTAAAATTGCAAAAGGTAGTATTAAATCCGCTAGTGGATTTGATCCATTAAAAGATAGGGGTAATATTAAATCAAAAACTAAAGGTACAGCAAAAACCAATATAACATTAAAGCAAAATCTTAAACATTCAAGCCATGTAAAACCTAATCTTCCAGAAGAAGTTGAATTGAATGAAATTTCAAAATCAGAAGTTGACCATCATTACGATAAATGGACAACTTCCGACTCCGCACCAAATCATCATGATGCCGGTGATGATCCTAAGATTCACAAGTCAGCTTTAAAATATTTGAGAAGTACCGATGTACCAAAAGAAAACCATGAAAAACTAGCCATGCATATTGCTAACAAGTTTCATGGAAGTGGTATTGATGAATCTGCACCAAAGAAGATGGATGATGTTGCCAAACAAAATCTAACACCTGCTAAAAAAGGTGTTGTTGGTACAGTAAAGAGTGATTTTAAAAACTTTGGTCGTTTTCTTGCAGGTAAAAAAGAAACTAATGAGGCAAAAACACTTTCACCTGGTCAAGATGATGTGCCATTTGACGCACCATACACAACTGACAAACCACAGAATGTTAAAGATAAATCTGGTGCTGTTCATACACCAATGAGTCGTGCAAAAGATTTAGCTCGTTCCGCTATGAAGCGTGTTAATAATGAAATGTCAGGTAAATCTTCAGGTAAATAATATGAACAATACCGCAAAGAAAATTAAAGCGATTATTAAAGGTGTTGCGCCAAAGGAAAGCTTTGGTACAAACCCTAATGATCCATGGTCTGCCAAATATGGTATTGCTGAATCTAGAATAGGTTTATTAACTAGATTCTTAAGCTCTAGAGGCATCAATCCAAAATTTGTTAGCACAGATACCAAAATTTCTCATGCTAAATCAAGTGAGTTTTTAAAATGGAAAAACGACCATCGTAATACACAATTTAGTGATGATGGTGGTACTATCACAAAAGAATCTACTGATGCAAAAGACCGTGTCATTCTTGATATTCCTTTATTGATTCGTGTTTTAGAATTAGCCAGAGAAGATATTAAATCGGATGTAGATTTACACCGTGTAGTTGAAAGGTTAATACAGATTCGTAATAGAGGTGTATTAACAATGAAAGATTATAAAACAATTGCTAGTCTTGCTCATATCAGACCAACAAGACATTTTAAAGAAAATCATATTGCAATCGCTATGGGTAATATGATGGATGATGAAGGTAGTATGGTATTAAATCAATTAGAACAATTGGAACGTGCCATTACTATGATTCGTTCTTATGTTGGTAAAGACTATGAGAAACAGTTACCTGCATGGATTCAAGCTAAAGTTACTTTGGCAACAGACTATGTTGATACGGTTGGTAACTACCTTGTAAGTAAAAATGAAAAGGTAACAGAAGAATCACAAATTGATGAAATCTCCAAAGATAAAGTAGAGAGATACATTTCTAAAGTTGGCGATGACCAAGAAAAGAAACATGGTTTTCAACGTGATATGTATTCTAAATTAGAACCAAAACGCCAGAAAGGTGTTGACCGTGCTTTAGATAGGTTGGCAGTAAAAGAAGAACATAAAGTTGGTGATTCTGTTACTGTTAATTCTAAATTCTTTGGTAAACAAAAAGGAACAGTAAAGAAGGTTGATGGCCAATCAGTTCATGTTCAAAGAGATGGTAACAAATTCTCTGAAAAGTATCCACATGATGCCGTAATGAAAGAAGAAGTGTTGGACGAATTAAACTACGATACAGTAAAATCTCTTTATCAAAAACGCAGAGCTGATTTTCATGGTGCTCAAGTTGGTAAAAAGAAAAAAGGTAAAGATGTTTCTGCAAAGAATGTATCAACATCTATTTCTCGTATGATGGGTCACAAACCAACACAGAATCAACCTCAGAAAGAAGAAGTAGAACATATAGAAGAAAAAAATGTACCTACAAGTCCAGAAAAATGGGCTCGTGCTAAAGCTGCTGCTAAATCTAAATTTGCTGTGTACCCGTCAGCTTATGCAAACGGTTGGGCATCCAAGAAATATAAAGCCATGGGTGGTGGATGGAAATCTGTAGGTGAAGAAGTTGAAGTGATTGATGAATTGTCCAACGAACTTCTTGGTAGTTACAAAAAGAAAGCTGGAGAACAAGCATCTGCTGCTGATAAAGCTGGTGATTTCAAAAAAGGTAACAAGAGATTCTCAGGTATCGTAAAAGCAACCAAGAAACAGTTTGACAATGATGTTAAAGAAGAAACATTGGATGAATTGAACAAAGATACACTAAAGAATTACTTGAATAAATCAACTGAAGTAAGAAAAGATAGTAAATCTGAATTAAAAGACATTGAAAAACGTCCAGAGATTTATAAAGATAATGCAAGTAGAGAACAACAAAATCTTGCAACAAGAGCAAATAAGTTAAAAACTACTATTACTAAAAGAACTACTGGTCTTAACCGTGCATTTAATAAACTACATGGTGTATCTGAAGATATTTACCAAGACGGTCAAGCACCTACTCAAACTTCTTTTGATGGCGCAAATGCACCAGATAATACAGAACCAACGACTTCAAAAATTAAAACAGAAATGTCCAAATCAGCTCGTATGATTAAGGCTCTGTATAAGCATCATAATGTAAAAGAAGAATTATATGATGGTGAAAAAGAAGATAAATCGGTTGCCACTTATGGTAAGAAACCAAAAATGATTCAGACTAAACCTGAAGATAACTTTGGTGACAATGTTCCACAGGCTGGAGCTATATTAACTGGTGGTAAGACACTAACTGGTCAAAATAGAGATACCTTGGAAATTGATCCTGAATTAAGACGACCAACTAGACCTGACGGTAAAAAATTAGATAAATAAGTAATAAACGGACATTCAAAGGAGAAAAAGATGTCATCATGGCAAGGAAATTACGATAATGCAGCCAACGCACCTTATTGGGCTGTTAATTCTACAATATGTAAATCAAATATAGCAGCAGAACATTCACGTCCAAACGAAGCAAATGCAACTTATCTTTATGGTAATACTACACCAAGTGCATATGTTACAGACGAAACGATTGGTTTATTTCTAGTAGATTCGACTGAAGAACACGCTGGTTCTGATAATATTACTGATGTTTCTATTATCACAGGCGGTACTGGATATCTTGAAGTTCCAACTGTTTCATTCTCTGGCGGCGGTGGCGCTAGTGCAGCTGCAACAGCAAGTATTTCTGGTGGAACTGTTACAAAGATTTTAATTACAAATACAGGTTCTTCATATGAAACTGTTCCTACTGTAGCTGTACAAGCTCCTAGAATAACAATTGCTGGTACAATTACTCAAGCAACTGATACTATTCCTTATACAGGACATGGATTAGCAGTTGATGAAGCAGTTAAATATTATAACGGTGGTGGTTCAAGTGCTACTGGATTGGTTAACGGTACAACTTATTATGTTGCTACTGCTGGCCGTACGGCTAACGCATTTGAAGTTAAAACTGCGGCAAATAGAACTGCCGGTACTTTAGCAGCAACTGTTGCAGTTTCTGGTTCTGCTGGTCAGTTTACTTGTGGTAATTCTACTCTTGCTGTAGCTGACCGTGTTACTATTACTGGTACATTAGGTGGTACTGCAACTATTACTGGTTATGCAACGGGCACAACATACAAAGTTTCTGCTATAACAGGTACATCACCAAACGTAACTGGTTTTACTTTACAAACTCAAGCTGGTGGCGCATTAACTACTGGTGCTGGTACTTTAACTGGTTTAACTTATGTAACCGATAGAGTTGTTGATATTTCTGGTGCTGGTACTACTGCTCAGTATTTTGAAAAGGTTGATAAAGTAACTGCTACTGCTATTGCTGTTAAAGGTTTAGGTGAAGGTGGTGGTACTAATTCTGGATGGACACACGCTCCACATACTGGTTGGAACCTAAAAACAGTTGGTACAGGTGGTCGTGCAGGTCGTGTTACATTTGAAACACTTACAGTTGTTGCTGATGTTAAGAGTGATAACAACGCAGATGATAAGCAGTTGCCTGACGCTTAATATTAGGATTTAAAGTGTATATATAGACGGAGATGACTTAGGTTATCTCCGTTTATTTTTAGGAAGATTATTAATGTTTGATGATTTGAATGATGAAAATTTCATAATGTATGCGATGAAGAATTATAATTCACCGCATTGTATTATATCAGAGTTTGAAGGTGATATAAAAAGAACCAAATATCTTAAAAGATTATTTCGTAGGTATAAGGTTACTAAATCACTTAAAGAACGATTGATACTCAATCATATTATTTTATTGAATAATGTTTTTGGTCCTCAAGCGACAACTAGAATATTATTCTATAAGATAGATGAACGGGACTATGATATACTCAAGACTTTCTTGGCATATCTTAATATAGCACCTGACATGATTTATGGCATTAATGGTAAAAATGTATCCGTGGCAGAAATTGCATTAGATAACAATGTTGTAGAAATTTTAAGGAAAATATGAAAACCTTTAAACAATTTTTAGAAGAAAGTTGCTGTTGCGTTACAGCTTTAGAAAAAGGCTTAATGAAATTAGATAGTCATGATTATGAATCAATTAATGAATTGATGATGAATATATCTAAAAAAAATAATATTACCGGTAAAGATTTACATGATGATTTTGTATCTAAGCACGGTGAAACTCCTGATGAATGGATTAAAAAACAAGTAGAAGAATCTGCAGCATGGCAAAGGTCAGCAGGTAAAGATCCAAAGGGTGGTTTAAATCGTAAAGGTATTGCTTCTTATCGTAGAGAAAATCCAGGTTCAAAATTATCTATGGCAGTAACAACAAAACCGTCAAAATTAAAACCCGGTTCTAAATCTGCTAATCGTAGAAAATCATTTTGTGCTAGAATGGGTGGTATGAAGAAAAGATTAACATCAGCCAAAACAGCAAATGATCCAGATTCACGCATCAATAAAGCTTTAAGAAAGTGGAATTGTTAATGAAATCTTTTAAACAACAACTTGGTGAAGATTTACGCCAATGGTTTAAACAAAAATGGGTTCGCATGGACACCAAAGGTAATATTAAAGGTGATTGTGCAAGAGAACCAGGAGAAGGTAAACCAAAATGTCTACCTCAAGCCAAAGCACACGCAATTGGTAAAGATGCTCGGGCATCCGCAGCTCAAAGAAAGCGTAGAGAGGATCCTAATCCAGAACGCCGTGGTGCACCAATCAATGTGAAAACAGAAGAACTCGATATGAATGAATCGGCTGCAGCCGCTATAGCAGCAGCAACAGCTATTTCAAAGAAAAAATCTGGAAATTATGATTCTGAAGGAATGAGAAAAACTCCTTACAAAAATCCAGACCATCCATTAAGAAAAAGTAACGCTGAAAGAAAAAAAGAAGTAGATGAAGCTTGTTGGACTGGTTACACAGCCAAAGGTATGAAGAAAAAAGGAAATCGTATGGTACCAAATTGTGTGCCAGAAGAAGCAATATTTAATGAAGATGGAGAAGGCGGTGGTTCTGCTGGACCTACTAATGCAGTAGGTGGCGGTGCAATTGCAGGTACTGGTGGCGCTGGTGGTGAACCAGGTGTCAATCTAAAGAAAAAGAAAACTCTAATTATGTTTAATACATTTAGAAGAAAGCCTCCTAAAATATAATGTGGATACTAAATTGGTTGCCTAATTTCGTATTTCATTTAATTGTAATTGTTGCAATTTTAGGTCTAATCGCATCTCAATTTTTTTCTTTTATTCCATTCATAAAGCAATATGCAATACCAGTTAAAATAGTTAGTATTATTGCATTGGTTATTGGTGTTTGGTTTGAAGGTAGTATAAGCAACAATGATGCTTGGTTGGCCAAAGTAAAAGAAATGGAAATTAAAGTTGCAAAAGCAGAAGCGCAGTCATCCGAAGCTAATGTTAAAATTGTAACTAAAATTATTGAAAAAGAAAAGATAATTAAGGAAACTACAAATGAAAATATTCAAGCGGTCACTAAATATGTTACTGATGAGTGTAAGTTGTCTAATGTTGCTGTCAGCTTGCACGACAGTTCCAGTCGTAATGAAGTTCCCTCAAGTACCATCAATACTATTAGAGGAACCTCCGAAATTAAAACAGCTGAACTCCTCACAACCGTAATAGAAAATTACGGTACATATTATGAAGTTGTTAATAAATTGAAAGGTTGGCAGGAGTGGTATAAAGAACAAAAACAAATTTTTGAAAGTGTTAAGTGATGCAAATTACAAAAGAACAATTATCACAACTAATTCCTAAAAATCCATATCTAGACCAATGGTATGAGGCTCTATCGGTATTATTACCGGATTATGATATCAACACACCAAATCGTATTGCAGCCTTTATTGCTCAATGTGCTCATGAATCTGCCAACTTCACAGCTCTACATGAGAACTTGAATTATAGGTCTGAAACACTATCTAAGGTGTGGCCTAAGAAGTTTCCACCTCTTGTTGCTGAACAATATGCACATAAACCAGAAGCGATTGCTAATCGTGCCTATGCTAGTCGTATGGGTAATGGAGATGAAGCGTCTGGTGACGGATGGAGATACTGTGGTCGTGGTTTAATCCAACTCACAGGTAAAGACAATTATACAGCATTTGCCGATTCGATTGGTATTACACCAGAAGAAGTTTCTGATTATGTACAAACATTTGAAGGTGCAGCCCAATCAGCTTGCTGGTTTTGGGAATCAAATAATTTAAATCAATATGCCGATTCAGGTGATATTGAAACAATGACAAAGCGTATCAATGGTGGTACTCTTGGATTGGCAGACCGTAAAAAACATTATGAACACGCCAAACACGTTCTAGGAGCATAATATGCCAGAAGAAATTAAAGAAGTTAAAAAAGATGAAGATTGGATGCAGAAGAAGTGGCGCCCAGCTATGGGTTGGATGTATATGGTAGTCTGTATGATGGACATGGTCATATTCCCTGTTCTATGGAGTTTGGTTCAAGTATTAACTAAACAGCCAGTAAGCCAATGGAATCCACTAACACTACAAGGCGCAGGTTTATTTCACTTAGCCATGGGTGCTGTTTTAGGTATCGCAGCCTTTGGTCGTACACAGGAGAAGATGGCTGGTGCCGCTATTAATCCTTCTCCAGTAATTGCACCAATAACACCAACGCCTATATCAACACCAGCACCAAGTTTTGGTTCTACACCAACTCCTAGTTTTGGTTCACCTGCACCTGTAGCAAGACCAACAGGAATAACTACAAGTTTTCCACCAATCTAAGGATAAAGAATGAAAACATTAATCGCTCTTGTTATTCTAACTTTCTCATTCAACGTGTTTGCTGAATATGAAATGAAAAAGGTTTGCCATGATAAAGAAGTCAAAGGCAAAATGACCAAAGTATGTAAAGACGTTAAGGTGCATAAAAAATTAGAAGGCACCAAAGTGCCAGAGAAAAAGAAATAAAATGCCAGCAAATGAATTATCAGAAATTAAAGTGGATGTTGGTGTTTTGAAAACCCAAGTATTGACTTTATCTTCAATCTGTAATAAACTAGACCAAGTAATAGAAAAGCTGGTGGAGCAACATGACCGCCATATCTCAAAGGTGTATGACGATATGAATAGTAATCGAAAAGAAAAAGACGCTGACATATCCGAAATACATCAAAGAATAGATACGGTATTGGATAAAGTTGAACAATCCGAAAGAATTATTATGCAAGAAATTAAAGGATTGAAAGAAACAATGGCCGACCATGTGGAAGCCTCTAGAAATCAATACGATAGAATAAACCAATGGAAGTGGACAATTGCCGGTGGTATTATTGTCATCACATGGTTGATTTCTCATTCAAATTTTGATACAATACTAAAAGCATTACGATAAAATAATTTTTTAGAATTGGTATATTATGAGTGTTTTTATTGATAGGCAGTTCCTGCTTCGCATTTCGCCAAAATTACAAAGGTTTTCACAAAAGAAGGATGACCTTTATAATTTCAGGTGTCCGCTCTGTGGCGACTCACAGAAAAATAAAACTAAATGCCGTGGTTATGTTTACCGCAAAAAGAATGGCTATTTCTATATGTGCCATAATTGTGGTATATCCACTACATTCTATAATTTTTTGGAAAAGGTTGACCCAACAGCTTTAAGAGAATATGCACTAGAACGATATAAAGATGGTGATACTGGAAACAATAATCATAAGAGAGCAGATTTTAATGAGATTAAAAAAGAAACACCAAAATTTAAAAAATCATTGGAACTTCCAACAATCAACTCTTTACCAGAAGCGCATTTTGCTAAAAGTTATGTTCAACAAAGAAAGATTCCAGAGTCCTTTTTTTCGCAACTATACTATGCGGAAGATTTCAAACAGTTTGTTGAAACCTTGGGGATTGAAAAAGAGAGTCTACACAAGGACGACAAACGCTTGGTTATACCGTTTTATGATAAAGAGAAAAATCTCATCGCTATTCAAGGTAGGGCATTAGGACAATCCAAATTAAGATATATTACACTAAAGATGGATGAAGATAATCAGAAAATCTTTGGTTGCGATAGGATCAATGAGGATGAATTGATATATGTTGTGGAAGGTCCTATTGACAGTATGTTCCTAGAAAATGCTGTGGCTACTGCGGATAGTAACCTTGAATCCGTTATATCTATATATGACAAGAGCAAAGTAGTTTTGGTGTTTGATAATGAACCCCGTAACAAAGAAATTGTCAGAAAAATAGATGAATCAATAGAAAAACATTTTAATGTAGTGATTTGGCCAGAAATGATTGAATCTAAAGACATTAATGATATGATACTGGATGGGTTCTCACCTGACGAAATCCAAGATATTATAAGTAAAAATACCTTTGTGAATTTAAGAGCAAAGGCCGAATTTGTGAACTGGAAGAAAGTATAATATGAGAGTTGAATTGATAAATTATTCACAAGACCCTAAACGTCGGAATTTATTAGAACAAA
>Ga0209191_1002508_pt1 | contig 11362 bp, 18 predicted proteins | sample S_130626_EF_Meta_FD_187320 | JGI IMG/M metagenome (GOLD analysis project Ga0209191, IMG submission 187320) | Freshwater microbial communities from Lake Simoncouche, Canada to study carbon cycling - S_130626_EF_MetaG (SPAdes) (version 2) | ecosystem: Environmental > Aquatic > Freshwater > Lake ... | reverse complement strand
ATAACATATAGTACGGTTCCGTAAGGTCATACTATATTTATCGCTTGACTTGGGTTAGTGATTGTAACGGACAGCAGTGATTATACCGTTCTGCAAGTTATATGCAGCACGAATCCATACGAAATTTCCGGTAAAATTGCGAGTGTTTGTGGTAGTCCATGCAGTACTATCATCGCCAAGACCAATTCCTGTACCAGTAATATCAACCCAATCAGAATCAGCAGGATACATTTCTAATGTTCCTTGGATTTTAATACCGCCTATGAAATCTGTTACCTCGTATATAACAGTGTGCAAGCCATCGCCACGACGATTGTATCCTGCACCTTTACGCTTTTCGCCGTAGGTGTATGTAGAATCAGCAGCTTCTAGGCTGATATTGCTGAGTAAAATATAACTTTCTGTGCTCATCTGTTATTTATCGCTGATCACATAATCGTAGATCCGCCCAAGCGCCTCTGGATTCCGTAGTTTTAACATCAGTAGTGTTTGACTGTCTTCTATTAAGACATATCGTCGATCCCAGTTCCAGTCGGTGGTTATAAACCACTCTTTTACCGCATCGCTGATTAGTATTCGATTGTTCTGTCCACTAATCCAGTTAACATACTCTTTCTTGTCTTTCCTGTCTTTGATCTTGTGCGGTAATAAAAATGCTTTGTAAGCATACCTGTTGTGCGGAAGTTTCTTAACAATAATGGATCCTGTATTTTCTAGGAGGTCTAAATCCCATTCGTTTGGTTCTGACCTTGCACAGACTATTTCTTCAAAGTTTAAAGACAACTCGTCATACATTGTTTTATCGTTGGTATAGATATCAATGGCGCTACATTCAATGCGTTTAAACCAAAGTTCACTATCCCATTTGAGAAGAAAACTGCTTAGTGCAATTAATTCTTTTTGATGCAGAGCTGCTCGAGCCATGGTACTATGCGTGTGTTTTTGACCAGCATAGTTAAGGAATGGTATTCGTTCCAAACTGTTTAGGCGAAAAACAGCCACGCCGGGGATATTCAGCGTGACTTTATACAACCACTTGTTGTAGAATCTACGATTAGTGGTATTAGCTTTCAACATTTTCCACAACCTGTGCAGCAGCTTTGAGGGCTCTTTTTTCAGCTTTGGTCAACGGTTTAACATATTCAGCAGTGGCAAAGTCCAGATCGTTGTCTTTGATTGATATAGTCACAACACCACCATCTTTTAGATCGCCAAACAAAATTCGACGACTTAACGGTGACTTGATCTTATTATCGATTAATCTTGCTAGAGGTCTAGCACCCATTTTCTTGTCATAGCCTTTTGTAGCCATCCAATCAATGGACTCTGGTGTAGCAACAATTTCAATGTTCTTTTCTTTGACCTGTGCATTAAGTTCTGAAATAAACTTTTCAACAATTTGACAAACTGTTTTATGACTTAGACTTGTAAACTTAACAATAGAGTCAAGACGATTGCGGAATTCCGGAGCAAAGAATTTCTTAACTGCTTTGTCATCTTCACCCTCTTTGCCTAGATCGCCAAAGCCAATGGTGTTGCTTTCGTTATCTCTAGCACCTAGGTTACTGGTCATGATTAAAATACAATTACGACCATCTGCTACTTTGCCGTTTGATCCTGTGATGAATCCATTGTCCATAAACTGCAACAAGACATTAGTTACATCTTGATGTGCCTTCTCAATTTCGTCAAGCAATAAAATACAGTTAGGAGTTTCTTGTAGTTTGGTAATTAACTGACCTGCGTTTTCTTCGTAGCCAACATAGCCCGGAGGAGCACCAATGAATTTGGCCACACTGTGCTTTTCTTGATATTCACTCATGTCAAAACGCAACAAGGGCATATTCATTTTTTGACTCAACTGTTTAGCAGTTTCAGTTTTACCTGTACCAGTTGGTCCAGTAAACAAGAAACAACCAATAGGCTTGTTGGGCAATTTCATGCCAGCTTGTGCTACAAAGATTTTGTCAAGCAAATTGCTAACAGCCGAGTCTTGTCCGTAGACAACACTTTTCAATCCGCCTTCTAGGTCAGCGAGATTCTTGCTTTCTTTTTGTGCTACTGATTCTAAAGGCATGTTAATCATTTTGCTCAGCTCGTAAGTAACCTGTTCAAGATCTACAATTTGCTCAACACCATCAGTCTCTGGGTCATCTTTTAGTTTATAGCGAGCAGAAGCGCAATCAAGAATATCGATTGCTTTATCCGGCAATTTCTTATCGGGCATGTACTTGATACTCAATTTCACTGCTTGATCAATTGCGGCATCTGTAATTTTAACATTATGATGCTTTTCATAATACTTCTTGATGCCTTTGAGGATCTTGATGGTAACTTCTTGACTTGGCTCATCAATGGTGATGCGTTGGAACCTGCGCATTAGCGCACGATCCTTTTCAAAGTGTTTGCGGTATTCATCCCATGTGGTACTAGCAATAAGTTTGATAACACCCTTGGTAAGGATAGGCTTGAGAATGTTTGCTAGATCGTTACTACTCTGATTGGCAGCACCCGCACCCTGCATCATGTGCGCTTCATCAATGAAAAGAATAATCTTGCCTTTCTTTTCAAGTGCGGCCAACACAGCCTTGATCCGTTCTTCAAAGTCACCGCGATACTTTGATCCTGCAAGTAGAGCACTGATGTCTAGTGTATATACTTGATGATCCTGTATAAACTTAGGAACTTTCTTTTCGAAGATCTTACGAGCAATGCCTTCTGCAATGGCAGTCTTACCTACACCCGGCTCACCTACCATTAAGACATTACATTTGTTACGACGAGCAAGAACAAGTTGAATATTTTCTATTTCTTCATCACGACCAATAACTGGATCGATTTTTCTTTGTTTTGCTAACAGGCTTAGGTTGGTACAGAATTGATTAATAACTCGTTCGATTTGATTAGGTGATGCCACAGGTTGTTCTTGTTCTTCGTTACTGGATAATACTTCTTGGAAGTGATTGATAAATTTCTCTTTAGTAATACCGCCCTTGGTTAGGAAGTAGAACGCAAAGCTGTTCTTTTCGCTCATTACACTGACAACAATGTCAAATATTTCCATACGCTGTCTGCCGCTAAACAACACTTGACTAAAGCAGCGATTTAGCACACGCTCGATACTGTGTGTCTTTTTTGGTTTGACATCAGAGTCTGCGCTCTTGATGTCGTTGAGATTGTTTTTAAGATAGTGTTCTAGGTTAGACCTGATGAAATTTGCATCGGCTCCGAACTCTTGTATTTGATTATAGCTATCGGGGTCACTCAAAATACTACAAACTAAATGTTCAATAGTAATATATTCGTGCCCTAATTTTTTTGCTAACTTAATTGAATTCTCAAATATTGTTTGCAAGCGTTGACTTGGCTCAATCATTGTGATCCTGTTCCTTATATTAAACTTTAATTTTACGCTCTTTGACCATGATAGTCAAGATTATAATGTATCTCTTAACAATTTTATTTTGTCAAGCTGTGAACTAGAAAGATTTTTAGGCATATCAACTTTGATCATAATTAACAAATTGCCTCGATTTCTAGATCGCATAATAGGTAATCCTTCCCCTCGACAACTTAGGATGGTACCGTGTTTGGTTCCTTGCGGAACATTAATGGTTAAAGTTTTACCGTCTAAAGTTTCGATGTCCAGACTTGACCCAATAATAGCATCCCACACGGTAACAACTTTTTCAAGGACAATGTCGTTGTGCTCTCTGCGGAATCGGGGATGCGATCTGACATTGACATTAACAATTAAATCCCCGGGTCGTAGTTCTCGAACGGCATCATCTCCCATGCCCTCGTATCGTATCTGTTGACCATGTTCTATACCTGCAGGGATAGCAATATTGATCATCTTGCGTTTGCCTGTGCCTGGAATAGTAATTTCAGCATTGATATCCTTGCCGGACAATACATCTTCTAAAGTAATGTCTACAGTGATATTTAGAGTTTTATTTTTTTGCATGGGCTGTCGACCAAAGCTGTTGCCAAATCCAAAGCGACCAAAGATGTCTTCCATACCAGGAGGAACGCCACTTGTGTTAAAATGGAATTCAAATGGGCCTTGATTAAAGCTGTTGCCGTTGCTTTGGTTCTTGGGATCACCGCCTAGATCAACAATTTGTTTTTTCTGTGGATCGCTTAGTACATCATAGGCTTCGCTGATTTTTTTAAATGTTGATTCATCACCTCCACGGTCGGGATGATGTTTCATTGCCAACTTTCTGTAGGCTTTTTTAATATCGTCGTCTGTGGCGTTTTTTCCAACGCCTAGTGTAGAGTAATAGTCCATAGTTTATTATACATGAAAAGAAAGGCTGCGTCTATAGCAGCCTTGTATTTAATACCTATTGTTAAAAGAAATATTATTTCTTAACTGGTACTTCTGTAGCATCATGCTTTTTGTGCTTTTTAACTTCTTTGCACTCTTGCTTGGGCTTTTTGGTTTTTGGATCAATAACGGGCTTGCCATCCTTGCCCTGTAGGTCAACACAGATTTTTGTAGTTTCTGGTTTCTTTTCTTCAGCGGCTGCAGGTGCCATTGCAAATGCTGAAACTAATAGTAATGCTAATAAATTTTTCATGATCGTTCCTTTAAATTTGTGGTTGCTCTGGTTGCATAGGTGCTGGCTTGCCGCCAAACCCTGCTACTACTGCTGGGGCTGCGATAGGGGTTGTCCCCCAACTTGGTGCTGTATTAACGGGTCCACTCGCTGTCGCTCCAAAGCCTGAATTGCCACCAAAGCTGCTTGGTGCTGGTGAACCAAAGCTACCGGAGTTGCTGAAGCCTCCTGCTTGAGGTTGGCCAAATGTTGGTGCGCTGCTCGCAAATCCTGTTCCTGGTGTTTGTAGTCCGCCATTGTTTGCTCCTCCTAGTTTTTCCTGTGTGCGACCAAATGCCGCAATGCCTAGTACTGCACCCATTGCAATGTGAAATAAGCCAGCGCCTTGCAGTGTTAATGGATTCCATTGTGTAATAGGGCTATGAGTCATAGTTTGTAAAAGACTCCATAAGATTGGAAATATAACCATGTCCATAGTACAGACTAGCATATACATCCAGCCCATCATTGGACGCCATTTACTGTTCATCCAATCTTCTTTCTTTTGTTCGCTTGCGCTTTTTACTTCGGTTGTCATTCGTCGCTCCTAGTTGTCTATTACTTCTTAGCAATCATAGTTTGAATCTTTTCCTGAATGATCTTAGCCCAGAATGGCTGTGGAAAGTTCCAACCTACAAATGCTCCTATTGCTACCCAAAATAATGTATCTAACATAATGTTCTCCTTAGAACCAAAGATATAAGCCGTTTAGGCTTAGTAGTATTCCAACTCCAGCTACGGCAAAGCTGCCCCAGAACATAGCCACGCTAACTGCAAGAATACTTGCTGATAGTACAACAATAGCTAACTGGTAGGCAGTTGATGCATAACTGATCCACGGACTAGACTTTTTGGCTTCTTCACGGGCGGCTTCCATTTCTCTTGCTTTTGCAGCAATTTCTTTCTTATCACTGTCCATGCGTTCTTTCTCAGCCATGAACTCTGCTTTAAGTTTTGGATCACTGGTTGTCTTAGCCGCAATTTCATAACTTACGCCACGACCTGCTTTGGCTTGATACTGTGCCCATGTGTTGTTAGCACCTAGTGTGTTATTAAGAACTGTTGAACTTAACTTGCCACCATACCATGCGTTAACTGCTAGTAACAGAGCAAATACAGAAATAACCATACCGGCTTTGTCTTTTAGTTTTGCTTCACGCTCTGATCTTGATCCTACTGGAGGCTTAGGTGCATCCGGATCTTTTGGTTGTTTGTTAACTAAATTTAATACTGAATCTATTAATGCCATCTCTCGCTCCTGCTTAATATACTAGTATTTAATCAAAATCCAAATAAACTTTTCTTGGGTTCTGTTAAAAACTTCTCTGCAATACTGGCCCCTTTGGCCCGTATATGGGGATCTGGACTGTGTAGCATGTCGTTGATCAATGCAGCTTTGGCCATTTGCTCCATGGTTTTGTCACGGGATATAGATTTTTCAACATCTGGATTAGATATTGACGCACAACCTGACAACAATACCAGTGCAACGGCTATTAGAATTTTCATTTTACGCTCTCGTAAATGCGTTTTTGTTCTTGATACCAGTCGTTCCAACCGTCGACTTTTGCGGCACACTCATAGTACATGCCGTAGTTTTGTACAACTACTTTAAGCATCTCTGTGATTGCAACCTTGTCGCCTTCTATCTTTCTAAGACTTTCACATCTCTCTACCAATGCCTTAGGGACATCAGGAAATCGTTGACTGACCGGAACAGGTGTAGAACAAGCTGCTAGGAATACTGCTAGAATCAATAGAGCATATTTCATTTCTTGCCCTCCGCTGCTTTGTTTAAGTCTGCGGCCTGGTTATGTATGTCAATGATCTCTTTAGGCACAGGACATTGTTCTATATACTTGATGATCTCTTCTTTCTTTACAACTTCACGGTCAAGATATTGTGTGATGTACTCGGTCTTGCCTTTGATCACTTTAGTTTTTTCAACTACTTGTTGTTCTATGACTGTATTAGTTTCCTGTGACTTTTGTTCAGCAGCCGCAACTCGTGCTTCAGCTTCAGCAACCTTTGCTCGCCAAGACATTTCTGTATCATATCCACCACGCAGCCATACACCTAACACCAACAACACAATACCAACAGGCTGTAGTATCTTTACATAGTTTCCGTAGAATGGAATCCACTTGCCTATCCAACCAGCAAGTACACCAGTAATACCAGCAGCAATGATAGCCCAGTAGACCCAGTTTAACATTGCGTCGGGTATTAGATTAAGCATCCACGATATCTGTGACATATCAAGCCCCAAATATATGTAGTGCGTGTTGGTAATGCTTTTGACGATCTTCTAGGCCAATAGTTCCGCCGTTGATTCTTTTTGTTAGTGTTAGAATGTCACCAGCGTCTGCCCACTGGTTTAGTTTGTTTTGTTCCCAGAAGAAACAGGCAGATTGTACAGCACCTTCGAATGTCTGTAGGTACTCGCTGGCTTCTTCTACAGGAATATCTAAACTACCTGCAAAGAAAGTATAGTTGTTTTTGCCGGTTAATTGAATAAGACCACGACCGCAATAACGGAATCCGTCTCCTGACGCTTCGTCACCGTTGCCCATACGATTAGCATAAACTCGGTTAGCAATCATTTCACCTTTGCCTGCATACTGAGCAGCAATAGCATCGTCTGGAAAATACTTAGGAAATACTCTGCGTAGGCTAGCTGCCTTGTAGTTTAGGTTTTCTTTTAAGAAAACAAAACCACCGCTTTCGTGAGCGCACTGTGCTAGAAAAGCAGCCACACGCTGAGGAGTTGTGATTTCATACTCGGGAAGTATTTCACTTAGTGCTTCAAACCATTGATCCACATAGGGATTCTTAGGAATCATGTCCTTGAGTTGCTCTTTTGTAAAATTAAATGTAAAGCTCATTATTCTATCCTTTGCAGTAACATTGCTTGACCTTTGTTGTCAAACATAAAACTATTACCAACCTTGTTGATATTATAGTCACCTAGTACTTTAGTTAGCCAGAACACTTCACTGGTTGATGCTTGATCCATAGTGATGGCATCTGTGATGCCTTCTAGTATTGCATCAGTAGCTGCTTCTTTGACCATGCGAAGTTTGATCTGTTGATTGAATGGTTTGTGAATAGTAATTACTTCACCGTCTAGTGTTAGATCGTCCATAAGGGTCTTGCTAAAAAAACGCTTGACTCCTTCAGTACGAACTTTATTCATTAGCCCGTCATATTTCTGAGGAGTTGATGGAACAACATTGTTTAAAGTTTCTTCACTAAGTTCGTGAAGATTGTCTTCTTTAAAATATTTAAATTTCCAATCTTCGATGTCTGTGAGTTTGCGAACACCGTATTCTAATTCCTTAATCTGTTCGGCTAATCTTGGCGTACGACTTAATTCAACAAATACAAAATATTCGCCGTCTTCGTTTTCCCCTGCACTGACATCTGCATCTAGTACAAAGTTGTAGCCTTTTTCAATAAACTCCATTAGGTCCTTTGCAGGATTACGATCGTTTACTTTAAAGCTGAGGACGCAGACATCACGATCTTCGCCCATCTTACTACGATGTGTGTCGATAGTAAGAACGCTGTGGACCATGTCCTTTAAGTCGTTACTTCTCAATCCCTCATTAAGCTGCTGGCTGTGCTGCATCTGCTGCTCCTTGTTCTTCGACAGGTTCAACCTGTGCATTCACTCCGCCATTCATTGTTAGAATGTCGTCAACTTTGTTTACATCTAAATTACGATAGCCGCGATTGATATCGGCCATCAATTTCTTTGGCATAGTAATTCTTACCAACCATATTTCTTGTGAGTCAATTTTGCCCTTGCGTGTACCAGGACGAATATCGTCCGGTGTTTTAATTTTCCGGACTTTTGCAAAATGATCTTGACCAAACTCTACACGGCATCCGTAGTCTAACAGTCGCTGACCACCCTTGGGCTCAGGCATTTTATCCTTAGCCCACATAAATGTACACTGTACATAGTAGCGTGTTTCTTTAGGACCTTCTACAAGTTCCCCGTCCAGCCAGTTTTCGTAGACATAAACATCTAATTCGTCAATTACACGTTCAAAGTCTTTGAGCAAACTTAGGCTGTTATTAGAACCGTAAATGTTCTCTATGTTGCTGATAATGTCTTTAATGTCGGCCATAATATCTCCCATTGTATTTATCAGTCAAAATACAAACATAACATATAACTTTCTAATCCGTTTGTTAAATACTTTTGTGTTCGGCTACGGACACTACGGTTTGAGGTCCGTGCCTAACGCATAACAAGGAGGGCTAACCTTATATGAAAAGAAAAAGAGCAGCAGTACTGAAGGCTAACACCTATCAAGAAGCGTCTAATGTAATTAAATTAGTAGATAACACACCCTACAAAAAGCGTCCAAGAGTTCAAATATACCCTAAAAACCTAAGCCAAGAAAACTATCTGTTAAAGCTAAACGATCCGACTAAAATGATCGTATTTGCTACAGGTCCAGCCGGCACGGGCAAAACAATGCTAGCGGTACAATGGGCTATTGATCAGCTGAAATATGGTGATGCTGATAAGATTATAGTTACTAGACCAGCCGTTTCAGTAGACGAAGAGCACGGTTTCCTACCAGGCGATCTAAATGAAAAGATGGCCCCATGGACAAGACCGATCTTTGATGTAATCGCTGAGAATTACAATGCTAAAGAGATTGAACATATGGTTGCAGAAGGAATCATAGAAACCAGCCCACTAGCATATATGCGAGGCAGAACATTCAAGAATGCTATAGTCATAGCCGACGAAATGCAAAACACAACACCTAGTCAGATGAAAATGCTGCTTACACGACTAGGTCAGGGATCAAAGATGGTCGTTACTGGAGATCTACAGCAGGCCGACCGCCCTAGCAATAATGGGTTGCTTGAATTCCTGAAGTTATATAATAACTTTGAAAATCACAGGTATGTAGACATCTGTCACTTCACTGTGGGTGACGTAGAACGACACGAAGCTGTAAAGGAGATACTAGCAATTTACGGAGACTCTTGAAACTCGGGAGGCAAATGAGGAGTTAACTGCTCCCCTAGTAGCCTCTTGTAAAACTCAACCATGTCGTCAAATCCAGCTTCTTTGTTGAGGGTGTTTTTGACGACTTTTTTATATCTAAAGTCTAGAATAACTTTGGCATTCTGCAGATGTTTGGGCCTAATGCTGTTTTTAAATTCAGTAACTTCATCCCACTTGCCTGTGGGCTTTTGAAGGTAAGTGACAATCATATATCTGCCGGTGTTCATTTTTCTTCCTTGATTTGTTTTACTTCGACTCCTGATTTTTCGAGGAATTTGACTCCCGAATCATCTCTATAGTTTTCACTATAATATACACTACGAATGCCTGACTGATAAATGAGCTTGGCACAGTCGAGACAAGGCATGTGAGTAACAAATAGGTCAGCCCCAAGACCACTGTTGTTAGACTTCGCCAATTTTGCAATAGCATTTGATTCTGCATGTAATACCTCTGGTTTAGTTTTTAACCGATAACGACCTTGCATTGGGTTACCATCGGCATCTAAGTAAGTGCCTTCGTAGGGCCAACCTTCTTCAATCTCTTCTGGACTTAGCCAACCACCACCACTGCACCATTCGACATCTTCACAGTTGTTGTCCCATCCTGCAGGCATACCATTATATCCATAGCTGATAACGGTATCGTCTTTGACAATCACAGCACCTACATGCAGACGCTTTGCATGACTGAGTTCAGCACAGCGTTTGGCCCAGTCCATATAAAGATTGATAAATTTATTCTTCATTGATTTCCATCCAAGTATGGTCGCCCATATATTTTACCTGTGCCTGGTATTCGTAATCTTCTGGAGCACTACTTGACCAATCGTTAGGTCCGTGTTGCGTTAGTAGCGTATGTTGCTTTCGCTGGTCCCATACCAACCAATAGATATTACCCATTACTGGTTGAAACTGATATACCGCCCCATGCACTGCATCGGTAATATCTAATCTACGCTTAATGGCCTGTGCTTGTTTTTCTAATACACTAACCAATTCCATTATACGATCATACTCTTGCTGGGCATAGATCCTAGCATGATTGATCATTAGATCTTTTTGCTTGGTTACAGGGACTAGATCAAATTTAACTCCACCTGCTTCCGTAGGATACTCTGATACATTTCTATTAAAGAAAGGTACCAATGTTCCACCTATGTCAGCATCAAAACTATTTCTGCCTTTGGCTAGGTTTGATTTTTCTTCATCTGCCATTAAAGCCGTGCTAGTTTAATTAAAACAGCCGCAAGATTAATTTCAACATCAACTACCAGTGTGTGATCAACGATGCCTTGTTTGAGAATAAGAATTGCGGCATCTTGTTTTGCCTCTTCGCCAAAGATAGTAATGTTGTCATAGAGCCAGCGATAGACTTCTTCCATTTCTTCTGCACGGAGTTTTCCGCAAAGCAATTTGCGGGCATCTGAAATCTTTCCAGCTTTAAAAAGTTCAACCATGTCAAACTTCCAGTCAGCTTCGCCACCATCTGCTTTGTTAGGAGCCTCAAGTTTGCCTTCGTTGACGTTTTGTTGTACGAGATTAATACATTTTCTAAGATCAGGATAGGCTACTTTAACATAAAGATCTAGGGTATCAAGATCAAAGTCCACGGCTTCTTCAACTAAAATAGTAGCGACTCGAGCAGTGAACTCGGTCATGTCAGTCCTTTCTACATGGAACCCTTGACATCTACTATGTAAAGCAGGAATAATCCTGTTAGG
>Ga0209191_1002506_pt1 | contig 11374 bp, 9 predicted proteins | sample S_130626_EF_Meta_FD_187320 | JGI IMG/M metagenome (GOLD analysis project Ga0209191, IMG submission 187320) | Freshwater microbial communities from Lake Simoncouche, Canada to study carbon cycling - S_130626_EF_MetaG (SPAdes) (version 2) | ecosystem: Environmental > Aquatic > Freshwater > Lake ... | reverse complement strand
AAGTGTGGATCTTTATTCTCCAAAAGTTGTGCGCAGTACTGCTGGTTCACTCTGGCACACACCGGTCTTTGAAAACATAGAGTTATCGACAGTTTTAGCCCTTGGTGTGCAAGCTTTCACTTTGGCTGCTGAGGGTCAAAAAACACTGAAAGATCTGAAGATCACTAAAGATTGTGTAGCAATATTTGGCAATGAGGCCAGGGGATTAGCAACTGCCCAAGGCGTATCTTCCATTGAACAAGTCAAAATATCGATGCCTGGTAATGCCGAAAGCCTGAATCTTTCAGCGGCGGCAACCATTGTTATGTATCACCTAGCAAATATCCCATCTTCCTAAACTCTCACAGGATAGAGTTGGCTCTATGCGCCAAGAAGATGTCTCACAATGGGTCAAAGATGCCCAAGTTGCCTTTGGCGCCGCTACAGATCTAGATTCTCTCAAAGCTGCTCGTTTAGCCCATGCTGGAGATAAAGCACCGATTTCACTTGCATCCAGAACTCTTGGCTCTCTAACACCGGATGAAAAAGCTAGTTTTGGAAAAATTATTGGAGATGGCAAAGCTTCCATTGCCCAGGCTCTAGCGCAAGCAACGCAAAAGCTAGAGGCAGAGCGCGATAAGAAAGTTTTGCTAGAAGAAGTTGTCGATATTACTTTGCCGGTTAATCGCAGACATCGCGGTGGTCTGCATCCGATTTCGATTATTAAAAATGAGGTTTCTGACTTCTTCATCGAGCAGGGTTATGCAGTTGCTGAAGGCCCAGAGCTTGAATCAGGTTGGTTGAACTTTGATGCACTCAATATCCCTGCAGATCACCCAGCTCGCACAATGCAGGACACATTCTTTGTTGATCCAGTTGAATCAGGAATGGTGCTTCGTACTCACACATCACCTGTTCAAATTCGCACGATGCTGACTCAGACTCCACCCATTTATGTCATCTGTCCTGGTCGAACATTTAGAGCAGATGAACTGGATGCAACACACAGCCCAGTTTTCCATCAGGTTGAAGGATTAGTTGTTGATAAGGGCATCACGATGGCCCACCTCAAAGGAACGCTGGATAACTTTGCCCGTCATATGTTTGGTCCAGATGTGACAACACGCCTTCGTCCTTCGTTTTTCCCTTTTACTGAGCCAAGTGCTGAAGTTGACATATTTTTTAACAATCGCTGGATTGAATGGGGCGGTTGTGGAATGGTCAATCCAAAGGTTCTACAAAGTTGCGGGATAGATACCGATGTTTATAGTGGCTTTGCTTTTGGAATGGGATTAGAGCGAACCTTGATGGTGCGACATGGCATTACAGATATGCATGACATCGTTGAAGGAGACTTGCGCTTCACGCGCCAATTCGGGGTGGGACTCTAATGCGCGCACCTCTATCGTGGATTAAAGAGTTTGTAGATATCCCTGCAAAGGTTAATGCAGATGAAATCTCTGATGGCCTTATTCGAGTTGGCTTTGAAGTTGAGGAAATCATCTACCAAGGCGCTGATTTAACTGGTCCACTCAAGTTTGCAAAGGTTCTCTCAATTGAAGAGTTAACTGAACACAAAAAGCCTATTCGCTATGTGGGCCTTGATTGTGGCGAAAAAGAAACTCGCTACGTGATTTGTGGGGCCACGAATTTTGCAGTGGGGGACTTGATTGTTGCCGCTCTTCCAGGGGCTGTGCTGCCTGGGAACTTTGCCATCGGAGCACGTGAGACTTATGGAAAAACTTCTAATGGAATGATCTGTTCTGCTCGCGAACTAGGTATTAGTGACGAGCATTCGGGCATCATGGTTTTCTCAGAGGCCGATGCAAAAATGGGTGCCGATGCAATCGAAGGTTTGCAGATTAATGATGTGATTTTTGACGTAGCAGTTAATCCAGATCGCGGATATGCATTGAGCATTCGAGGAATAGCACGCGAGGTTGCTGGTTCCCTTGGCCTCAAGTTCACAGATCCAGTGGATGCACTGCGCTCAGTAAAGTTTTCAGAAACAGGCAAAGGTGTGAATGCAAAGATTGAGGATAAATCATCAGCGTCGGTTTTCTACCTTCGAACAATGTCTAGCTTTGATCCAAGAGCCACAACACCGCTATGGATGCGCAGACGTATTGAAAAGATGGGTATGCGCTCTATTTCACTCGTTGTAGATGTTACTAACTACGTCATGTTAGAACTTGGCCAACCATTGCACGCTTTCGATAAATCAAAAATCAAAGGTGGGCTCACAGTTAAAAGCGCTGGCAAGGCACAGAAATTTGTTACCTTGGATGGGCAAGAGCGCACATTAGATCCAGATGACTTGATGGTTTGTGATGATGAGCAACCTCTGGCATTAGCTGGAACTATGGGTGGGCTTTCATCTGAAATCACGCAAACAACTACCGAGATTGCTCTGGAAGCGGTTCGATTTGATCCAGTGTGTATTGCTAAGAATTCACGCAGACACAAACTCTCATCTGAGGCATCAAGGCGTTTAGAGCGAAGTGTTGATCCATCTTTGGCAGAGTTTGCATCAGCGCGATTTGTTCAACTACTCACTGAACACAGTTCTGCCGTGCATGTGGCAACTGTTGTCGCCGGGGAGCCGATATACCCAGCCGTTGTGAAAATTGATCCAACCTATATTGCTAAGATTTTGGGCTTTGAGGTTTCAAATGCTGATGTGGCTCGCATTTTGCGCCTGGTTGGCTGCGATGTGGATGAGAAGAGTTGGATGGTTGATCCACCATCATGGCGCGCAGATTTAGTTGGGGTTGCTGACTTTGCCGAAGAAGTAGCACGCATGATCGGTTACGACAAAATTCCATCCATCTTGCCACCACGTCCTTTGCACGCATCGCTAACCCCAACTCAAAAGCGACGCAGAGCAGTTGCGACAATGCTTGCAAGTCGTGGATTAGCTGAAGTTCAGACTTTCCCATTCACAAACCAAGAAACTATTGATGCGATGGGCTTTGTTGGAGAACGTGCATCGACGTATGCAATTGCTAACCCAATGTCTGAAGAGTTCCCTTTAATGCGCGTTCATTTAGTTCCAGGATTGATTGAGGTTGCGCAGCGCAATATCAGCCGCGGAGCTAAGGACTTTGCAATCTTTGAAATGGGATCAATTTTTCGTAGTGCACAGAAATTAGTCCCAGCAATTTCACCTGACTTATCCAAGCGACCAAGCCAAAAGGTTATTGAAGGGATTTTTGCTTCCGTTCCACCACAGGCTTATCACGTGGCTGGTTTGCTCGTAGGAAAAGTTGAGAATGAAAATTGGCAAGGAAAAGCTCGTGCATATACCTGGCACGATGCAATTGAGTATGCCCAAGATATTTTGGCGCTATGTAATCTGGAGTGGAGTATTAAGCGCTCTGATTTTGCACCGTGGCATCCAGGACGATGCGCAGAATTAATTGTTGATGGCAAAGCAGTGGCACATGCCGGAGAACTACACCCTCGAATTATTGCTAAATACGGATTACCTGAGCGAAGTGTGGCATTTGCTGTTGGACTCAGTGTTCTTCCAGATTCATCGCTCGTGCGTCCAACTCGAGTTGGAACAATGCCAGCAGCGTTGCAAGATGTGGCTTTAATTGTTGATGAGAAGGTGACGGCAGCTGAAGTTCAAGCGGCGTTAACCGAGGGTGCTGGAGATTTACTTGAATCTATTTCTCTCTTTGATCGCTACGACAAGATTGGCGACGGCAAGATTTCCCTAGCTTTCACCCTTGTCTTTAGAGCACCCGATCGCACGTTGACTGGCGATGAGGTTTCAGCCATGCGTGAGGCAGCTACTGCGGTGGCGGCCAAGAAGTGTGGGGCAGTAGTCCGCACCGCATAAATATGCAGGTGTTTGCATAAATATCGGCTAGCAGTTATCCTAGGGCCATGAAAACAGCGGTCATCGGTGCAAGTGGCTATGCCGGGGGAGAACTCCTTCGTTTGCTAGCAGTACATCCCCATTTTCAAGTTACGGCCATTAGCGCCCATTCAAATGCTGGGGAGCTAGTAACGTCAGTGCATCCGCACCTCACAACTCACAATGGTGAGAAGTTTCTGGCTGTTTCAGAGATTGATTTTTCAGATATCGAGCTCGTCTTTATCGCGTTGCCTCATGGTGAATCGGCCTCACTTATTGCAAAGATTCCATCTACGGCAAAGATCGTGGATCTAGGTGCTGATTACAGATTAGAAGATGCTTCTGCGTGGGAGAAATACTATGGAGGAGCCCATGCTGGAGCTTGGGTATATGGGTTAGCTGAACTTAGCGCGAAACAACGTCAAGCCATTGCCAAGGAAAGCAAAGTCGCCAATCCTGGCTGCTATGCAACGGCCATTACTTTAGGTATTGCACCTGCAGTCAATCATGTTGATGTTAGCGATGTTGTTGTTGTTGCAGCATCAGGAACAACTGGGGCAGGTAGAAGCGCCAAGATCAATTTGATTGCAAGTGAAGTGATGGGTTCCCTGACCTCATACAAGTTTGGTGGGGTTCATCAACACACACCAGAAATAGAACAAGCTGTATCTGCCCTCGCGCAAAAGGCTGTAAAGATCTCTTTCACGCCAATTCTTGCTCCTATGCCTCGCGGAATACTGGCAACTATTACGGCCAAATTGATAAAGCCTATGAGTTCAAAAGAGGCACACGATCTATTTTCTCAGCACTATGCAGGGGAGTACTTCGTAGATGTATTGCCTCTGGGTCAGATGCCTAAGACTGGTTCAGTTACGGGATCCAACAAGGTGCAAATTCAGGTTGCTGTTGATGAACACACAAACCGCTTAGTGATCAGTGTTGCCCTGGATAACTTAGGAAAAGGCGCAGCTAGCCAAGCTATTCAAAACGCCAACATCATTACTGGTTTTCACGAAGGTTCTGGATTATCAACTGATGGGTTAGGCGCATGAAACTACCTGCCGGCTTTGTGGGGGCTGCATGTGCTGCTGGCTTAAAGAGCACAGGGGCACTTGATTTAACGCTGATTGAGAACACAGGCCCTTCCTTTTTCGGCACTGCGGTTTTCACATCAAACAAAGTAGTTGCAGCACCGGTCATTTGGAGTAAGCAAGTAGTTAAGGATCAGATTGTTAGAGCAGTTGTGCTCAACTCCGGCGGAGCCAATGCCTGCACCGGGCCACAAGGCTTTGCCGATACGCATGCAACTGCTGAGTTAGTGGGAGAACTTCTAGATATTTCATCAGGTGAAGTAGTTGTCTGCTCAACTGGACTCATTGGTGAATTACTGCCTATGAGAAAGATTGAAAGTGGCATTAGAGCTATTGCAACGGTGCTCAAATCTGAATCATTGCAGGAGTGTGCACAAGCAATCATGACAACGGATTCAGTGCCAAAGATTGCACAAGCAACATTAGGAAAAGTCCAAGTGGCGGGTATTGCCAAAGGCGCTGGAATGTTAGCACCAGCATTAGCAACCATGCTTTCGGTTGTTATGACAGATGGAGAAGTCAGTTCTAATGCGGCTCAGATATTTGCTCAAGTAACTGATAGAACCTATAACCGTATTGATTCAGATGGCTGTACATCAACAAATGACACTGTTCTCTTTATGGCATCTGGTGCCTCAGGGCAGACACTTTCTGATTCAGAGTTAGAAGAATTGCTGATGAAAGTTTGCGGATCACTTGCGGCCCAACTTATTGAAGATGCTGAAGGTTCTACGAAGTCAGTTGCAATTACCGTCAACAATGCAGTCAGTGAAAATGATGCAGTTGAAGTAGGCAGAGCCTGTGCTCGAAACAACTTACTCAAGGCAGCAATCTTTGGTGGTGATCCAAATTGGGGAAGAGTATTAGCTGCAGTCGGCACAGCAGATGCCCATATGGATCCACTAACTATTGATGTTTCTCTCAATGGTGTTCAAGTGTGCACAAACAGCGCACCGGATGCCGATAAGAGCAAAGTTGATTTTAGTAATCGTTTGGTAGAAATTGTGATTGATTTAAAGGTTGGCACTGCCAGTGCAACTGTCATGACTAATGATCTTTCACATGACTATGTGCATGAGAACTCGGCGTATTCAACATGATCGTCGTTAAATTCGGTGGGCATGCCATGAAGGATGAAAACGGCGCTTTTGCTGGGGCAATTGCAGCTGCTCAAGCAACAGGAGAATCCGTTGTTGTGGTCCACGGCGGGGGACCCCAAATTGATGCAGCGTTGAAAGCCAAGGGAATTGAAAGTTCATTCGTAGGTGGCTTTCGCTTCACGACACCAGAGATTTTTAACGTTGTGGAATCTGTACTTGCTAATGAAGTGGGACCAAAAGTTGCTCAGGTTCTTATTTCCGGCGGGATTAAGGCCCAAGCACTATCCGGTCGCACATTGCCAACTCTGATTGCGAAAAGGAAGACAACCCTGGTTGATGGAAGTAGCGCGGATTTGGGGCGCGTGGGTGATGTTGTAAGAGTCGATGTTTCAGTGCTCAAGGAATTAGTGAGTGAAGGAATCGTGCCGGTTGTTGCACCTGTTAGTAGCGATGTAGACAGCGATAGTGGGTTAAACGTTAATGCCGATTTGGCTGCTGCAGCTATTGCCGGCTCACTAGATGCTTCGGCATTAATAGTTATGACCGATGTTGCCGGCATTTATCGCAATTGGCCAGATACTTCTTCTTTGATTGAATCCATTTCATCAGAGGAGCTCAATTCCATAAAGGCAGGTTTTGCAGAGGGGATGGCACCTAAAGTTCAAGCTGCGCTGGATGCAGTAGCAAGTGGGGCCAAGGCTGTGAGAATTATTGATGGCACTGATCCACATAGTTTTGCAGATGCATTGTTGAGCAAAGGTGGAACGTTGGTGATTGCATGAAAAACACAGATCTCATAAAGCAGTGGAAGAGCACGACACAGAACAATTACGGTGTGCCATCCCTGGCTTTGGTTAAGGGTAAAGGGATAGTCGTTACTGATGCCGATGGAAAGCAGTACTTAGATTTCTTAGGCGGAATCGCAACTAGCATTTTGGGTCATGCTCATCCAGCAATAGTGAGAGCTGTTAGCAAACAAATTGCACAGCTAAGTCATGTGAGCAATTTCTATGCCCATCCCAACGCCCTAGCGTTGGCTGCAAAGTTAGTTGAAATGACTGGCGATAAAAGCGCCCGAGTTTTCTTTTGCCAATCTGGTGCTGAAGCTAATGAGGCAGCGTTAAAGCTCTCCCGTCGCACAGGTCGTAATCGAATAATTGCTGCGCAAGGTGCTTTCCACGGTCGCACTATGGGTGCACTCTCATTGACTGGGCAACCAGCAAAGCGCGAACCATTCTTGCCATTGGTTAAGGGCGTCAAGCATGTTGCCTTTGGCGATATTGAAGCGATGCGTCGTGCTATTTCAAGAAAGACTGCAATGGTGATCCTGGAGCCAATCATGGGTGAAGCCGGAGTGATAATTCCACCGGTTGATTACTTAGCTCAGGTCAGAAAGCTCTGCGATACATATGGTGTGTTGTTAGTAATTGATGCTGTGCAAACAGGAATGGGTCGCACAGGGGATTGGTTTGGATATGAGTACTCAGGGATAAAGCCTGATGTGATTACGTTGGCAAAGGGTCTAGGCGGTGGATTGCCATTAGGGGCAATGATCGCTTTAGGTAAAGCAGCATCACTATTTGAGGCAGGAGATCACGGCACAACTTTTGGTGGCAATCCCGTAACGACTGCAGCCGGCCTTGCAGCAATTTCAGTTATTGAAAAAGACAAGCTCATAGAAAAGACAGTTCTGCATCATGAATACCTCTTAACAGAGTTAGCAATGGTTAAAGGTGTGAAGGAAGTGCGCGGAGCTGGTCTACTTATTGGTATTGAGTTGGATTCCCCAGTTGCAAAAGATTTTGCGGCCAAGATGGCAAAAGCTGGGGTTTTAGTTAATGCGGCCAATGAATCAACTATTCGAATTGCACCTGCTCTCATTGTTACTCAGGCACAGTTGATCAAATTTGTTTCCATCTTCAGAAAGGTGATCAGTGATGGCAAGTAATGCAACCAATGTTTCTGCCCGCAGAGCTAGGGCAATTGCACTCATTCAATCTGGAGTAGTTCATTCCCAGTCTGATTTGGTTGCTGCCTTGAAAAAGAGTGGATATAGAGTTACTCAGGCAACGGCTAGCAGAGATTTAGAAGAAATTGGTGCGGTTAGAGGACGTGGCAAGGATGGGGAATCTGTTTACCAAATTCGAGAGTCCTCTGATGATGCTCTTTCTCGTATCAATCCTGTTCCATCAAAGTTAATACTCTCCGTTGATCACAGCGCCAATTTGGCCGTGATTCATACTCCACCAGGAGCGGCGCAGTTCGTTGCAAGTTCACTCGACCACGCCAATCTCACAGGTGTTATTGGCACGATTGCAGGCGACGACACGATTATCCTTGTGTCCAAGAAAGCTACTGGTGGGGCTCAGTTAGCGAAAGAATTACTGGCTTACGCAGCAACTAAGAATGGGAGAAAGTAAATGGCGCTCTGGGGTGCACGCTTTAGTGATGGCCCAGCTGATGCTGTCTTTGCACTCTCTCGCAGCGTGCATTTTGATTGGCGTCTAGCCCCTTATGACATTCGCTCATCTTTGGCGCATTTAGCTGTTTTGGAGTCAAGTAAATTAGTTTCAAAAGAAGATGCGATAGCTATTCGCGGCGCTCTTAAAGAATTGGCAGTTGAAGTATCAAAAGGCTCATTTGTAGCTCAAGCAGAGGATGAAGATGTTCATAGCGCTTTGGAGCGCGGCCTAACTGCCAAGTTAGGCGCAGTCGGTGGGGCACTTCGTGCTGGGCGCTCTCGTAATGATCAAGTCACAACTGATCTTCGTCTCTTTGCCATCGATCACATGTTGGAAGTTGCTTCATTGATTACCGCGTTGAATATCGCGATTTTGAACAAGGCCAGTGAGTATGTCAACGATAGTGCGCCAGGTTTTACTCATATTCAACATGCACAGCCCGTTTCATTTGGGCATGAATTAGCAAAGCATGCACATGCATTTGCTAGAGACTTAGATCGCATTAACGATTGGCTCAAGCGCACATCAGTTAGCTCGCTAGGAGCAGGTGCACTGGCAGGTTCATCACTTCCATTAGATCCAGCACGCACTGCAAAAGAGCTTGGTTTTGATTCTAGTTTTGCCAACAGCATTGATGCCGTCAGTGATCGCGATTATGTTGCAGAGGCGCTATTCATCTGCGCAACAATAGGTTTGCACTTATCTCGAATTGGTGAAGAGTGGACGCTGTGGGCATCAACAGAGTTTGCTTGGGCCAAGGTTGCAGATGAGTACTCAACGGGTTCATCAATTATGCCTCAGAAGAAAAATCCCGACATGGCAGAACTTGCACGAGGCAAATCTGGCCGACTGATTGGCAATTTAGTATCAGTGATGACAATGCTTAAGGGATTGCCTTTTGCCTATAACCGCGATCTGCAAGAAGATAAAGAACCACTCTTTGACAGTATCGACACGTTGCTCCTCACACTTCCAGCAATTACTGGAATGGTTGCCACAACCGATTTTGATCGCGAAAAAATGGCACTGGCAGCACCTACTGGATTCTCTCTTGCTACAGAGATAGCAGATTATTTGGTTCGAAAGAATGTTCCATTTGCTTCTGCTCATGAATCTGCTGGAAAATGTGTTGCGTTGTGTGAAAAGAGTTCACGTCAATTACATGAACTGCGCGATGAAGAGTTTAAATCTATCCATCCATCTCTAGATGGGGGAGTAAGGCAAGTTCTTAACGTGGCTGGGGCTTTGAGTTCGCGGACAACTGCCGGAGGAACTGCGCCGGCGTTAGTGGGCGAACAAATTAAGAGCGCGCTTGATGAAAATGCGACGCAATCTAAGAAAATAGCCGCCAAAGCCAAGGCCTTTTCAGAGATGATGGGTGCATGAACCTTCTAGAAGATCTTCGCTGGCGCGGGCTGTTAGCCCAGTCCACTGATGAGGCGGCTTTGCTTGAATCACTTAAAAAACCCATCACTTTGTATGTGGGCTTTGATCCAACTGCGCCATCACTACACGTGGGCAATCTCGTAGTTCTTCTCGTTCTTCGCCGCTTTCAATTAGCTGGTCACACACCTATTGCCCTTGTGGGCGGTGCTACAGGATTAGTGGGAGATCCCAGCGGTAAGAATGAAGAGCGCACACTCAACAGCACTGAAATCGTTGAGGGCTGGGTTAATCGTATTCGCACTCAAGTCTCTGCCTTCCTTGATTTTAGTGAAGCTGAGAATAAGGCTGTTGTTGTCAATAATCTGGACTGGACGTCTCCATTGAGTGCAATTGAATTCTTGCGCGATATTGGCAAGCACTTTAGTGTCAATCAAATGCTCGCTAAGGATTCAGTCTCTGCCAGATTAGAAGCAGGTGGCATTTCATACACAGAATTTTCTTACCAAGTTTTGCAGTCCTATGATTTCTTAGAACTCTACCGCCGCAACAATTGCACATTGCAGTTAGGCGGTTCAGATCAATGGGGCAACATTGTTGCTGGTTTAGATTTGATTCGTCGTGTGGAGCAGGGAAGTGGGCATGCACTTACTGTGCCACTGTTGACTAAAGCTGATGGCACTAAGTTTGGCAAAACTGCTGGGGGATCAGTGTGGCTAGATCCTGCTATGACTTCTCCTTATGCTTTCTTCCAGTACTGGTTAAACACCGATGATAAAGATGTGATCAACTTTCTTAAGGTCTTTTCTTTCAAATCGCATGAAGAAATTACCGCACTTGAAAACGCTCATAGAGAAAATCCTGGTTTGAGAGAAGCACATCGCGCCCTTGCCCGTGAATTAACTGCACTCGTGCATTCACAAGCAACAACAGATCGAGTAGAAGCAGCTGCAAAGGCTTTATTTGGCCAAGGAGATCTGACAGAACTTGATGAGGAAACATTGGCGGGCGCACTTGCTGAACTACCTCGTACTACAGTGTCGAAAAATGATGCCATTCCAACGTGGGTAGATCTCCTAGCAGCAACTGGTGTTGTTGACTCGAAATCTGCTGCGCGCCGCATTGTTAAAGAAGGTGGCGCATATCTCAATAATGAAAAGATCTCCGGCGAAGATTTTGTACCTCAAAAATCTGACTTTTTATGCGGTAAATATGCGGTTTTGCGAAAAGGCAAGCGGGATTTAGCCGCTGTGGAGCTCATCTAAAAAACGCCTTTTTTCCCCTAAAACGCTAGCGGGCCAACGTTTTTTGATATGTACAAAGTGGGTAAAAAGCAGTGAGAACCCCGATTTGACCCCCTTGGCCCCGGGGGTTATAGTTTCCCTCTTGCTGTGAAACGGACGATTGAGGCCGAACAGCATTGATTCCCAGATCTAGAGCTTCATTGAGCGCGGTTTGACCGTGCCTGCGTGTATGCACTAGGTTTGGCGGTCT
>Ga0209191_1002505_pt1 | contig 11376 bp, 6 predicted proteins | sample S_130626_EF_Meta_FD_187320 | JGI IMG/M metagenome (GOLD analysis project Ga0209191, IMG submission 187320) | Freshwater microbial communities from Lake Simoncouche, Canada to study carbon cycling - S_130626_EF_MetaG (SPAdes) (version 2) | ecosystem: Environmental > Aquatic > Freshwater > Lake ... | reverse complement strand
TTTTGCAACCACCCATTTGTAGGATTTATGCCCTGAACAATTTCGTTTAATGAATGTACGCCCAGCCAGTCGGTATTTTTAATACTACCGTCTACGGGCAAACTATAATTATATTGCAGACTTCTTTTTGGGATAAAATTTCCATGCCAATAAGCAATATTTCCATCTGCATCCGCATATACGGTATTGTTGCTGTTGTTGGATAATAAGGATAATGCAGTTTGATACTCTTTTAAATTGCTTGCTTTTGTTCTAGTCCAACATTCAATCAAAGCATTTAAGGAACGATTATTTTCCTTTAAGCTTAACCATTTATCTTCTCGACTTCCCATTATGGGTCCATGCCCAGATGCATAAGTTGTAAAATTTTTGGTTCGCCTTTCCCCATTTTCAAGATAACTAACTGGGATTTGTTTTTTTTGTAACGGGATCGTTTTTTTATCCAATTCATAAAACCATGCCTCATTTTTTTTTGATACTTTTTCTTCAAAAACGTCTGCTACATCAGCATAACCAGTAGTGTGCATCCATCCACAATGCTCATTGAAGCCCTGATAAATAAACATTTGTCCCCAAGTAACAGCACCGTATACGTTTAATCCTTGTTCACTTGACATGTGCATTTCTGATCTGAAATAAAAAGGAACATGTGGATTAATATACAATAAGGCAGTTCCATTTTTGCTATGTTTGGGAGCGATAGCGAATCCATTGGATCCCTTTAAAGTTTTTTCCTCCATATCATAAGGGGAGAGGTCGTTTTCATCGAGTTGCGATGTTGTAATATCTTCTGAAATACTAACTACATTTTTATTAACACCATAAAACTGTTTTACATCCTTTACTTTAATTCCACCCGTTCGAGTCGGGGAAACACTTCCATCTGTCCACATTAAATGATACCAGGGTTTGAAGTAATTAATTACTTTTGGTTTGACCTCAGGGTGTTTGTATAAATAATAATTTAATCCGTCCGCATGTGCAACAAGTAATGCTTTAAACCAGGCAGGAGCGTTATTAAAATCTTTAATAGCATCGCTGCTGTCTTGAATTAGTCGCATCATTAAGTCATCATAAATTGCATTAGCTCCTTTTATTTCAGCGGTTCTCCCTAACATTTCTAAATAATTCAGTTCAATTTGCTCAAAATTTTCCTCGCATTGCGCATACATTAAACCAAAAACGGCATCCGCATCTGTTTTACCGTAAATGTGTGGGATGCCCCATTCATCTCTAATAATAGTTACTTGGTTTGCCTGTTTTTCCCATCTCACTTTTTCAAGTGCGGTAAATTTCTGGGCATTAGAAATGCTTGGTTGAATAGCATTACCCACCATGACCAATATTAAAATTAGATAAAGCTTTTTCATATTTTATAGTCTCCTAATTTTTAATAAAATTGGCCCCTTTTTACTAAATAGTAAATTAATTAAAATAATAGCGCATTAAATACCCCAAGATTTTATACGTGCTAAATCTATTTTAGCAGCTTCAAGTGGTGTTTTATCTTGATAGGATTCTTGCTCCACAATATAATGATGTGCTCCACCAATTTTTTTAGCAAGCAATGCGATTGCCTTAGGATTCACAACGCCATCGCCGAGGATAGTACTCTCATAACCATCACCCATCTCACCTTTCGCAACTTTGATTTCATCTTTTACATGTAAGGATGGGAAACGGCCAGGGTATTTATTAATCCAATCGTCTCCTCTTGCACCAGCGCCATACATATTACCAAAGTCAAGTTGTTGCACTACTAATGAAGGATCCGTATGTTTTAAAATTAAATCATAAATTAATTCACCATTTACTTTTTCTTTAAATTCAAAATCATGATTATGGTAGCCAAATTTCATTCCTTGTTTTTTACATAACTCGCCACACTTATTAAATAATTCTACTTGAAACATAAATGCGTCAAATGATTTTCTAACTTTTGAATCAATGGAAGGACTAATCACATAAGTTTGACCAAGTGTAGCAGCATCATCAATGGTATATTTCCAAGCATCCGTAAAATCATTTTTTGCTTTATCAAAATGATTTAAATCCATAACGGTGTGACCACTTGGCATATGTAATCCTAAAGAGTCCAATACTTTCTTAAATTCAGTAGCCGTCCAACCATAAAATTTACGATTAATATAATTAGCGTGTTCCACATGCTCATAGCCCATTTTTGCCAATTCGGTTAAAGTATCTAGTGGATTTTTTCCCATATCTGCACGAACAGAATATAATTGTATACCAATTAAATTTTTAACTTTTGCAATGGTGTCATTTTTTGACCATAACACACTTGGTTTTAAACTTGCGCCTGCTAATACCAATGAAGCGTTTTGAATAAATTTTCGTCTTGAATTTTGCATTTTGCCTATTTTTAGAAATTAAATTTACAATAAGATAAGTACAGTTAAATCATCGTTTATAGAATTCAGGGTGTGCGTTTTGATTAATCATGGATGGCGCCATTTAAGTTTTTTAGCGAAGTGGTTAACTTGTAATGGATAGGATCCAAAATAGCGGTACCCGCCGTTCATACAAAACCCTATATTTTGGTTAAACTATCCCCCAAAATAAGCGTCAAAAGGCGGTTGCTTACATGCCAATTCAGCTTATAATATTACTAAAAGGGGGTGTAACCATCGAATTTTAATTTGAAATTACCGCTTATCCAAAAATGAGCTGTTTTATATAAAAACTGGGTCCTTAAAAGCCTGCAAAACCAACTATTTACGAATTGTGTCGTAATTTTATAAAATGAATAAAATAATCAAAATGAAAGGATTTTTGTTAACGATGTTTTTAGGGATGAGTTTGTTGGGTATAGCGCAAACGTTTACCATTGAGGGAACCGTAGTGGATAGTGTAAGCAAGCGAAACTTGGCTTCTGCAACCATTTCAATAGTAAAAGCGAAGGATTCTTCATTAGTGAGCTTTGCAAGAAGTAATGAACAGGGATTTTTCTCCGTGAAGTCAGTTCCAGTCGGAAGCTATTTAATTTCCATTTCCTATGTTGGTTTTATTCAACAATGGATTGCCTTTAAAACTGGCAAAAATGCCAAAATAGATTTAGCGAACATATATATGCTGGATGCAAGCAGTTTGTCAACAGTGACCGTTACTGCTCGTAGGCCTCCAGTGGTGATTAACGGAGACTCTATTGAGTTTAATGCTGAAAATTTTAAAACAGCTCCCAATGCTGTGGTGGAGGATTTATTGAAAAAGATGCCAGGTATTGAGGTGGATAAATCAGGTGCCATTACGGTGAATGGTAAAACAGTCACTAAGGTATTCGTGAATGGAAAAGAGTTTTTTACAGGTGACCCTAAAATGGCTACACGTAACTTACCTGCGGATGCAATTGACAAAATTCAGGTATATGATCGCAAATCCGATCAATCCATGTTTACAGGTATTGATGATGGTAGCGAAGAAACTGCTATTAACTTAAAGGTGAAAAAGGACAGAAACCAATCCAATTTTGGAAAATTAACAGGCGGTGGCGGTGTCCCAGAACGTTTTGATTTAAGAGGAAATTTAAATAGAATCAATAATGATGAGCAGTTCTCTATTATTGGTTCTGGTAATAATATTAATCGGCAGGATTTTTCAGCCCGTGACTTTTCTAGCTTCTCTGGAGGTGGTGGTGGTGGCCGTCCTGGCGGTGGTGGTGGTGGAATGTCCTTTGGTGGCGGTGGCGGTGGAAATGGCGGTGGCGGCGGTGGTGGTGGCGAAGGCGTTGCAACAACCATTTCAGGTGGTGGTAATTACTCCAATGTATTTAATGATAAAAGAACTGATTTTAATGCGAACCTATCCTTGAGTGATATTGATCGTTTTAATAAAAGTAATTCCTATACACAAAATTTAACGCCAGGGAATTTATTTAACCGATCTGATAATTCAATAAGCAATTCCAAAAGTAAACAACAAAGTCTTGGAACTACTATTGACCATAAAGTTTCTGAATCCTTTTCCTATAAGTTAACGCCTAGTATTGGTATTTCTAATGGTTCATCAGAAAGCGAGTCAAGTTCTGAAACTTTTTTGCCAAACGGAACAAAAACTAATAGTAATGCAACAACGTCTTCAAGTGAAACGGATGCAACTAATTTTAATAATACCTTGTTGTTAAAGAAAAAGTTTGCAAAAAAAGGACGTACTATTTCATCCACGATTACCAATGGATTTAATACGTCTAATTCAAGTGGCCTTCAATATACAACACAAGAATTTTTTAGTGGAGGGCTCAAGGTTAGAGATTCAATTTTAGACCAACGAAATTTACGTAAAGGAAATACAACTACTTATTCGGCAAATGTGATTTATACTGAGCCATTAGGTAAAAGATCCTTATTAGAAATGAATGCTTACTTAAGTCAAAGCATTGGCAGCAGTAGTAGAAAGGTATATGATAAAACTGCAAACGACAATACTGGAATTTTAAATACCCGCTTAACCAATGAGTTTAATAGCGAGTACACTTATTCAGGTGGTGGCATGAACTATCGTACCAATCAACGTAAATTTAATTTTGCTTCCGGATTTGCACTGCAAAATGCAAAATTGAATGGGGAGAATGTAAGTACAAAAACAAAATTGAATCAGGACTTTAAGGACATCTTACCTTCTGCTATGTTTCGATATAATTTTTCTCAAACTAAAAATTTGAATATTGATTATCGTACTTCCACCAGTCAACCTTCCTTAACCCAATTACAACCGGTATTGGATCAAAGTAATATCAACAGACAAACCATTGGTAATCCTGATTTAAAGCGAAGCTACCAACACAATGTCAATATCAGGTTCTACTCCTCAAAAGTAATTTCTCAAAAGAATTTCTTTGCTACTGTGAATGCATCTACTACCAATAACTCCATCATCAATTATGATAGTATTTTACCTTCAAGGGTAATCCTTTCTAAACCAGTAAACGTTAACGGCGCTTATCGTGTATTTGGTTCATTGAATTATGGATTTGGCATGAAGAAGATATTTTCAAGATTTAATTTTGGATTGAATACAGGATTGAATAATAATATTTCTTATACCAATGGTTTATTAAATACCATTATTACAAAATCATTTGGACCCTCCTTTAGGTATAGTTTTCAAATTGATGAAAAGATTGATATAGATTTATCTGCACGTTATTCTTATAATCAAACCAACAATAAAATTAATTCAGCTTTAAATACTAATTTTTTGACCAAGGTATTTGGAGCGGAGATGGATAATTATTTACCATTTAATTTTTTATTGAATCAATCCTTTAATTATACGATTAACTCAGGTCGTGCGGAAGGTTTCAATACGGCGATACCTATTTGGAATGCAAATTTTTCTAAATTTTTCTTGAAGAATAAGCGCGCTGAATTAAAAGTAAGTGCATTTGATATTTTGAATAAAAATGCGGGTATTAGCCGTAATGTATCTCAAAACCAAATTGTGGATCAGTATTATAATGTTATTAATCAGTATTTTATGTTAAGCTTTATATATAGCTTACAAAAATCTGGTTTAGGTGGTAATGGCGGAAGAACTGGGGGAATGACTATTAGAATGTAAAATTAATTATCTTTATAAACACATTAAAAAAAGTATATGCGTAAAATGATTTTATTAATAACGATGGTTGTATTATCGTTGTCAACTGTAATGGCCCAGGTAAAAGATGGTAAGTTAATTTTCGAAAGAAAAATTAATATGCACAAAATGATTACGGACCCTGAAATGAGACGTAATATTCCCGAATTTAGATCTGAAAAATTCGAACTCGTATTTAACGAACAAGCAACCGTTTTTAAAACGCTTCCCAATGAAGATGCCCCTGATCCTTTCGCAAATAGCGGCGCACCCGGCAGTAGTGGTTCAAGAGGCATGGGTTTTATGTTCAGAATGCCTGAAACAAATACGTATACTGATATTGCCTCTCAAATGCAATATGAGGCGCGTTCAATATTTGAAAATGAATATTTAATCATCGATACTTTAAAGCCAAATAGCTGGAAATTATCTGATGAAACTAAAACGATTGCTAATTACGTATGTAAAAAAGCAACTACCTCAGTAGCCCCAATGGCATTTACCATGCGTTTTGGTGGTGGAGATCGTCGTGGTGGTGGTGGTGGTGGAAGAAACGGAGATACGACAAAGCAAGCAGAAAAAAAACCCAATGAAATTCAATTGGTGGTTTGGTATACAGAAGCGATTCCTTTATCTATTGGGCCTGATACCTATAGTGGCTTACCTGGTGCGATTTTGGAAGTAGATAGTGATAATGGCAGTAATGTTATATCGGCGCTTAACTATACTCCTAAATTCTCCGCTAAAGAATTAAAGCAGCCTACCAAAGGAAAAAAATTAAACCGTGCACAATTTCAAACAGAAATGCAAACCATCATGAAGGATATGCAAAGAGGTGGTGGATTTGGTGGAATGAGAATTAGTTCAGGTAATTAGTTTAAGTAACTAACGCTATAAGTGCATACTAAAAAATATAAATAAGAAGCCCAACAGCTTCTTATTTTATGATATGCCATATCCACCCAATAGTAATGGATCTTGGATCACCCAAATAATAGGAATAGGCACTTGTGCCTTTCACACTAAAGTTTTTGGTTGCCATTGTTGAATAATAGGCATTGGTAAGGTTTAATACATTTAACCATAGTTCAGATTTTTTTAAAGCATATCCAAAACGCATATTTAAAACATCAAACCCCCCATAGCTTGTGGTATTGGTTTCATCCATAAAGTATTTAGACTGATGTAATTCCTCAATGGAAATTCTCCATTTTGCATTAGGCTTCCATGTGGCACTAAAATTTGTAAAATTACGTGGCGCTGCGTTCATCTCATTGCCACTCACATCTGTTCCCTTGATTAAGGTATTCACATAGGTATGCTTTGTGCTGGTGCCATTGATCAGTAATTCCCATTGTGCATTTAATTGATACCTCATTTGATATTCAATACCAATATGCTTCGTTGCTCCTGAATTTTGATTTAGGTTAACACCGTCAGTTTGTCGCACCGAAATAATTTCATTGGTACCGTTCAGTTGATATAACGAAACCTCTGCGTATATTTTTTTGCTTTGGTACCAGCTGCCAATTTCAAAGTTTTTAAATTTTTGAGGTAATAAAAATGGAACTCTGATGGCATTGTATATTTCAGTAATCTGAGGCGGGACAAACCCTTCGCTATAATTGATATATACGCCATGATGATTTTGGTTAAAATTGATCCCTAATTTTGGCGTCCAATTGGTAAAATGATTATTGGCTGATGGGGTACCTATGGGTAATTTATTATTAAAAAGGTATGTAAAATCATCATAACGAATAGAGGCGTTCAAGCGAACATATTTATTAATATCAAAAATGTAATTCGCGTAAATGGCTTTGTTATTCAATTCCGTTTCGTAAAAGGTAATTAAGGAATCCTTCGTTGGATAATTGTATTTAGTGTATTTGCCAATAGTGGTATCCTTGAAAATATCTATATAATCTGCGATTAAATTTTGCGGGGTAAAATCCCAGTAGCCACCAATGAACAATTTACTTTTTAGTGCTTTTAAGTTCCAATGATGTTGTATGTCTAAAACATAGGCGTTAAAATGATTGCTATTAATTTGACCTTTAAATTTTGTAGGATTGCTAGTGGATGCAATGGAATAGGTAGGATTTTGGTCCATGGTATTATTACGATACATCAAATTAATCGTAGTACTTGCATTTGTATTCCAATCATATTGTAAATTTTGTCTTAACCGCAAGGCTTTAATTTTTCGAAAAGTAAAAGTTTGTTGGGAGCTAAAATTTTGCTGAAAAAATTTAATACTGTCTAATGACCCTGTCATTTGTGTGTAATAATCAATGTAATTAAGGGTTTGATAGCCCTTTAATCTTTTATTGATGATAAATTCTTTTTTTAGTGAAAATGCATTTTTATTAAAATCACTATGTTCTGTCAAGCCATTTTTTTGATTTGTAAAGGAGCCGCTTATAAACCAACCGCCTTTTTTTGTGGGTGTGCCACCCGCGATGTCAATTTTTGCAAAACCGGTATTGTTGATTTGGGAACTTATATCAAGCGTGTTTTTAATGGGTACCGGTTGGGATAAAAAATTGACCACACCTCCAATGGCTTCCGCACCATATAAAGCGCTTGCGGGTCCTTTGATCACTTCAATGGAATAAATATTAGCTGTATTAATTTCAATAAGGGAATTACTACTAAATAAACCACTGGTTCTGATAGGCATGCCATCCTCTAAATATAAGTACAATCCTTTTAGTGAGATGGGTTGTCGTATGGACATCATATGTTGCTCCCCACCAATCGTGGGCATATAAACACCGCTCACTTTATTTAAAAGCGCATCTATTCTTTGGGCTTTTGTTTCCTCAATAAGCTTTTGCGATAATATGGAAATGGCAATGGGTGCTTGAGAACGCCTTTCCTTTAATTTATTTGCAGTGACAATCACTGGCGACAAATCACTATAACTCGAGTCCTGGGCGTAAGAATTGTAATGAACAATAAGGAACAAACAAATAAAAAGGCGCAGCTTAAATCGCATGCACAAATTTAGGACTAATAATATATTTAGAGAAGGGCAATTACCATAATATTTGGCGAGTAGGACCCAAATATTATGGTAAAATGTTATTTAATAATATAACTGACAATGAAATAAGTAATGGCAGCTAATACGCCGCTTACAGGGATGGTTAATACCCAAGCCCACAATAAGTTTGTAGTGACACCCCATCTTACAGCGCTTAATCTTTTGGTAGCGCCTACGCCGATGATGGATCCGGTAATAGTATGTGTAGTTGAAACAGGAATTCCCATTTGTCCAGTAAAGAAAAGTGTAAAAGCACCTGCAGTTTCAGCAGCAACGCCTTCTAAAGGAGTTACTTTGGTAATACGAGACCCCATCGTTTTAATAATTTTCCATCCACCACTCATGGTGCCCAATCCTATTGCTAAATAACAAGCTATAGGCACCCAATTGGGTAGTTGGCCAAAATCCTGAATGCTTCCACTAGCAATCAATGCGGCGCCAATGATACCCATTACCTTTTGCGCATCATTACCACCATGAAATAACTGTAATTTTTTAAACATGTATGCAACACTACGGGCTGTTGGTGTTTTTATTTTTTCAACATATATGTAAACCAACATAAATAATATGGAGGATCCAATGATTCCGTAAACAATCATGGAGTTGTCCGCTTTATCAATTTCACTTGAAAAAGTTTTTTCAATATTGAATTTGGTAATTTTAGCTTTAACCTTATCTATATTTTTTGCTTGAATGGGATAAATGCTATTCACTAAAGCAAGTGTAGAATCTAAATCTATTGTTCCTTCCAGATATAACTTTAAAGGGGCTTTATAACCTTCGGTAATATCTTTGGCAATTGCATATTCCGCTTTTGCGTCTTTATTTTCTGGTGCCTTGGCTTCCAATACTAAAAAGTCATTTGCATTTCTAACTTCATCTTTTAATTTACTAACAGCAACACCTGCAAGCCATCCATTCGTATTTGCAATTTCAGCAATTGAATCAGCACCTAGCTGATCAAAATTATCAACAGATGGTTTTATTTGTTCGTAAAAAGCCGTTGCCTTAGATAACTTATCTTCATTTATTGCTAAGTTGGCCAATAGTATAGTATCTGCTTTGTTGGTCTTAAGTTCTTCGTTAATATTTGATACCTCTTTTTTATACTTATCAATACCGTAAAATTTTTGAACGTTTTCGTTCATTTTAGATGCCTCGAAATGATCAAACATTAATACAGTTGCAAATGTTACTACGGATATAATGCATAAGCGTATCCATACATTCCGCATAATAGTCACTACGGTAATAAAAATGGAAATAATAATCCCAATGATCGGCGCTAAAAATATGAACAATATTGTTTTTATAATAGTATCAGCGTCAACAATTTTAGCCCAAGAATAATCAATCCCTTTTATCATGAGGGCGTGTGCAATAGCCGCGCCAGCAAAGCCTCCTATTAGTGTGTGTGAGGAGGAGGAAGGGATACCATACCACCAAGTAAGTAGGTTCCAAAAAATAGCTGCAAGTAACCCTGAAAATATTACGGGTAATGTAATGAAGTCCTTATAAACTGTTTTACTAATTGAATTTGCAACCGCATGATCTTTGAAAATCCAAAAGGCAACAACATTAAATAAAGCTGCCCATAATACTGCTTGAAATGGGGTCAATACTTTTGTTGAAACGACAGTAGCAATGGAGTTGGCTGCATCATGAAAGCCATTGATATAGTCAAATATTAATGCTAACGCAATAATTACAATTAATAGGGTCATCTTGAATTAAATTAAGCGTACTTGATAATGATGGATTCGATCACATTTGAAACATCTTCGATTTTATCAGTAGCAATTTCAAGTACTTGATATATTTCTCTTTTCTTAATTACTTCTTTAAAGTCGTTCTCTTGTTCAAACAATTTTTCGATACTCATGTCGAAAACATCATCTGCTTGATTTTCAATACTATTTACTTTAATCATAGCCTCGGTCATTTCCTTAATATTTTTCATATTACGTAAACCTAATACTACCTTTTTTGTTTCAATTGTACCTTGTAAAACTAATTCTGCTAATTTATGAATACCAGTGTCATTTGGATTTACCTTGTAAAAATTAATTTTCTTAGCTGATGCATATATATAGTCTGCAATATCGTCTAATGACGTAGCTAGATAATGTATATCCTCTCTATCAAATGGGGTTATAAAGTTGCGGCCTAGTTCTGTAAATATATTATGCGTTAGGTCGTCATTGATATGTTCTAAATTTTCAATTTGCGCTAATATACTTGCTCTTTTATCAGCATCTGGTTCCGTTACCATCTCTTTTAACTTAACGCCCATTTCATAAACATGCTCAGCTACCTCTTCAAATAATTGGAAAAACACACGGTCTTTTGGGAGGAAAATTTTAAAAATTGAATTCAAATCCATAAAATAGGTTTTATAAGTTGTTTTAAAAGCTGTACAAATTTCCTTGATTGGGATTTGATTACACTGTTCCCAATATTACCAAATTGTTAAGAAAAACTATTCAACTGAAAATCAAATAGTTACAATAGTAATGGACAACAAAATTACACTTAAAGCCCAAGTATAGTCTGCAAGGCAGTTTTAGAGAAAATTGGGCGGTCTATTGGGTATCTTAATTAAAAAAGGGAGCTGGTTTCCCAGCTCCCTTTACAAAATCCATAGCTTTCCCCCAAAAGCTATCCAAATATCAGTTTTCCTAATAATCTTAATTAGATATTATGTTACTTATTGCGTTTCTTTATAGGTT
>Ga0209191_1002498_pt1 | contig 11394 bp, 11 predicted proteins | sample S_130626_EF_Meta_FD_187320 | JGI IMG/M metagenome (GOLD analysis project Ga0209191, IMG submission 187320) | Freshwater microbial communities from Lake Simoncouche, Canada to study carbon cycling - S_130626_EF_MetaG (SPAdes) (version 2) | ecosystem: Environmental > Aquatic > Freshwater > Lake ... | reverse complement strand
AAGCCCGTTTTGTCAAAGTAGGTGATGGCAAGCAATCACGCGCAATTTATGAAATCAGCGCCCTGCCCTTGAAAGAAGCCAAAGAATATTTTGAATCTTTAGAACTCAAAGGTGCCAAACGAGAAATTGCCGATAAGATTGTGAAAGAAATTGGTTCACGCCTACGATTCCTAAACGATGTCGGCTTAGACTACCTCTCCCTGGAACGCAGTGCCGACACCCTCTCCGGTGGTGAAGCGCAGCGCATTCGCCTAGCATCACAGATTGGCTCCGGCCTGACCGGTGTCATGTATGTATTAGATGAACCTTCAATTGGATTGCATCAGCGCGATAACGATAGGCTCATCGGCACCCTGAAGCATTTGCGTGATCTCGGCAACAGCGTGCTGGTAGTTGAGCATGATGAAGATATGATTCGCGCCTCTGACTACGTAATTGATATTGGCCCTGGTGCTGGAGTGCATGGCGGTGAAGTGGTAGCCGAAGGAACGCCCGCAGAAGTAGAAGCCAATCCTAAATCACTTACTGGCGCCTACTTATCAGGGCGGGAGTGGATCGCCGTGCCTGAAAAACGCATTCCAGTAAATGACAAGTTCTTAGAAATTATTGGCGCACGGGGCAACAACTTACAATCCGTTCATGCCAAGATTCCTGTGGGCCTATTAACCTGTGTTACTGGTGTATCTGGCTCAGGAAAATCCACTCTTATTAATGACACATTGCACCATGCGGTTGCACATCATATCTATGGCTCGAATGCCGAGCCAGCAGCGCATGATGCGATTAAGGGTTTGGAAAATTTTGACAAGGTCATTAGCGTAGATCAATCTCCGATTGGTAGAACCCCACGCTCAAACCCAGCCACTTACACTGGATTATTCACACCCATCAGAGAACTTTTTTGTGGCGTGCCTGCTGCACGCGAGCGTGGCTATGAAGCAGGACGTTTTTCTTTCAATGTTAAAGGTGGTCGTTGCGATGCTTGCGAAGGTGATGGCGTTATTAAAGTTGAAATGCATTTCTTACCCGACGTATATGTTCCTTGCGATGTCTGTCATGGCAAACGCTACAACCGCGAAACTTTAGACATTCGTTACAAAGGTAAGAATATCCATGAAGTGCTATCGATGACCATCGAACAAGCCCATGAATTCTTTGAAGCCGTTCCGATCGTCAAACGAAAACTCAAGACCTTGCTCGATGTGGGCTTAGGTTATGTCAAGTTAGGTCAAAGTGCCACGACTTTGTCTGGTGGCGAGGCGCAACGCGTCAAACTTTCCTTAGAGCTTTCCAAGCGCGATACCGGCAGGACCCTCTACATCTTGGATGAACCCACCACGGGCTTACATTTCCATGACATTCAACTGCTACTGACAGTACTTCAGACTCTAAAGAAACAAGGCAACACGATCGTCATTATTGAGCACAATCTTGACGTCATCAAAACTGCAGATTGGATTATTGATTTAGGACCCAAAGGTGGTGCTGGTGGTGGGCAGATTATTGCTACTGGTACGCCTGAGGAAGTTGCGAAGAATGAGGCCAGCTTCACTGGTCACTACCTAGCGCCACTACTAGTTCGTAAACCAGCGCCCGCCAAAAAGAAAAAGTAATTCTGCCGAGTAGGTCGAATGACCTCATCCGAGCAATTTAGATTCGGCTAAATCAGTCGCTTCTGAATTGCCTGAAAGTACCAGAATGTCGTTTACTTGCAAACGCAAATCTGGGGTGAGCTCTAATTTGACGTAATCAGAGCCGTCCACTTTTCGTCTGACAGCCTGTACGCTCACACCTTCATTTTCAAGATGCAACTCTTCAAGCGTCTGCCCAATACTGGCTGACTCAGGCAGCAAAGTAACTGAGTGTAAGCGCCACGATTCTTTCGTGTCCACCTCATCATTAACGCCACGGAAGTAGCCGCGCAACAGGCTATAACGAGCTTCACGTGCACCAGTAATCCGACGCACTACCTTACGCATTGGCACACCCATTATGAGTAAGACGTGGGATGCCATCATCAAGCTGCCCTCAATCAACTCCGGCACCACCTCGGTCGCACCAGCTGCTTGTAACTTAGCTAGATCTGCATCATCTTTTGTGCGCACCAATACTGTCATACCAGGACGCAGGTGCTCGACTTGATGTAGCACTTTGAAGCTAGCTGGTGTGTCGGCATAAGTAATTACCACTGCCTTTGCTCTTGACAGGCCAGCAGCTACTAAATAATTTTCTCGACTGGCGTCACCATAGACCACGTTATCTCCAGCAGCGGCAGCCTCCTTTACGCGATCAGGATCCATGTCTAATGCAATGTAAGGAATTTTTTCTTGATCGAGCATGCGGGCTAAGCTTTGACCTGAGCGGCCAAAACCACAAATGACCACATGATTTTCTGTGCGGACACTTTTTGCCGCAACACGTGTCAGTGCCAGCGATTGCAGCAACCATTCATTGCTAGAAAAACGCATCGCGATACGATCGCTATATTGAATCAAGAAAGGCGCACCAAACATTGACAGCAGCATTGCTGCCAATATAGCTTGACTCAAAGCAGGATCAATTAAATCCAAACCATCAATTTGATTTAAGAGTACGAAACCGAATTCTCCAGCCTGGGCTAAACACAAGCCTGTCCGAATAGAGATGCCAGGACTTGAACCAAAAGCACGTGACAATAAAGCAATTAAGCCAAACTTAAAAATCAATGGGCCAATTAGTAAGATTGAAACCAGCATCCACTGCTGATAAATCACTTCAAAATCCAACAGCATGCCAACGGTAATAAAGAATAGACCCAAGAGCACGTCTTTGAAAGGCTTAACGTCTTCTTCCACTTGATGACGATAGGGCGTTTCGGCAATTAACATCCCCGCCAAGAAAGCCCCTAAGGCTAGCGATAAGCCAAAGTGCTCAGTCAATCCTGCCATTCCCAAAACAATCAACAAGAGGTTGAGCATGAACAATTCTTGAGACCGCAATTTAGCAACCAAACCGAACCAACGACTCATCAAGGTTTGGCCAATAACAAAAATGAGTACTAGAGCTACCGTGATCTTGATTGATGCTGCAGTCAGAGCTAAAAATAGGTCACCAGGATTCTTGCCGAGCGAAGGCAACAAAATCAAGAGGAAAACTACTGCCAAGTCCTGAAAAAGCAAAATACCAATGATGTTGCGCCCATGCTCAGTTTCAATTTCGGAACGATCAGAAATGAGTTTGGTAACGATGGCTGTTGAGGACATTGCCAAGGCGCCCCCCAGGGCAATAGCGGCCTGCCAAGAAATGGGGTAAATCCAGTTCATCATCAAGCTAGCTGGGACCGCAAGCAAAATGGTCAAAATGACCTGGCTGCCGCCCAAGCCGAATACGATGGTCCGCATGGCTCGTAGCTTATGAAGGTTGAATTCCAGGCCAATTGAGAACATCAAGAAAACCACGCCAAATTCAGCTAGATACTTGACTGTGGCGGAATCATTGGCCAAACCAAGGGCATGCGGCCCAATGAGGACGCCAATGGCTAGATAGCCCAAAATAGGGGGTAGCCCAAAATAGCGGAAAATAACTACCCCGGCCACTCCGGAGGCCAGCAAGATGAGAGTTAACTGAAGGACTGTCGGCATATACTCACCCCATGATAGCTAAGACTCGTGACCGAACCCTAAAGCTTGCACGCGACACCCTCACGATTGAGGCCGCTGCACTACACACCATGCGCGATCGCCTTGAAGGTGCGGACGCTGATGCCCTGGTATTGGCGGTTGATCTACTCCATTCCTGCAAAGGCCGCATCGTCGTCTCTGGAATTGGTAAATCAGGGCATATTGCTCGCAAGATTGCCGCCACTTTTGCCTCTACGGGCTCCCCCGCTTTTTTTGTTCATCCCGCGGAGGCTAGTCATGGCGATCTGGGGATGGTGACTCGTGATGACGTCTTTGTTGCACTCTCCAATTCCGGTGAAACAGATGAGCTACTCACCATTGTGCCGATCGTCAAGCGCACTGGAGCAAAACTCATCGCACTGACTGGCGCACCAAATTCTTCTTTAGCAAAGTTAGCTGATGCCCATTTAGATACCAGTGTTGAGAAAGAAGCTTGCCCTCTTAACCTTGCACCGACCACCAGCACAACCGCAGCTCTCGCTATGGGTGATGCATTAGCTGTTGCCCTTCTAGATGCTCGTGGCTTTCAGGCAGAGGATTTTCAGCGCTCACACCCAGGCGGCCGCCTAGGTCGAAAACAGCTTATGCACGTCAGTGAAGTCATGCGTAGCTTTGATGAGACGCCTAAGATTGCAATCTCCGCTTCCCTGCAGGATGCTTTACTCGAGATGACTGCTAAGCGCATGGGCATGGTGGTTACTTTAGAAAATGCAAATAAAGTTGCCGGCATCTTTACAGATGGTGACTTACGTCGCTTGCTTGAGAAAAGCACCAATTTGGATGGCCTCACCTTAGTAAAAGCGATTACTTCAGCACCGCGTACGATTCCGCCTGAGTTACTAGCAGAGGAAGCTATCGAAATGATGGAAAAATATCGTATCAATCATTTAGTAGTAACCGATCCGGTAGGCACACTTCTTGGGGCACTCAACCTCCATGATTTATTTGCTGCCAAGGTCATTTAAACCCTCTACTTTTCATTCATCACTAACCCACTCACATGCCAACTGCCTTTCACGCTCACAACACCAACCCTCTGAGCCAATATCCGCAGGCCTGGGATCGTGCTGGGACGGTCAAGCTTCTCGTCCTAGATGTTGATGGTGTCTTAACCAATGGCCAAGTTTTTATTGGTGAGAATGGTAAAGAGTCTCTTAAAGCTTTTGATATTCAGGATGGCTTGGGAATTAAGTTGTTAGAAAAAATAGGCATTCTTACAGCGATCATTACGGGCCGTAACTCCAAAATGGTTCTAGCCCGTTGCGATGAGCTTGGCATCAAACACATACATATGGGCGTTGAAGATAAAGCCGCAGCCTTAAAAAACATACTGCAATCCCTCAAACTGCAGTCTAGTGATTGTGCAGTGATGGGTGATGACTGGCCTGATTTTCAAATGATGAAGTCTGCAGGCTTAAAGATATGTCCTGCACAAGGACATGATGCTGTGAAAGAAATAGCTCACTTTGTCACCACTCGAGCTGGCGGTAGTGGCGCGGTACGTGAAGTCTGCGATCTGATCTTGAAGGCGCAAAACCGTTATGAGGAATTACTCGCTCAGGCGCGCGCTTAAGGTCAATTGACAATGGAACTGAATGCCCAAAAAATCAAACTGAGTATCTGGCGTACATCCTTACGTCTTACGCCTTTGATTCTGATGGGCACACTCACGCTCGTCACGTTTTGGCTGGTTAAGAAAAGTGCACCGGCAGAAAAATCGGCAATTGAACGTGTGCGCCTTCATGAGCCTGACTACACTATTAGCAATGGTGCCTTATCTGCTCTCAATGAATCTGGCGATACCAAATATCGCGTGCTCGGTAAGAAAGTGATTCACTACGATGATGATGCTTCAATCGATATTGAAACACCACGCATACGTTTATTCCCGCCTGAAAAGTCACCAGTGACCGTCAAAGCAGACAAGGGTCATTTAGATGGCGACCTAACGATTTTGGATCTGATTGATAACGCCGAAATATTTCGACCGCAACAAGCTGCATCAGCAAGTGAACCTGCAAGACCGCGCATGCTTGCGCGCTCTTCTCATTTCAAAGTACTCATTAATGATGACATTATTAAAACGGATAAACCCATTACGCTAGAGCAAGGGGTTTCTGTAATGCACTCAACTGATGGCGGTGTATTTAACAACATCGAACAAAGCATGGTTTTATCTGGGCAAGTTAGAGGTCGTATCGAACGTGTGCAACAAGGTGTGCAGCCATGAGTCTATTGCGTAATCGAACTATTGCAACTGTGCTCTTGATTGTAGGTTTTGTAGTTAGCCCTCATGCTGAAAAAGCCGATCAAGATAAACCTATTATTTTGGAAGCAGAAAAAGTTTCTGTGAACGATGTGCAACAGGTTTATGAGCTTGATGGTGAAGTGCTCTTAATTAAAGGCAGCATTTTGATTACTGGCACGAAGGGTAATATCAAAGTCGACCCCGAGGGTTATGAGTACGTTGATGTTCAAGGTAATTCGGAAACTACCGCAAGCTTTAGACAAAGACGCGAAGGACCAGCCAATGAATTTATGCAAGGGCGAGGCAAAACGGTGACCTACAATGCAAAAACTGAACTCCTCACACTGACTGGTGATGCTAGTTTGAAGCGTCTCCACAATATGCAAATGCTAGATCAGTTACACGGCTGGAAAATTGACTACGATGATGTTCAGCAGCGCTATCAAGTTTCACCGCCTGCTGATGCCAAAGCAGAAGACCTGCCACTAGCTCGAGCCATCCTTTCACCAAGAAGAAAAGCTACACTAGAGAAATGACCACGAATTCCAGTAGCACTCAAAAACCAGCAACTCTAAGCGCTCAGCATCTTCAAAAGCGCTATGGCTCTCGCACAGTAGTTCGGGATGTATCGGTAGAGGTGAAATGCGGAGAAGTAGTTGGGCTTTTGGGGCCAAATGGCGCCGGCAAAACAACCTCTTTTTACATGATCGTTGGCTTAGTTCCTTTGGATGGTGGGAGCATTGTTTTAGACGGCATTGATATTACGCGTCTACCCATTCATGAAAGAGCTCGCATGGGCCTGTCCTACCTCCCACAAGAGGCTTCTGTTTTCAGAAAGCTCAACGTGGCTGAAAATATTCAAGCCGTATTAGAGCTGCAAGTACAAGGTGGAAAACCATTAAGTAAGGCCGATATTGCACATCGCCTAGATGAGCTACTAGGCGAACTTCAAATAAGCCATCTGCGCGATAACCCCGCGCTTTCCCTGTCTGGTGGCGAGCGTCGCCGTGTTGAGATTGCTAGAGCTCTAGCCTCTCAGCCTAAATTCATATTGTTAGATGAACCATTTGCTGGCGTTGACCCAATTGCGGTTGGAGAGATCCAGCGGATTGTGCGCTTCTTAAGGGACCGCCAGATTGGCGTTCTCATCACTGACCATAATGTTAGAGAAACTTTGGGGATTTGCGATCACGCCTACATCATCAGCGAGGGTAGTGTTCTGGCGGAAGGCAAGCCAGATCAAATTATCGAGAATGATGCCGTCAGACGAGTCTACCTAGGCGAAAACTTCCGCATGTAAATATTCAGAGATTTTTGAGTATTTATTAAATAAACATGATCTGCCCCCTTGGTTTTCAGCAAAATCGCTGATACGCTGGAGGTTCATGAAGTCCATTTCCGTATAAACAAGTACAACATTACAGGGGCATACTGCGCACCCCAGGTAATTATTTGCGCACGTATTTTGTTTTTCTATGAATAGGAGCTGCTGATGAATCTGAAAATTAATAGCCGTCATGTTGAAGTTACTCCAGCTATGCGTTCCCACCTTGAAGCCGGTTTAGAAAAAATTCGCAAACACTTTGACCATGTTTTAGATGCCACCGCATTTTTAATTGTCGATAACGCCAAGGAAAAAAATCTTCGTCAAGCAGCCGAGATCACCATTCATCTCAAAGGCAAGGAACTCTTTGCCGAAGCGCATAACGCAGATCTCTACCACGCCATGGATGCAGTAGTAGATAAACTTGAGCGTCAAGTTGTAAAGCACAAAGAAAAAATTCAAGATCATCATCACGAAAAACATTTTGAGTAATCCCTTGCATCAGGACACCTATAATCTAGTGATATGAATGCCCTGACAGATCTTTTCGCTTTAGACCGTATTGCTTTAAATAGTCCCTCTAAGAATAGGACTGAGGCATTTGCGGCCGTAGGGCAGCTATTCGCCAAACAAGCAGGTTTTGAAGCCGAGGCTATTGTTGGATTTTTAAATGCGCGCGAAGACCTCGGCTCTACCGCACTGGGCGCCGGTGTTGCTATCCCGCACGGTCGCGTAAAGGGGCTGAAACAGCCGATTGCTGCATTCGTCAAACTACAAGAGCCGATTGAATTTGCTGCGCCCGATGGTGAGGCAGTATCCATCCTCATTTTTTTACTTGTTCCTGAAAAAGCAACTCAGCAACATTTAGAGATTCTGTCCTCGATTGCACAGCTCTTATCTGATCAGGATACCCGTAAGCTCCTAGCGTCGGAGGGCAGTCCAGAGAAGGTGTGTGAAATCCTACAAACGTGGGGTTCAACTTGACTACTCAGCCTCTACTACTTGAAGGAATTACCGCCCAACAGATCTTTGATGACAATGTTTCTGATCTCAAGCTATCCTGGATTGGCGGCCTTGAAGGAGCGGACAGACGCTTTCCACCAGAGGCTGTTAAAGCTGCTGCAGCTAGCTCAGACTTAGTGGGTCACTTAAATCTCATTCACCCAAGCCGTATTCAAATTTTTGGTGAGCAGGAGATTAATTATCATGCCCAACTGGAAACGCAGCAGCGAGAAGAGCAAATCTTCGACCTCATTTCTAAAATGCCGCCTTGCGTTATTGTGGCTGACGGAAAAGTAGCTGATGCCGCCCTACAGCTCTTCTGCCAACGATCCTCTACTCCGCTCTTTACAACCGCCATATCAGCCGCTGAGGTGATTGATCACCTCCGCACCTACCTGACTAAGATTGGCGCGCCCCAAATTACGATGCACGGCGTATTTATGGATATTCTGGGCTTAGGAGTTTTGATCATGGGCGAGTCTGGCCTGGGTAAAAGCGAATTAGGTTTGGAGCTGATTTCTCGTGGCCACGGTTTGGTAGCAGATGATGCAGTAGACTTTGCGCGACTCGGACCAGACTATATCGAGGGTCGCTGCCCTGTGATTTTGCGCAACCTCTTGGAAGTTCGTGGGCTGGGCCTATTAGATATCCGCACTATCTTTGGTGAAACAGCCGTTCGACGGAAGTTAAAGTTGCGCTTGATAGTGCAATTGGTTCGTCGCAACGATGGTGAGTTTGAGCGCCTACCCCTAGAAACCCAACACATTGATGTATTGGGTATCGCAATTAGAACTGTCAAAATTCAGGTAGCTGCAGGTCGTAACTTGGCTGTTCTCGTAGAGGCCGCCGTACGAAATACCATTTTGCAACTACGAGGTATTGATACCTTAAAAGAGTTTATGGAACGCCAGCGTTTACAAATGAATGCTGAAGCAGAGTCTTCGAAGTCACAAGGCCGCCTCATTTAATATGCAAATTAATCTGATTACCGGCATCTCCGGCTCAGGTAAATCAGTTGCACTGAGAGCCTTTGAGGATGCTGGTTATGACTGCGTTGATAACCTTCCAGTTACTCTTCTAGAAAATCTCATCACTACACTAGAGAGTGAAAAAAGTGAACGTGTTGCGGTTGCTATTGATGCACGTCGCGGCCAGTCAATTGCAGAGCTTCCTCAGATTTTAGAAAATCTCAGACGCAACCATCAGGTACGAATTGTTTTCCTCAATGCTGATACCAATACGTTGATCCAGCGCTTCTCTGAAACCCGCAGACGCCATCCGCTCTCTGGAAAAACCCAACAAACCCAAGCTGCCACCCTGATTGAGGCAATCGATAAAGAACGAAATCTCTTAGAACCTCTGCGTACTCAAGCACACAGTATCGATACCAGTAATTTACCTGCTCATGCCCTACGCTCTTGGATTCAAGATCTTCTAAAAGATAAACCTCAAGGACTCACCGTCATTTTTGAATCTTTTGGATTTAAAAAGGGCTTACCTAGTGAAGCTGATCTCGTATTTGATGTTCGCTGCCTTCCCAATCCACACTATGACAAAGTGTTACGCCCCATGTCAGGCAAAGATCAGCCAGTTCGCGAGTTCTTAGAAACAATTCCTGAAGTAGTCAGCATGGAAAATGACATTATTCATTTTATTGAAAAATGGTTGCCGCATTACATTGCAGATGGTCGCAGCTATCTTACAGTCGCTATCGGATGTACTGGTGGGCAGCATCGCTCGGTGTATCTTGTGAGTCGCATCATTGCGCATTTTTTGCCACAAAAAGATTTAGCTGCACTCCAAATTAATTTTTTAAGTCGTCATCGCGAGCTAGACTCAATCCCTGCAACAGTAATTTGATCGGCTGTGGCAGGCCGTATTTTCCTAGTTGATGCAATGGTACCCACTTCAAATCCTCGCTAGCGAATTTCACGGTAGAGTCTGAAATCGCATGCCAGATCTGCATCCATAATCGACGATGCGTGAAGACATGTTTAATTTCAAGTCCTCGCTCAATGGAGTGATAACCCTTTGAAGCACTAGAGATCCGTTCATTTGGTAGCACAAGCTTGAACAACTCCTTCGCAGTCAAATGGACTGAACTACCTAAAGATATAGAGCTTTTTTCTTTAGCTCTCCAAGCAGATTCAGGCAAAGACCAAAGTCCTCCCCAGATGGCTTTTTCCGGACGCCTTTGAAGTAATACTGAATCACCCTGCCGGAGTAGCAACATGTCGCAATTAAATTCAGGCGATTTTGCTTTAATAACTTTGCGGGGTAAGGCCAAGACCTGATCACTGAGATTAGCTTGGCACTCTTTTTCAAATGGACATTTTCTTATTCCGCTCAAACATACAGGCTTACGAGAGGTGCACCAGGTTGCCCCAAAATCCATCAAAGCTTGTGTATATACCGGCATATCTAAGGCTTTTTTAGGGAGCAGTTTTTTAGCCAATAGCCACATCTCGTCATTTACTGCTTTTTCTTGGATAGCGCCTTCAATACCAAATAAACGTGCCAGTATTCGTTTGACGTTTGCATCCAGAATCGGTGCCCGCTCATGAAATGCAAACGCTGCAATGGCACCAGCAGTCGATCTACCAATGCCCTTAAGCTGTTCGAGCAATACTGGATCATTAGGAAACTTACCGCCAAACTCTTCCATCACTTGCTTGGCACAAGCATGGAGATTACGAGCACGCGTGTAGTAGCCGAGTCCCGCCCATTCTGCCAACACATCATCTAGCGGTGCAGTAGCCAATTTCTTCACCGTTGGAAAACGTTTTATAAAGCGGGGATAGCGCTCTAGAACAGTGGCTACCTGAGTTTGTTGCAACATAATTTCAGAAACCCATACCGCATAGGGGTCTCGAATACTCTGCCATGGCAAGCCTTGGCGTCCGTCCTTGCCATGCCAAGCTATCAGCTTAGTAGCAAAGTGCTTGATTAACGCTTCTGACATTGAGGGCAAAAGTAAGTAGAGCGCTGACCTTGCACTATTTGTTTAATCACTGTCTTACATACCTTGCAAGGCTGATCTTTACGATCGTAGACTTTGGTTTGCACCATGAAGTGCCCTGGGTCACCTTCGCTGTTCACAAAGTCTTTTAAAGAGCTGCCACCCGCAGCAATTGCTTTTTTCAAAATTAATCTCACCGCAG
>Ga0209191_1002497_pt1 | contig 11394 bp, 11 predicted proteins | sample S_130626_EF_Meta_FD_187320 | JGI IMG/M metagenome (GOLD analysis project Ga0209191, IMG submission 187320) | Freshwater microbial communities from Lake Simoncouche, Canada to study carbon cycling - S_130626_EF_MetaG (SPAdes) (version 2) | ecosystem: Environmental > Aquatic > Freshwater > Lake ... | reverse complement strand
CTTCTGCGACTACTGCCCAGTTTTCCTCCAAATCCGCATCAATCGCAGCTCGGTTCAATTCCAATTTGCCCAAGCCTTTCTGGAGAGACTCCAAAGAAATCAGCATGTGGGCGAGTGGAAGGCCCACTACCCGAAGTACGGTGCTGTCGGTGAGGTCTCGCTGCAATCTAGAGATGGGAAGCTTTGCTGCCAAGTGCTCCAGTAGCGCATTGGCAATGCCGAGGTTACCCTCCGCATTTTCAAAATCAATGGGATTGACCTTATGTGGCATGGCGGAGGATCCTACCTCTCCAGCTTTAATTTTTTGCTTGAAATAGTTCATCGCTACATACTGCCACACGTCTTTCGAAAGGTCGAGCAAAATCGTATTGATGCGCTTCAAACCATCAAAAATCGCAGCCAAGTGGTCGTAGTGCTCGATTTGAGTGGTCGGATAAGAGCGGGTAAGCCCCAAAGACTTTTCTACAAATTGCTTGGCAAAGGCATTCCAATCGATCTCTGGATAGGCAACATGATGGGCATTGAAATTCCCCGTTGCTCCTCCAAATTTGGCAGCATAGGGCACCTGTGCAAGTAACGCTAGCTGCTGCTGCAGTCTCACTACAAATACCTCAATTTCTTTTCCCAGACGGGTAGGAGAGGCAGGTTGTCCGTGTGTTTTGGCCAGCATGGGAATCTTTGCCCACTCTGAGGAGAGTGCTGAAAGTTGGGAAATGATGCCCTGAAGTGCAGGAAGAATGACTTCTTGAAGCCCCTTTTTGAGCATCAAAGGTGTGGCGGTATTATTAATGTCCTGGGAGGTAAGGCCGAAGTGGATGAATTCTTTGTAATCGGCTAGACCTAAAGAATCGAATTTCTCTTTCAAAAAGTATTCAACTGCTTTGACATCGTGGTTGGTCGTGCGCTCGGCAGTTTTGATCCATTCGGCATCTTCAAGAGAGAACTCACTTACCCAAGCATTCAACTTTGGGTACAGGCTTTTGTCAAAACCGGCAAGTTGTGGCAAGGGAAGTTCGCACAATTCAATAAAATAAGCGACCTCTACCTGCACCCGATACTTGATCAGCGCAAATTCTGAGAAATAGGCACGAAGTGGGGCAGTCTTGCCGGCATAACGTCCATCTACTGAGGAGATAGCGGTGAGGGCCTGTAGTTCCATAAAATAAAATTTGCTGAGCGAAAAAAGGTAAAATGGGTACGATTTGCTGAGCAAAGGTACGCCTTTGCCGTCAAAATCTTGACCGCACCGATGGATTTCTCTCGCTTCGGTAAACTTCCTTCATTCATTTGGGGTTATCCTTAGAAAATTATCCCACTAAGGTTCGTTTTTTGAGCCAAGGGATTAATTTTGCATCCACCCAACTTTTCATACGCATGTTCAATTTCTTTAAGAAAAAGACAGAAACTAACTCCAGCTACCTTCCTCTCAAAGTCAGAGAGGTCGTGAAGGAAACTTCCGATACGGTTACCATATACTTTGAACAACCTGAACCCTATCTGGAGTACTTGCCAGGGCAATTTTTAACGGTGGTGTTGGACTTGGAGGGCAAAGAACAACGCCGGTCTTATTCCTTGTGCACTTCTCCTTTTGTAGATTCTTTTCCAGGAATTTCGGTAAAGCGGGTTCCCAAAGGCTTGTTTTCCAATTACCTGAACGATAAGATTTTTCCTGGAAAGACCCTCAACATCCTCAAGCCGATGGGGAACTTTACCACTCCCTTTCATTCTAAAAATCGCCGTCATTTCTTTCTAATTGCTGGGGGTAGCGGCATCACGCCGATGATGGGATTGCTGAAGTCCGTGTTGGTGAACGAGCCTGAATCGCGCATTACCTTGATCTACTGCAGCCGTAAGGAAGAGGAAATCATCTTTGGAGCCCAGCTGCAACTCCTAGAAAAAGCGAATGCAGATCGCTTGACGGTTATCCATAACTTGAGTCAACCTGCTGATTCCTGGACAGGGCTTAAAGGCAGGCTTTCTGCGTCTGTTTTGAAGGAGTTATTTGCGCAAGCCGAGTACGAGCCGCGATACCAGGAGGAGTACTTTATCTGTGGTCCAGAAGGACTGATGCAAACGACCCAGAATGTATTGGAGGAGTTGTCGGTTCCAAGTGAACGGATTCACAGTGAGAGTTTCTTCTCAGCTGCTGCCGAACAAGCAAAAGTGGAGGCCAAGGCAGGCATCACAGCTGGGCTACTTTCTCGAGATGTAAGCATCTTGGTGGAAGGGGAGGAGCATTTAGTGACGGTAGATCCAGGAAAAACGATTTTGGAAGCCGGCCTTGCAGCAGGTCTCAACATGCCTTACAGCTGCCAAAGTGGGCTTTGTACTGCTTGCCGCGGACGACTGGTAAATGGCCAGGTCAAAATGGATGAGGACGCAGGTTTGAGTGAAAAGGAAATCGCAGATGGCTATGTGCTTTGTTGTGTCTCTAGGCCAATTACTGAGGACATTCAAGTAAGCATCGAATAGCTCTTATGATGGATAATGACACCCTAAGGGCCCTCTACCACCGCACCGAGCAGAGGACGATGTTGATTTTAATCCTTTCCCTGCCAATATTTGGGGGAGTTTATCTCTTTCATAACTCAGGAACGATAAACAAGGACCTACCTCAGTTGGACGTCCTCGTACAAGTTGCCTTACTTGTGCTTGGGTTTGTATTGCTTGGACTCCATTATGTCTTGTTTCACCAGAAAATCAAGCAAACTTTTTCCCAAGAAAACCTGGTGGACAAGGTGAGTTTGTATTGCTCGGCGACCCGTCAGCGCTTTCTCCTACTTTTTTTGGTCTCCGTACTTAGTAGTTTGGGTCTGTTGTTTAGTGGCAATCCTGGGTTTGTGGTGATCTTTGCGATTACGCTTGTATTTTTTTCTTTAGGAAAGATCAGCCCCGACCGCATGGCTCGCTTGATGAAGTTAAAAAAAGAAGACCGGGAACTTCTTAGAGAAATTTCCCGGCCTGCTTAGTTGGTTTTGCTTAAGGTCAACCCCGATTAATTTACGATGGTGATATTGCCAGAGGTGATGTTGCCTTTTACAGTGGTAGCAGCATTATTGTTTATGTCCAAGGACTTTTCTTTGGTGGTGTTCCCTACGCGAATGTTTCCCGAAGTAGCTCTCAATTCATAGTTGAAGGCATTCAGGGTTGTAGGGGTTTGTACCGTAAAGTTGCCTGAGGTACCGTTAAATTGAGTCTTTGGTCCCAAGCCAGCGTTGACGGCAGTCATATTCCCTGAAGTAATTCTCATTGTACCCAGCTCCTTCACATTTTCCAGTTTGGCATTCCCAGAAGTTAATTGAACATCCAGTTTGCTTCCTATACTTTTTGCTGTGAAATTCCCGCTTGTGGAGCCATAGTTGACCGTTCCCTTGATGCCCTCTAGGGTGGTATTCCCTGAGGTTAGTCTCGCATTTACATCTCCTTCTATATCCTTCGCTTGGAGTGAGCCCGAGGTGGCTGTAAGGGTTAGATTTCCCTTAATCTGGGAAGCAGTTACATTACCTGAGGTAAGCTGCAGTGTAGTCAGTTCCGATTCAAGGGTTTGTATATTTATATTTCCGGAGGTTCCTCTAACTTCAAGGTCCAGCGCTACGGGTCCCGTGATTTTGATATATCCCTTGTTTTTGCCATTCCAGTTGTACTTTTCTCCACTTCTTTTGTAGCTGATTTTAAGGACATCTCCCACCGTCACAAATACGATGTCTTGATCCGGGATATTGGATTCCAAATAGGCTTCTACGGAAACTTCCGTGCCTTCCCCGCCCTGGTAACTGACATCCAGCCAACCGCTTTCCACTTCGATTTCCTTGATGTTGGGGTATTTTTTGGTGGTATTGACCAATACATTCTGGGCAGTGGCCCAAGTGGTGGAGGCGAGTAGGAGCAAGGCAAATAGACTTGCGTAGGTGTAATTTTTCATAGGAATTCGGTTAGTTATTTAAAAGTTCGGTTAGTCATTTAAAAGTTTGATACCAAAAGTGATTGGATTCAAAGCGGGGCCTTTTCCTTCTTGGAATAGTTCGTTCAAATCGTAGGTGCTGAAAAAGGTAACGTTCTTGCCGATGCCCACTTCTCCTCGGAACCCGTAGCGTAGGTTTTCCAAATAGAGGCCTGTGTTGATTTTTTCTGTTCGATCTACTGCGCGACCTGATTCTTCGTACACAAATTTGGATCTACCTCCCAGACGATAGCCGATATAAGGCCCAGCGGCAAGAGTAAGTCCCTTATCCTTGTTCTTTCCGAGATTTACTTCGAGTAGGGTCATGGCAGTAAGGTAGGAGGCGGACAACTTGCTTTTCACGCCTGTTACATCGGTGCGCTCCACAAAGGAAATTTGATCTTGGCCACGCACTGCTTGGAAGTCTCGGTTTTCAAACTTGAAATTGTACCATTGAAAAGCCAACCCAAAATTCCATCTTAACGCTTCGCTTAAGCGTAGCGATGCCATCGAATTCAATCCCACATTCCAGCTCCCCCAGCCTTTCGTAGCGTAGGGCTGATCCGAGGTAGGGAAACTTCCTTTCTGCAAGAAATTATTGACACCTAAATCAAGGGTAAAGTTGGTTTTGAATGGAGAGTCCTTCTTTTCCTTGGGATCGGTTTCGATTTTTACTTTGGTATCCAGTCCAGATTCGTCCACCAGGACACTCAGCCTTCCCAGACGAACTTCCGTTTCCATTCCATTTTCATTGACACGAACTACCTCTTTTACCGAACCATCCTTTTTGCGAATTTCTACAAGAGTTACTTCCCCAGTTGCTTTGTTTTCCTTGACGCCAAGTTCACTGATGATTTGGTTGATGTTCATCAACTTGAGCTTTTCAAAATCTTCAGTGGATTGCACCATAATCACAATCCTGCCAGCCTTACCAAACTCGATTACCACGCTATCCTTGAGGACGAGGTGTTTTTTATCGAGGAGTTGCTCAGGATGCTCAGTAGCCATGCCCGCTTGAACAAGGCCAAAAAAGGCGAGGATTAGGAATAGTTTTTTCATCGTTTTTTGTGTTAGTGAATCGTTTGGTTTCGTATTTACTGTTTTTCCAGAGAGGCTTCTTTTTTACTAGTCAAGGAAGAAAAAAGCCGCTCTTTTTTTTCTTGGATGCCTTCAATGCCCTCGTCCAATTTGCCCAAAAGTCCTTCTACTTGCCCGACGGTTTTGCCGAGCTCAGTCACTAGGTTTTTTTCTTTTGGAGCTGCTTTTTGAAGTCCATCCGAATAGATACGGATACGGTAGGAGCCACCTTCTTCTGCCAGCGCTTCATTGGTCGATGGAGTGGAAATTGATTTGGTTTCTGCTAGGGGGATAGCTGGAGTTCGTACTTGTTCAGCACCACTGGGTACTGCCTCTGCTGTGAATACAGGAATACTAGCAGGAACTGCCTCGTTCTGTGTAATCACTTCAGCTACAAGGACGTCGGGATTCCGTTGCTGGGGTTTAATTCCAGTTTGCGCTCGCTCAATTGGGGTGGAAACGTTGCTCGTTGATGGGACCTTAATTTCAGCCTCAACCGAAGGAGATGGGGTCATTGGAATAGTTGTGCCAACTTCAGTAGTAGTTTCTTGGGCATCAGCCAGAGGTGCCTGTATTTCTGTTTCTTTACCTGTGTACCAAAATAGGAATGCAGCACCAAGAGCAAGGGTTGTCGCTGCCGCAATTGCCCACCAGGAGCTTGCCTTTTTTGGAGCTTGATTTGCGTCTAGTTGACTAGCCAAGGTATCCCAAGCCGCTAGGCTAGGGGTTTCCTGGTGATTCTCGAGTTTTTCTCTAAAAACCCGATCCAAAGTTTCGTCTGATTTAGCCATGCGTAATTTTGGTTTGGAGTTGAAGACTCGTAATTTTTTCTTTTAACACGCTTCGAGCGCGGTTGAGTTGTGACTTGGAGGTGCTTTCGGTAATTCCGAGAAGCTCCCCGATTTCTTGGTGCGAATACCCTTCGATCGCAAACAGGTTGAAGACTGTTCGGTAACCTAAGGGCAAGCTTTGTACCAAATCCATTAATTCTGCTACTTCCAGCTGGTTCAGGTCTTCGGCAGCAGGCTCTTGGATTTTCTCTACATCCTCTAGGGAGACAGTCAGAGTTAGGGAGCGATTGCTTCGAATGGCCATCAGCGCTTGGGTCACGACGATTCGCTTCATCCATCCCTCAAAATTCCCTTTTCCTTGAAATTGGGAAAGCTTTTCAAAGATTTTCATAAAGCTTTGGATCATCACATCCTCTGCTTGTTCTTGATCTTTGAGGTACCGCAGGCATATCGCCATAAATCTCCTCGAGTAGGTATCGTAGAGCTGACGCTGGGCCTGCCTGTTTCCAGATAGACATCCCAAAATCAGTTCTTCCTCATCGGAGAATTGGGGAGGTAATTGCATTTGGTTTAACTTTCAAATAGGTAGATGCGCCAGAACAAGGAAAGGTTGCAGGCAGGTAGAAAAGTTTTTCAATTTTCTTTTTTCCTTACTAATAAGATACGAAAGAATCGTGGCGGTGGCTGAACGAATTAGAGCGAAAAAATAAAAAACAGAAGGGCTACAGCAAGGATAAGAATCATCAGTTGTGACTTTTCTTTAAACTCCACCGCTACTTTAGGACGACGCAGTACAATTACAGCTAGGCCTAATCCAAAAAATTGAAGCAACAGACTGACTCCATTTAGCGGGCCCATCGGAGCATCCAACAAACGCAACTGCGTGTTGAGCAGGGAGACTGTCCCCAATAAAATGCCTGTAATTCCAAAAAGGAATGCACGCTGCAGCAGGACGGGTTCAGGTAAGGCGGACCATTTCATAAGGTTAGGGCTAATGCGCAAAGGTAAAGAAAGTACGCATAACAAGCGTATGCTAGGGGAATCTGTCTATTTCCTTAACTAGTTGCTTTTCTTTTTTCGAAATAATTGGCAATCTCTGCTCCAGAAAGGGCATTGAGGGTGAGCTCCTTGGTCAGACCTCCTTTTCGGCCAATCCAAACCCCATACTGCATGTCGGCATAGCCTTCCATCTCGTGCGCATCAGGATTGATGGAGAGCATGACTCCTTGTTCCATCGCGTAGCGAACCCATCTCCAGTCCAGGTCCAATCTCCAGGGATTGGCATTGATCTCGATTACCACCTGTTTTTCGGCACAGGCGTCGATGATGGACTTGTGGTCTATGGGATATCCCTCTCTTCGCAGCAATAACCTTCCGGTTGGGTGCCCCAAGATCGTAGTGTAGGGATTATGAATGGCAGTAAGCAAGCGGTCTGTAGCGCGCTTAAGGTCCATGTTGAGTACCGAATGCACAGAAGAAACAATAAAATCAAAGCTCTTCAGAACTTCATCCGGGTAGTCCAAATTCCCGTCGGGAAGGATGTCCGATTCGATGCCTTTGAAGATGCGGAAGGGTGCCAATTCTTGATTGAGCGCATCGATTTCTGCCTGCTGCTTGGCTACTTTTTCAATCTCTAGCCCACCCGCATAGCTCGCCGTGCGGCTGTGGTCGGAGATGCCCAGGTAGTCGTATCCCAAGCCCTTGCAGTGCTCGGCCATCTGACGGAGCGTATGTTTTCCATCGCTGTAGATGGAATGGTTGTGCAGGATGCCTTTGAGGTCACTGTTTTCGAGTAGCGTTGGCAGCGTTCCTGCCTTTGCCATCTCCACTTCCCCCAGGCCTTCACGCATTTCACGAGGGATAAACTGCATTTCATTTAGTTCAAAAAATTCCACTTCGCTTTCAAATTTTGATTTCCGAATCAGTTCCCCTACCGTCTCGTTCTCGTTGACCCAAGTACCGAGGTGGGCTTTGGAGGCCACAAAAAGCAATTCCTTGGAAGCAAGCTCATCTAGGCTACAAAAGTGAATGGCAAGCTGTAGTTCCGGCTCTTCCAGTTTTCCTCTCCAGGTCATGGGGCCAGAGTTTGGCTTGTTCCAAACGATTCCCTCAACTTGACTCAAACCAATTTTGGTAGCTACTAGGTCTTCCGAGGCAATCAAAAATTCCCCTTCTGTGAGTATTTCCATTCTTCGAGCAAATTCGCCCACTACACGCACTTGAGCTTTAGAAATCACTTGCTGCAGTTGCGCTGCTAGCGCAAGAATGGTCTCTTCGATATCTGCATAGAGCCACTTTCCGGAAGTGGAAGCCTTGAAAAGCAGGTTTTGAATGATGGTTTCTTGAGTTTTCTCCCCAAAGCCCTTTGTTTGGGCTACTTTTCCACTTTGGCAGGCTTCCATAAGCTCGTGTGTGGAGGTAAGCCCAAGCTCCTTCCACAAGACCTGAACTTTTTTAGGCCCCAGACCTTTCACTTGCAGGATTTCCAAGACGCCCGTGGGAGTTTGCTCTAGCAGTGCGTCCAACGTGGAAAAGCTCCCGCTGCTTTTAAGGGATTGAATGGCCTCAAGGATGCTTTTTCCGATACCAGCAACCTGCGCCAGTTCCTGCTCGCTCAGCTCCATCAAATCTCCTTCCAGACGCTCCAAGGCATTCAATCCTCCTTGGTAACTCCTGATTTTAAAGGGGTTTTCCTCGTGAAGTTCCATGAGCTGAATGCACAGCTTGAGTCGGTTCAGAATAGCCTTGTGGTCCAAAATTTTTATTTTTTAGCGGGTTTTCAACACAAATGTTGACAAATATAGTTTCAATTAAAAAGCTTGAGAACTAACTTCCCAGTAAAGACGTATCAATTTTCAAGAAGTTGTGAAAGGTTGAAAAAGAAAAAGCATGCACTATTGGATTGTAAAAACTGAGCCCAACACTTATTCTTGGAAAGATTTGGAGGGAAAAGAAGAGGATACTTGGGATGGAGTGCGGAATTACCAGGCTAGAAATTTTTTAAAGTTGATGCAGGCTGGAGACCTGGTTTTGCTTTACCATTCTGGTGCCGAAAAAGCGCTTGTAGGCCTTGCGCAAGTGAGTCGAGAAGCCTTTCCTGATCCCCAGGATGAGGCTTGGGTGGCTGTGAAACTCAAAGCGATTCAGCCCTTATCCAACCCAGTAACTTTAAGTCGCCTGCAAGCCGAACCCAGCTTAGCTGAAATTTCCCTACTCAAGCAGTCCCGCCTATCCGTACATTCCCTCAGTGAAGCCGCGTATCAGTTGATTCATACCCTAAGTTTATGAACAGGTTTCTACTCGCCTTATTTTTGGGGCTCCTTGCCTTACCGGTAGCTGCTCAACTGCAGTTCAAAGAGCGGATGGAAATTCCTGCAGATTCGTTTGAACCAATCTTTGAATTGATGCGAATCCCTTCAGGGCTTGTGGCTTTTCGCACTTTCCAGCCAAGAAAGCTAAATGAAGATCTTGTATTCGAGTATTACATTACTACCGAGCTACTCCAATCCGATAGCATCAAGGAGGTCAAGATTAAGAAAGGTTTTGACATGATTGGCTACGATGTAGATGAAGATCAATTGTATGTATTGTTTGCAGAGGGGGATGAGGCTGCGGCCGACAAATATGTGCTGCACCTAGACCTAAGCACCCAAATAGGGGTGGAGTATGTAGCGGACAATTTGCTTCCCATGGACCTCGTGGAATTTTTAGTACTGGACAAGAAGGCAATTTTTATGGGCAATGCAGACGCTCGTCCGGTAGTGCAGATTCTGTCTTTGGAAGAGAAAACGGTCCAAACCGTGCAGGGAATTTATGGCAATGAAACCCATGTGGTCCAGATCCTGAAGCTTCCAGAGCTAGAGGCACTAGAGGTAGTACTTCGTCGGAGAGGGCCTTTCAAATCACAAGAAACAGGTATCCTAACTTTTGACTTGCAGGGTACCCTATTGCGCGAACTCAAGGTGGCTCCATTAGGTGATCCGGATGAGGAAATACTGGATGGATTGCTCCTTGCTGGTGCAGGATATGGGCAAACCTTAATTGGAGCCTACGGCAAAGAAGTGCGAAACTCCCACAAGGGGATGTATTTGGCACAAATCAATGAATTTGGTGAGCAAAATATAGGACTGTATACCCTGGCCGATTTCCCTAATTTTTACACGTATTTGCCCGAAAAACAGCGCCTAAAGCAAGAAGAAATCCTAGCGGATCAACTTGAAAAAGGGAAAATTCCTTCCATACGCAATGCCTATGCGATTCGGGATGTCAAGGAATTCGAGGACAGGTATTTGATCTATTTCGATCAATTTTCAGTGTCAAGTTCCCGCGGACCAGGTACAGTAGCACCCACTTTGCCCTCACAGCGCTACCGCTACGATCGATCGAGCCGCATGGGTTACATTCCCTATTACATGGATCCCTACAATTCATTCGGAGGACCCATCCAAACCTATACCCTAGTTACTGAATATACCTATCGTTCGGCCCATTTTATGGAAGTAGCAAAAACAGGGCAGGTCATTTGGGATAATTCTGCTAGATACGAGGATGTCAATACGACTTATCCAGAGCCCTTTGCAGAGGTTTCGGTGCAAGGGGAGGATGTATTTCACCTATACCTCGTCAACGATCAAATCAAACTCAGCTACTTCAAAAAGGGGGAACGACTGCTTGAAAATCAAACGATACCCTTGGAACTTGACGAATCGAAGGGAGCCATACAGTTCACCGATTTGGGATCGCTACGACTGCTGCATTGGTATGGCCCCTACTTTGTGTTGTCGGGACTGCAAAAAATTCGCTTTACGAACGAACAACAAAAAGAGGAGGTACGAGAAGTATTTTTTATCCAAAAATTACTGTTGAACGGGGATTTGTATGTGCCAAATGCGGACTTAAACTAGTTTATTTTCTATATTTACCGCAAATTTAATCCATGCAAAAACGGCTAGTCCTCGATCAGCAGCAGATTGACATCACACTGAAGCGGTTCTGCTACCAACTTATCGAAAATCACGACGATTTCGAAAACACGGTTTTTTTGGGATTACAGCCGAGAGGCACCTTGCTTCTGGACAAAATTGTGGCACTACTTAAAGAGATTTCTGGAGTGACGGTTCCTTCGGGCTACCTAGATGCCACCTTCCACCGCGACGACTTCCGAAGAAGAGACTTCCCACTGAAGGCCAACGAAACCAAAATCGATTTCTTGGTAGAGGGCAAAAAAGTGGTGCTCATCGACGACGTATTGTACAAGGGCAGATCAGTTCGCGCAGCGATGGATGCCATGATTGCCTTTGGAAGACCCCTGAAAGTGGAATTAATGGTTTTGGTAGATCGAAGACTCACCCGAGATTACCCGATTTTACCGGATTATTACGGCGTCAAAGTCAATACGTTAGATAGTCAATATGTAGTGGTAGAGTGGGTGGCTCAGGGAAATCCCGCGGATGCCATTTGGATCACAGAGAAAGTAACGAGCTAACTATGTCGCAACTCAGCACCAGGCACCTTTTAGGCATCAAAGAACTTAGCGAGACGGATATCCGACTTGTGCTAGAGACCGCCACCAATTTTAAGGAGGTG
>Ga0209191_1002495_pt1 | contig 11396 bp, 8 predicted proteins | sample S_130626_EF_Meta_FD_187320 | JGI IMG/M metagenome (GOLD analysis project Ga0209191, IMG submission 187320) | Freshwater microbial communities from Lake Simoncouche, Canada to study carbon cycling - S_130626_EF_MetaG (SPAdes) (version 2) | ecosystem: Environmental > Aquatic > Freshwater > Lake ... | reverse complement strand
AATACAGATGCACAACATTTGTTAATGAGTGATGCAGATGTGAAATTAGATATTGGTAGAAAAACTACACGCGGTCTTGGCGCGGGCATGGATCCAGATAAGGGACGCGAAGCTGCCCTTGATCACGCAGATGACATTGAAGAAATCTTGCGCGGTGCAGATATGGTTTTTGTGACTGCAGGTGAAGGTGGCGGAACTGGAACAGGTGCAGCTCCGATTGTTGCAAAGATTGCAAAAGACATCGGCGCATTAACTATCGGTGTTGTTACACGTCCATTTTCTTTTGAAGCAAAACTTCGTTCAGCCCAAGCCGATGTTGGAATTGAAGCGCTAAGAGCAGAAGTCGACACTCTCATTGTTATTCCAAATGATCGCCTTCTTGCTATTTCAGATCGCACTATTACTTTGGCCGATGCTTTTAAGAGTGCAGATCAAGTTCTACTTTCCGGTGTTCAGGGAATTACCGAAATTATTACTCAGCCAGGTCTAATCAATTTGGACTTTGCTGATGTGAAGGCAGTGATGTCAGGTGCAGGTTCTGCGCTCATGGGAATCGGCTCTGCGCGAGGAGAAAATCGCGCACTTCGTGCTGCTGAGTTAGCTATCTCTTCACCATTGCTTGAAGCTTCTATTGATGGTGCAATGGGCGTCTTGCTTTCAGTCTCTGGCGGATCGGATCTTGGTTTGTTTGAAGTCAATGAGGCGTGCGAGCTTGTTCAATCTGCAGTGCACCCCAATGCCAAGTTCATCTTTGGAACAACCATTGATGATGCACTCGGTGATGAAGTTCGTATTACTGTCGTTGCAGCTGGCTTTGAAGGCGGAGAGCCTCGCAAGGTTGTTACACCAGTTATTGATGCCGCTACTTTGGGCGGGGTTGCTAATCCAATTCCAAGCAATGACCCAATCTCAGTTGCTCTGGATTTAGATTCTGATTCCACTCCACGTCGCCGAGTTACTTTTGAAGAGCTCGTAGCCGAGGATGAGATCGACGTTCCAGACTTTATGAAGTAAGGGCAATTGCCTAGCGTTTTTACCACTAGGCGCAATGGCGCAAGCCTTGCGCCCTATGAGTCATTGAACTTGGCTCAGCACGTTGGTGATGATGCTCAAACTGTTGCGCGCAATCGTGAACTCTTAGCCAAAATAACTGGGCCTGTTCAGTTTATGAATCAGGTGCATGGTGATGATGTAGTTGAAGTAAAGACACTCATTGATGATCCAACGTGTGATGCACTCATTACTACCGTTCCAGGAATTGCTCTAGCGGTGATGGTTGCAGATTGCATTCCACTTTTGCTCTCATCAAGCGGCGTTGTTGGAGCAGTTCATGTTGGCAGGCGCGGGTTGATGAACTCAGTTGCGATTAAAGCGGTGGAGTCAATGCGGGCATTAGGTGCGGGTCAGATTCATGCCCAGCTCGGTGCATCTATTTGTGGGCGGTGTTATGAAGTGCCACAGGAGTTAGCCGATGAGGTGTGTGCCAAGCATCCTGCTGCATCATCTTTAACAAATAACTTAACGCCAGCGCTAGATTTACCGAGAGCTTTGATAGCTGATTTGGTTGCCATCGGTGTCACATATGAAGCATCGCCCATATGCACTTTGGAAAATAATGAGTATTTTTCTTATCGCCGCCATAACATCACGGGCAGAAATGCAGGTGTGGTGTGGCTATAGATCGCAGAAGTGAAATCAGCTCGAATTTGCAAGTGGTGCGCGATGAGATATCAAAGGCTGCAATAAACGCTGGTAGATCACTGGATGAGATAACACTGATTGCTGTGACTAAGACTTTCCCGGCAAGTGATGTTGAGATCTTGAAAGATCTTGGAGTCACTGACTTTGGTGAAAATAGAGACGCAGATGCCGCACCAAAGGCTGCCGCTGTGGCCGGCACATGGCATTTCCAGGGGCAGATTCAGAGTAATAAGTTGAAATCAATTACTTCTTGGGCAAATGTCATTCATTCACTCGATGAGATTCGACATTTTGAAGTAATTGAGAAAAGCGCTCCACATCCTTTGGAGATTTTCTGTCAGGTTTCACTTGATGGTTCAGAGGGCCGTGGGGGAGTCAGTGAAAAAAAGCTCTATGAATTGGCGCAAGCGATTGAAAAATCTGCGACCCACACTCTCCAAGGGCTCATGGCAGTTGCCCCACTAGGCGTTGATCCATCCGATGCATTTTCGAAATTATCAGCGATACATAAGGCTTTTATGGCCGATTTTCCTAAAGCCAATAAATTATCAGCCGGCATGAGTGGGGACTATAAAGAGGCGATTGCCCACGGTGCGACACATATTCGGATAGGCAGTTCAATCCTGGGTTCGCGCTAGGCCTACAGGTACCGTTTACCTATGGCTAATGCACTCAAGCGCGTCGCGAACTACTTAGGTTTGATGGACGACCCAGAATTCGATACACCTCTTGCATCTTCAACTCCTGCAGTGACGACATCAAGTGAAGTGCGCATCAAACCGCGCTTGCCTCGTCCAGTCTCTTCAGTAGTTACATCTTCAGCAGATGCAGCACCACAATTAGATTTGCCCGTTCTAGATCGCATTGTCACATTGCACCCACGTTTTTATAACGAGGCTCGCACAATTGGTGAGCACTTTCGTTTAGGCAATCCAGTCATCATTAACTTGACTGACATGGATGAGTCAGAGCACAAGCGCTTAGTTGACTTTGCAAGTGGACTTGCATTTGGTTTGCACGGAACAATTGAGCGAGTGACAAAGAAGGTATTCCTTTTGTCTCCAGCTAACGTCTCAATCAATGTTGAAGATAAGTCAGCTGCAGCACAAGCAAGTTTCTTTAACCAAAGCTGATCTAAGTGAACATCGGAGCGTTACTCGCTAACGTCCTGCAGTTATTTCTTTTTGCATTGCTTGCACGGTTAATTCTGGATTATGTTCGCATGTTTGCACGTAATTGGCGACCAAAAGGTATTGGTCTCATGCTTGTTGAACTTGTCTATGGCATTACAGATAAACCAATGGCATTTGTTGGGCGCTTCATTCCACCACTTCGCCTAGGCGCAGTGAGCCTGGATTTAAGTTTTATTGTTCTCTTTTTTGGAGTTCAATTACTTATGGGGCTAGTTAGCTCGCTTTAGTAAGTTTGATAGCAATTCCAAGTTCATTATCTTCAATTGCCATAGAAGAATCTTGAACCATAGATAGTGCTAAAACTTCATCCTTAATATGTGCTTCATCGCTGGCTATTGCTGCAGCAATTTGTGGGGAGGCATTCCATTTCACATCGATGCGATCTGATATTTCAAAGCCGTCACTCTTTCTGCGCTCTTGAATAAAGCGAATTACTTCACGCACATGTCCAGCGGCAATAAGGGCTGGAGTGAGCTCTAGATCTAGTGCCACGCTCTCACCCTCATGAGAGGCAACCATCCAGCCACTCTTTGGCACTTCTGTGATTACTAGGTCATCTAGTGCAATTTCCCAACTTCCTAGTTGAGTAGTTCCAGAAGCACGCAGTGTTTTCACAAGGGCGGTTGCATCAGTTGCCGCGATTGCCTTTGCAATCTCTTGAACAGCTCCACCAAACTTTGCACCCAGTGATTTGAAGTTAGCTTTAATGGAGATATCTACTAAATCTCCATCGGCGTTAGCGATATCTTGCAAATCAATCACATTGAGCTCATCTGCAATCTGCTCACGCATCTGTTCTGGCAAAGCTGCCCAGCCACTTGCTGCAATGAGTGCACGGCCTAATGGTTGGCGAATCTTGATGCCAGATTCTGCGCGTGATGCACGGCCAAGTTCAACGATGCGTCGTGTGAGTGCAACTTGCTCTCCAAGTTCGCGATCAATTACTGATGCATCTGCAACAGGAAAATCAGAGAGATGCACGGATGCAACGGCAGATGAATCTGCTGGAATGACTAACTCTTGCCAGACCTGTTCTGTGATAAATGGAACCATAGGAGAGAGAAGTTGAGTCAGAGTTACTAAACACTCGTGGAGTGTGGAAAGGGCGCTGACATCTCCATCCCAGAACCTGCGACGTGAACGGCGCACATACCAGTTTGAAAGATCATCGATGAATCTAGCTAACGCGCGCCCTGCGACCTGTGAATCAAAATCAGTAAGAGCGGTGTCGACTTCTTCAATCAACAGGTTTAGCTCAGAGATAATCCAGCGATCCATGAGTGGTCGATCTGCAATCTTTGTGCGCTGACTTAAATCAAAGGAAGATGCATTGGCATAGAGAGCATGGAAAGAAACGGTGTTCCAATAGGTCAATAAAGTCTTTCGAACAACTTCATTAATTGCATCATGGCCCACACGACGCGCAGCCCATGGTGAACCTGCAGCAAGCATGTACCAGCGCACAGCATCTGCGCCGTGTTGATCCATAAGGGCCATTGGCTCTAAAACATTGCCCACGTGCTTACTCATCTTGCGGCCATCTTTATCCAAGATATGTCCAAGACAAAGCACGGTCTTATAGGAGGATTTATCAAAGACTAAAGTGCCAATTGTCATGAGTGTGTAGAACCAGCCACGTGTTTGATCAATCGCTTCACAAATGAAATCAGCTGGGTAGGACTCTTTGAACTTTTCAACAGAGCCTTGCTTATGTGGGTATCCCCATTGTGCAAATGGCATTGCTCCAGAGTCATACCAGCAGTCAATTACTTCAGGAACACGCACCATTGTTGAATCACACTGCGCACATGCAAAAGTAATGTCATCAACAAATGGGCGGTGTGGATCTAGATTTGAAAGCTCTTGACCAGCAAGGCCGCCCAATTCAGCTAATGAATCAACACAGATTTCGTGCTTGTTTTCACAGCGCCAAATAGGCAGGGGAGTGCCCCAATAGCGATTACGGGAAAGCGCCCAGTCGATGTTGTTATTGAGCCAATCACCGTAACGGCCTTCTCGAATAGTCTCTGGATGCCAATCAGTTGCTGCGTTTTCACGAAGCAGAGCATCCTTTATAGAAGTTGTGCGGATATACCAGGACGGTTGTGCGTAATACATCAACGGTGTGTGACAGCGCCAGCAATGAGGATATGTGTGCTCATATGGTTGGTGCTTATAGAGAACACCGCGTGCCTTTAACTCTTTCACCAGTAATTTATCGGCCTCTTTAAAGAAGATTCCGCCAACTACTTCTACCTCTTTAAGGAAGTGTCCATCGGGTGCAATGGGGTTAACGACTGGCAAACCATAGGCGCGACATACCGCTAAGTCATCTGCGCCAAAAGCAGGCGATTGATGAACTAATCCAGTTCCATCTTCTGTGGTCACATATGTTGCAAGAACAATGTAGTGCGCATCTGGAATCTCTACGAAATCAAAGGGGCGCTTATATGTGGTGCGCTCAAGTGATTTACCGAGCATTTTCTTCAAAATCTTCTTCTCGCCCTTAACGCTTTCAAGTAGGGCTTCTGCAACGACTAGAACTTCACTGACCTCATCCACAGTTACCTCAACGGCTACGTAATCAACCTCTGGATGAACTGCAATGGCAGTGTTTGATACCAAGGTCCAAGGAGTCGTTGTCCAAACTAAGAAACTAGCGTTGAGTGCTACTAAATCACCTGAAGTAATAGGAAAGCGAACATAGACAGAAGGATCTGTAACTGTTTCATATCCTTGCGCTAATTCATGATCTGAGAGTCCAGTTCCACAGCGCGGGCAGTACGGTGCAACGCGATGATCTTGAACCAGTAATCCCTTTTTCCAGATCTCTTTGAGAGACCACCACACACTCTCAACATATTCCGGTGACATGGTCCAATAGGCTTCATCGAAATCAACCCAGAAGCCCATGCGATGTGTCATATCTGCAAATGCGCCAACATGGCGTTGCACTGATTCACGACACTTGTCATTAAATGCTGCAATTCCATATTTTTCGATATCGCCTTTACCGGCAAAGCCCAGTTCTTTTTCAACTGCGATTTCAACTGGCAAGCCATGACAATCCCAACCAGCTTTGCGGATTACATGCTTTCCTTTCATTGTGTGAAAGCGTGGAAAGACATCCTTAAATACACGGGCTTCAATGTGGTGAGCACCAGGCATTCCATTTGCTGTTGGGGGACCTTCATAAAACATCCATGCAGGTGCACCTTCACGGGCAGCAAGAGTTTTTTCAAAAATATCGTTATCGCGCCAGAATTTTAAAATCGTGTGTTCGACGGCAGGCAGGTCAACAGCTGCTGGGATTGCGCGAAACGACATAAAAAATCCTCCACGAGTAGGAAAACAACTCTGGAGGGACGTGACCTGCTGGCGCAGATCTCGCGGTACCACCCGCCTTGCGTGAAATTCACGCCACTTCACTTTTCTATCCGCAGCTAGTTCTAGATGGTTTTCACCATTTCTTCTAGCAAACTCGTGAGGTGATAGCCCCGTCAATGCTCATATGCGGTAGTGGCTCAATACTATCGTCTAGTTAAGCCAAAATATGCCCGTGGCTAATTGGTAACAGCCCCTTAGGGGCATTAAGGTTCGCGACATGCCTAAGAAGCCGGTTAAGAAAGCAGTCGCCAAAAAGGCTCCTGCGAAAAAGGCTCCTGCGAAGAAGAAGGTAGCTAAAAAAGCTCCCGCTAAAAAAGCTCCCGCTAAAAAAGCGCCAGCTAAGAAAGCAGTTGCCAAAAAAGCTCCTGCAAAGAAGGCCCCGGCCAAGAAAGCAGCGGTTAAGAGCATTCCAGTTAAAAAAGCACCAGGTAAGCCATTTCCATCTAAGACAACTTTGACCGTTGATGAGAAATCTCAAACAGTTTCAGTCTCAACTATTTCTGCGCCAGTTGCAGCACCGGTAGTTGAAGAGCGTCGATTGGTAATGCCACCTCCACCGCGCCCTGCTAAAAGCGGAAAGAAAGTTGCACCACTCAAGCCAATCAAAGTTGCTCCAACTCCAATTGTTGTCAGTGATAGCGAATCACCATGGACTGCTGCAGAGTTAAAGAGCATCCGCACTGAGATTTCCAAAGAGTTAGCGCGCCTTCGTGTTGAATTAGCTAAGGTCGAATTAGAGATGGACTCACTTATTCAAGAATCTGGCGAAGGTGCTGGAGATGATCAAGCAGATGCTGGAACTAAAACCTTCGAACGCGAACATGAGATGTCACTAGTAATCAATGCTCGCGACATGGTTTTACAAACAGAGCGTGCGTTGGATCGAATTGACTCTAAGACCTATGGAAACTGCGAAGAATGCGGAAGTGCAATTGGAAAGGCCCGTTTACAAGTATTTCCTCGGGCCACTTTGTGCATGATCTGCAAGCAGAAGGAAGAACGGCGCTAGCAGTGCGCGTGTGGCGCACACTCTTAGGTGTTGCCTGGATTGTTTGGCTTGCAGATTTAGCTACCAAAATCTGGGCAGTGGAGTATTTGGCCAATCGTGGTCCAGTAAAAATCCTTGGCTCACTTTTCCAACTTAATTTCATTAGAAACTCCGGCGCTGCCTTTTCATTTGCTCCAGGTGCAACTTTGTTTCTCTCCTTCTTTGGAATTGCTGTTTTGATTGCAATCACTTACTACGCACCTGCACTGACCTCAAAGGGGTGGGCCCTTGTTCTAGGCCTAGTCATGGGTGGAGTTTTGGGAAATCTGACAGATCGCATTTTCAGAGAGCCAGGATTGCTTCGTGGTCACGTAATCGATTGGTTACAACTGCCTCATTGGCCTATATTCAATATTGCAGATACTGCAATCGTGGTCGCAGCCTTTATTTCGGTAGTTTTAACCGCGCGCAATATCCCGCCTATTAAAAAAGAAGAGTTGATATGAGCAATCGAGAACAACGCACACTTTCAGTGCCAGAAGGCGTTGCTGGTGAGCGAATCGATAGTGCTCTCACCCGTGTGTTGGGGCTTTCCCGCACAGCTGTCGTCAAACTCCTAGAAGATGGTGATATCAGAACATCTGGAAAAGCCATGGCTAAATCAGATCGCGTGGCTGCCAACCAAGTTATTGAAGTATTAATGCCGGCTCCCATTAATCAAGATCCAATTCCGCTCACGCCTCTAGAAGGTCTTTCAATTGTTTATGACGATGATGCAATTGTTGTTATTGATAAGCCGGTGGGTTGTGCTGCTCATCCAAGTCCAGGATGGACGGGACCAACTGTTGTTGGTGCATTGATGGCAGCGGGATATTCAATTTCAACTAGTGGTGCTGCAGAGCGACAAGGAATTGTTCATCGCCTTGATGTCGGCACTAGCGGATTAATGATTGTTGCAAAGAGTGATCGTGCATTTACGGTCTTAAAAGATGCTTTTAGAAATCGCACCGTAGACAAGATTTACCATGCACTCATTCAAGGACACATGGATCCAACTACTGGAACAATTGATGCACCGATTGATCGTCATCCAAAGGAAGATCATCGATTCGCAGTTGTTGCTACAGGCAAAGACTCCATTACGCACTATGAAGTCATTGAGTTTTATCGTGGAGTGTCATTAGTTAAAGTGGAGTTAGAAACTGGGCGCACACACCAAATCCGTGTTCACTTCTCAGCACTTAATCATCCACTTGTTGGCGACACCACTTATGGCGCAGATCCCGTTCTGGCTAAATCTCTAGAGATGAGACGGCCATGGCTACACGCCAAGGAGCTCATGTTTGACCACCCCATTACTGGTGAACATCTGAGTTTTAGCGCTCCATACCCAGCCGATCTCACACGCTCATTAGCGTTGCTATCTGATGCCGTTCTGCCTTAAGTAATAATCTACGACCACCATGACATCTGAGAATTTCGTACATCTGCACGTCCATACCGAGTATTCGATGCTCGATGGTGCAGCGCGTGTTCCCGATTTAATGCAAGAAGTTGCCAGACAAGGAATGCCGGCAATTGCAATGACAGATCATGGAAATGTTTTTGGTGCGTATGAGTTTTATAAGCAGGCGAAAAAAGCTGGTATTAAACCGATTATTGGAATCGAAGCCTACGTGGCCCCTGAATCTCGTTTTGATAAAAAGAGAGTGCAGTGGGCTAGCGGTGGTGAAGATGATGTTTCAGGTGGTGGTGCTTATACGCACATGACTATCTTGGCCGAAAATAATGTTGGTCTGGGAAATCTCTTTCGCTTATCTTCTCTTGCATCCCTTGAAGGTTATTACTACAAGCCCCGCATGGACCGTGAACTCCTTGCTCAGTATTCCAAAGGACTCATTGCAACAACTGGTTGCCCTGGTGGAGAGATTCAAACTCGCTTGCGCATGGGTGCATATAAAGAGGCAATCAAGGCAGCAAGTGATTATCGAGATATTTTTGGTGAAGGTAATTTCTTTCTAGAGGTCATGGATCATGGAATTGATATTGAAAGCCGAGTTAAAGCAGACCTACTAAAACTTGGAAAAGAGTTAGGCCTTCCACTTCTTGCAACTAATGATCTGCACTACACATTACAGGCAGACTCTGGTGCACATGAGGCTCTGCTCTGTGTTCAATCGGGCTCTACATTGGCAGATCCAAAGCGATTTAAATTTGATAATGACTCTTTCTACGTCAAGACTCCGGCGCAGATGCGAGAGCTCTTTAAAGATATTCCTGAGAGTTGCGATAACACATTATTTATTGCAGAGCGTTGTGAAGTAACTATGCGGGAAAATGAAAATCTTCTTCCACAATTTAGTGTTCCAGCTGGAGAGACTGAGGATTCTTGGCTTAAAAAGGAAGCTGTGCGCGGCATGAAGGAGCGTTTAGGCGAAAAGCTCACTCCGGCACATGAATCACGTCTTGATTATGAACTCGGTGTTATGGAGAAGATGGGTTTTCCTGGTTACTTCCTAGTTGTTGCTGACTTAGTAGGACATGCAAAGAAGGTTGGTATTCGCGTTGGACCAGGCCGAGGATCAGCTCCTGGTTCACTAGTTGCATATTCACTTGGCATCACTGGTTTAGATCCACTTGAACATGGACTTTTGTTTGAGCGCTTTCTTAATCCAGAACGTATCTCGATGCCTGATATCGATTTGGACTTTGATGAGCGTCGTCGCAGCGAAATGATTCGTTATGCAACAAACAAATATGGTGAAGATCGAGTTGCTCAGATCATTACCTACGGAACCATTAAATCTAAGCAAGCGATTAAAGATTCAACTCGCGTTCTGGGTTATCCATATGTAATTGGAGAGAAGTTAACTAAGGCCTTGCCTCCATCTGTTATGGGTAAAGATATTTCTCTGGGTGGAATTTTTGATTCTAAAGATGATCGCTACGGTGAAGCGGGGGAGTTCCGCTCCCTTTATGAATCAGATCCAGATTCAAAGCGAGTGGTTGATACAGCCCGTGGTCTTGAAGGATTAAAGCGCCAGTGGGGTGTGCATGCAGCTGGAGTCATTCTCTCTCGCGAACCTTTGCTCGATGTCATTCCTATCCATCGCCGTGAAGCAGACGGTGCAATCATTACGCAGTTCGATATGGGCGCATGTGAATCTATTGGCCTGCTTAAGATGGACTTCTTAGGCCTCCGAAATCTCTCTGTTTTAGATGATGCCTTATTAAATATTAAAGAGAACCAAAACATTGATGTTGTTTTAGAGGATTTAACTCTCGATGATAAAAAGACATATGAACTGCTCTCTCGCGGAGACACTCTTGGTGTGTTCCAGCTCGATGGTGGGCCAATGCGAGCCTTGCTTAAATCAATGTCCCCAGATTCATTTGAAGATATCTCAGCTGTTATCGCTCTCTATCGCCCGGGTCCAATGGGAGAAAATGCCCATAACAACTACGCTGATCGCAAAAATAAGCGCAAGCCAGTTGAACCTATTCACCAAGAGCTCTCTGATCCTTTGCAGGAAATTCTTGGTGACACATACGGCCTGATTGTTTATCAGGAACAAGTAATGGCTATTGCCCAGAAGGTTGCTGGGTTCTCACTCGGACGCGCAGATCTATTGCGTAAAGCGATGGGTAAGAAGAACAAAGATATTTTGGATAAGGAATACATTCCTTTTGAAGCTGGTATGCAGGCAAATGGTTTCTCAACTGCTGCTATCAAGCGCTTATGGGATGTTCTTATTCCTTTCTCTGATTACGCTTTCAACCGAGCACACTCTGCTGGTTATGGAGTTGTCTCTTATTGGACTGCTTATCTAAAGACTAATTACCCAACTGAATACATGGCTGCGCTTTTGACCAGCGTGAGAGATGATAAAGATAAGTCTGCTCTTTATTTGAGTGAGTGCCGCCGAATGGGAATCAATGTTCTGCCACCTGATGTCAATGAATCCAATGGTGAATACACCCCGCGCGGAAAAGATATCCGCTTTGGTCTTGCAGCAATTAGAAATGTTGGCGAAGGCGTTGTGGCATCGATTAAGGCTGCGCGTGAGGGCAAAGGACGTTTTGCATCATTTGGTGATTTCTTAGCAAAAGTGGATGCACAAGTCTGT
>Ga0209191_1002494_pt1 | contig 11399 bp, 9 predicted proteins | sample S_130626_EF_Meta_FD_187320 | JGI IMG/M metagenome (GOLD analysis project Ga0209191, IMG submission 187320) | Freshwater microbial communities from Lake Simoncouche, Canada to study carbon cycling - S_130626_EF_MetaG (SPAdes) (version 2) | ecosystem: Environmental > Aquatic > Freshwater > Lake ... | reverse complement strand
AATTTTCACATATTACGGAAACTCGGATAGCTGATAAATGCAAGGGGGGTGGGTGTGCAGTTTGTTCTGGTAGGCAGGTGCTCGCAGGTTTTAATGATCTAGCAACTACTCATCCTGAAGTGGCTGCACAGGCTGATGGTTGGGATCCAACTGCAGTTTCATTCGGCTCGAAACTCGAGAAGTCTTGGCTATGTGCGCTTGGCCACAAATGGAACGCTCGCGTCTACTCACTTGCTGAAGGTGTTGGTTGTTCAATTTGTAGAAATCGTGAAGTGCTCGCAGGTTTTAATGATCTAGCAACTACTCATCCTGAAGTGGCTGCACAGGCTGATGGTTGGGATCCAACGACCGTTATCGCAACTTCAATTCAAAAACTTAAATGGAGATGCCAATTTGGGCATTCCTGGATTTCACAGATAAAGAGCCGTAGTGGGGGTGCAGGATGTGCTGTCTGCGCAGGACAGTTAGTACAAGTTGGATTCAACGATCTAGCAACTACTAACCCAAACTTGGCAGCAGAAGCAGAAGGTTGGGATCCAAAAACAATCACGTGGGGCTCAAATTCAAAGAAACAATGGAGATGTGAATTTGGACATTCATGGATTGCGAGGGTTGTTTCACGATCTGGGGGGAATGGGTGTCCTGTTTGTAGTAGCCGTCAAGTCTTAGCTGGCTTCAATGACTTGGCCTCAACGTACCCCGACATAGCAGCACAATCAGTTGGATGGGACCCAAGAAAAGTTGCACCAAGTTCGAATAAGAAATTGCTCTGGCAGTGTCCAATCAGTCATCAATATCTCTCTACTCCGGCGCATCGGACAGGAAGGGGTCAAGGTTGTCCGTTCTGTTCGGGGCAACAAGTTCTGGCTGGCTTCAACGACCTCGCCACAACGCATCCAGAAATTGCTAGTGAAGCACACGAATGGGACCCGAAAACTGTCAGTGCGGGATCCAACAAATTGAAAGATTGGACATGCGAACTTGGTCATGTATGGGATCAAACCGTAAAGATGCGGGCCTTGCAAGGATTTGGCTGTTCGTACTGTTCTGGAAAGCGTGTACTCAAGGGCTTTAATGATTTGGCAACTACACATCCTGAAATCGCAGCGCAGGCATTTGGGTGGGATCCGCATTTGTTCTCAAGAGGTCATAACAAACCAAAGAATTGGAAATGTGAACTTGGACATGTCTATGAAGAATCAATAAATCATCGCACGAATATGAACAGTGGCTGTGCGTATTGCGCTGGCAAGAAAGCACTAGAGGGGTTTAATGACCTTGCCACAACAAATCCAGAATTAGCCAGTGAAGCGGATGGTTGGAATCCGGCAACCATTACACGCGGAAGCCACCAAAAAGTTCAATGGAAATGTCCAAATGGCCATACATGGAAAACTGCAGTGCATAATCGTTCGCGTGGAGAGGGTTGTCCGTCGTGTTCGAAATCAGGCTTCGACCCAAACAAAGATGGATGGCTCTATCTCGTGTACCACGAAGGTTGGGACCTGATGCAAGTCGGACTAACTAACAGCCCCGAAAACCGTCTTACAGATCATCGTAGGACTGGATTCGACGTAGTTCTAGACCTACGCGGCCCAATGGAGGGAGCCTTGGCTCAGAATTTAGAGCGACGATGTATACAAGTTTTGCGAAAGAGGGGCGCAAATTTCAGTAATAGACCTGGAGCTAAGAAATTCGATGGCTACTCAGAATCCTGGACTAAAGACTCTCTCGCGGTCTCCAGTATCAGTGAACTTCTGAACTGGGTATATGAAGACGAATGAAGCAGACATTCACATGTGATTTTCAAATTTGCTGACACACCCGTCGGCCAAGGTAACAATATGATTTCACCCAAAAGCAATAGCCAATACCAAATCTCTGTCAAACGACAAGTCGAATTTAACCAACGCCCAGATGAAGACCCGTATCAGTGGATAGCCCGGCAATTAACAATTGCAAAACCATTTGAGGCGGCTTGGTTAATGATGCTACGAAATGATGAAAAGCAACAAAAAGTATACGAGATGCTGCAAATCGCCAAGACGGAACGCTCTGCGCGTCATACCAAATGGGCCATGGTTGCGACTGTTGCGGTCTCGTTCTTCGGTCTCTTGATTCGATGACTGAAGACTCCGGCAACTCTTCAGTGACGCCGTTCAATGAGTTGTCAGAGGCAGCTGAAGCTGCGGTGTCATAACTCAGGGTTTCATTCAGTAGCGTGACCATTATGTTCGGACGAAAGACTCCAGGGATGATTACACCAGCACAAGCCTTACCGGGGCGCACAGATCAGACGATGCCAGTGCCAGAGGCACATTTTGAAAAGGGAACGTCGCTGACGGGGCCATGGGCAGAGAACATGCAGACACTTGTTGTGGGAATGGGTTGCTTCTGGGGAGCTGAGCGCATTTTCTGGCAGCAGCCGGGCGTGCATTCGACAAGTGTTGGATACGCAGGTGGCTACACACCGAACCCAACATATGAAGAAGTCTGTTCAGGTCTTACTGGCCATACCGAAGTACTGACTGTTGTGTATGACTCATGGAACTTGTCGCTGATGGACATGCTGCGCGTGTTCTGGGAGAACCACAACCCGACGCAAGGTATGCGCCAAGGCAATGACATGGGTACGCAATATCGCAGTGCTATTTATTATGCGAACGATGAACAGCGCATTGCAGCTGAAGAATCACGTGATGCGTATCAAGTGTTGTTAACAGATGCGGGCTATGGCGAGATCACAACAGAGATTGCTCCATTGACTGACTACTACTTTGCAGAGCCGTATCACCAGCAGTATCTCGGGAAGAACCCGAATGGTTACTGCGGTATTGGTGGCACCGGTGTTAGTTGTTCAATCGGGATTCTTTAATCCACGAACTCAACGGCACCAGCTTCAATCATTTGTTGTTCTGTTGGCTTCTTATACAAAACAACCATGACGATGCCAGCGAAAAGATAAATCGCACCCATCACTCGCCATGCGGTGAGGTACGACGATAAATCTGATGGTGATGGCAAGCGCGGTGGGTTACTTGAGTACCCAGCTACGAGCTTGCTGATTGTTGGTGCAGTGAGAGACAGCGCCAAGGCGGCACCAAGTGCTGAACCAATCTGTCGTCCTGTGGTGTTGAGTGCAGAACCCATTGCAAACTTGGCAGGTGGCAAGAAGGCAGTTGCGCTGCTGGAGAGCACTGACATGCTGCAACCAACTCCTGAACCACAGATAATCATGAGAGGCAAATAGACAGTGAGAAACTGCGGTGTTGGTCCGAGGAACAGACTGAAACCGATGGTGCCAGTGGTTAACAAGGCTGAGCCCATGAACAAAACTTTTGCGTGTCCCCATTTGCCGGCGAGACGACCCATTGGTGCGGCAAGAATTGCTGCAGTTAATGGACCGGCAGCGGTTGCAAGCCCGGATCTTGTTGGGCTGTATTGCCACACCACTTGTAGCCACTGAATCTGGAGCATCCACATGCCAAGGAAGCCGATGGAGAAAAAGAACCCAGACAAGTTTGCAGCCACGACGAATGGCATCTTGAATAACGAGAGATCGAGAAGTGGGTCATCGACTGTGCTGCAACGCTTCACAAAGAAACCGAGAAGTATGCAGCCAATGGCCATTGAAGCAATCGTGCGCTGATCGATGTAACCCCAGTCTCCACTTTGCACAACAGCAAGTGTCACCAATGCGACACCAGGTAAACCCAGTGCAGTGCCGATGAGGTCAACGTGCTTTGTGGCAGATGGGTCTTTGCTTTCATGGAGAATCTTGCCACCCAAGTACAAAGTAATGATGCAGAACGGCACGTTGATGAAAAAGAGCGAACGCCAATCCAACCAGTCAACGAGTACTCCACCAATGCATGGGCCAGCTGCTGCAGCTAAACCGCCGACAGCACCCCAGATGCCGATGGCAACGGTGCGCTTCTCAACGGGAAATTCAGGAAGAACAAGTGCGAGTGATGCCGGAGTAAGCATCGCTCCACCGATTGCTTGCACAAGACGAGCAAGAACAAGCAACAGGGATGTGGGTGCGAGTCCACACAAGATGGAACCAATACTGAATAATGCAAGGCCGCGCAGGAACGACCGCTTGCGGCCATTCACATCTGCGAAACGACCAGCTGTTAACAAACCAGCTGCGTACGCAATGTTGTAACCAGAGAATACCCATGTGAGAAGTGTTGGGTGTCCAAGGTCTTCCGCAATTGCGCGACGGGCAACTACAACGATGCTGGTATCGAGTGAAACTAAGAAAGTTGCAATTGCAGTGATGCTGAGTACTTGGTAAGCGCGCGACATGCGTGGCTGCTTGATGGTGTCCATGTGATTCCCCTAACGAACATATGAACACTAGATGAACGAGACGAAAGGGTCGGGGTTGGGGTACTAGTTCCAGCCATCACGGCGAATTGCGTCGCCGTCGGCATCTGTGGCACGTCCGCGCCATTTCACAGCGCCAGGAGTAGCAGATAGTCGAGCAATGAGCCCCTGCATTGGGGTGCCCTCAACGGTGATGACTGCTTCGCGCGCGATGTAATGAGGATCTTTTTCGATGTCTTCCATAGAAAGAATGGGACCAGCAGCAGCTTCGATCTCTTGAAAGATTGCAAGTGCTTCTGCTTGAGTGCGTTGTGCGAACCATGCTTCCATTGCAGATTCAATGATCTCGCGATTAGCAATTCGTCCGGCAAATGTTGTGAAGCGATCATTACCATCGAAACCAAGAAGATGAACGACACGCGCTGCAATGGAATCACTTGATGTTGAAATGCCAACAAACAATCCATCGGAACAGCGATACACGCCGCGAGGCACTGTGTACGGAAGCAGTGAACCCATACGTGGTTGCAGCTCACCGCGTGTAAGCCACACAGTCATGAGCGGCCCGAGTATTTGAAACAAACTCTCCAGTAAGGACACGTCAACGACTTGTCCTTGTTCAGACCACAGCGCAACCATGGTGGCAAATGCTGCAACGAGACCGGTTACTTCATCAGTCAGTGCAAATGGCGGCAACATCGGGTCACCACCGGGAACACCAGTGATTGATGCAAGCCCTGACATCGCTTCGGCGATTGATGCAAACCCTGGGCGGTTTGCGTACGGGCCATTTTGTCCGAAACCGCTAACACGAGTGATGATCAATTTTGAATTACGTGCATGAAGAACGTCGGGCCCAAAGCCAAGCTTCTCGAGAACGCCTGGACGAAAGTTTTCAACAAGAACATCTGCATCGTCGATGAGACGCAAGAACAGTTCGCGATCAGTGTCGTCTTTTAGGTTGAGAGCAATAGTGCGCTTGTTGCGATTAACAAGACGCCACCACAGACCTTCGCCGTCTAGAGGGTCGCGCCATCCCATGTTGCGCAAACTGTCTCCACCGTCGGGGCGTTCAATCTTGATGACATCTGCGCCAAAGTCCGCGAGATAGCGCGCGCAGTTTGGCCCTGCGAGAACAGTTGACAGGTCGATAACTCGCAAGCCCGCCAATGCGGACGTGCTGTTTAACGGAGCGGAAGAATCAGGCATCGGTCTTCGAGCGTACCCATTGCGTAGCTCTCGTAGTCAGTACCGAAATCTTCGTAGAGGTGACGGCAGCGTTCGCTCCATGCCAGTGCTTCGGGCGAAGAAATGCGGTGCACCACTTGCATGACTCCGCCTTCGTAGACGCGGTACTCGGCCCATGAGCCTGGGAAATCCTTCACACAACCAATTTCAATGGTGGGAATTCCTGAACGCGGCATACGGCGAACGCGATGACGATGTGTGTGACCAGCTGTGTAAGCGAGAACGCATGCATGACGCACAGCGAGAGCATCAAGCGCTTCGCTGCTATCTGGGTGGAGGCCAAAGTACGTGTCGCTTCGTTTTCCTTCAGTCCACTGTTGATGATGACCCATGATGATGACTGGAGTTGTTGATGAGGACAACTGATCATTGAGCCATTCGAATTGTGGTGGGTCGATGCGACCAGTGGTTTGCATCGGAATTGTTGTGTCAATGAGCGCGATGGTGATACCTGGCAACTCAATCCACTGATCACCGACGAACTCATTTTGATCGCGATATCGGTCATGGTTGCCTCGGGCTACAAACAGCTTGTCTGCGAATCCGCCTTCGTAATGTTCGCGAAATGCAGCAAACTGCTCGTCAGTGCCACCTTCGGTCAGGTCGCCCTTGACGAGAACTGCATCCGGATTCAGCTTCTTGATTTCGGCAATTGCACCGGCGTTCATTGTGATGGGGTAGGGCTGTTCGCCAGGAAGTGAACTAAGAATTGGTCCTAGTGGGTTGTCGTCAATGCGACCACATTCTGTTTCACCAAAGTGCACATCGTTCACGGTTGCAAGAACGCTGAGTAACTTTCCTTCCGGACGTGGCAGTGTTCGAAAATCAATTCCGTGTTCGGTGTATGCGGTATCAGGCTGCAAGTTCTCGTGACGAACAACATGTTGCCCATGGTGAAATACCGCAAGGTTGTCAGCGACAGTTGTTAGTTCTGTTGCGCTGACGGAAGTCATTATCTGATTCCGGGACGTGCTCTGCGAGATACGGCATCGGTGACCCACCAACGACCGCTGAAACGCCAGGCAGAAACTGAGCTTGTGTCAGCAGTGGACGCAACCATCGGTTGTGGCCACATCATGGTGACAGCAGCTGCGATTGCAGCGGCTTCTTCTTCGGTGGGAATCGGTGTGATTGTGCCGACGTTGAGGCTCATCGCTTTACCACCACTGAATGTGCAACACGGTCATGCCATGTTTGGCTTTGTGGGCTACGCAACATTGCAAGGTAACCCAATAGAAAAACAATGCCCGATACCCAGCTCATCATGATTCGTAGTGCAGCACGGCGTTGGCCGATGAACGAACCGTCAACTTCATCAAGAATGAAGACACCAAGCTTGCGACGAAGTGGTGAGCCGCCTTGATTACCAATCCAATACGCCAACACAAAAAACGAGACGATGAATTGAGCTGACTGCGAAAGTGCAGCAGTGGTACCCGTTGTTGATGCAGAAATGATTGCAAATGGAATACTCACGATGGACACCATGATGCCGTCACAGAGATTCGCAACAAAGCGAAGCCAGAAACCTGCTTTAGGTTCGTAAGCAATATCGCTGATTGTCACAACTTCTGGTGCATCCCAGTCGGGTGTCGATGATTCAGTCATGGTGATTTACAGTGGCATGTTGCCGTGTTTACGGCGTGGAAGCTCTTCACGCTTGGTTTGCAACATGCGCAATCCAGCAATGATCTTGATACGTGTATCTGCAGGGTCAATAACGTCATCAACATAACCACGTTCTGCAGCCGCGTATGGGTTCGCGTACTTCTCGGTGTATTCAGCAACAAGCTCTGCACGACGAGCGACAGGATCTGCTGCTTGTTGCAATTCACGCTTGTACACAATTTCAACTGCGCCTTGTGGTCCCATAACTGCAAGTTCTGCTGTCGGCCATGCGTAGGCAAGGTCTGCACCAATTGACTTTGAGTTCATCACCACGTAAGCGCCGCCGTAAGCCTTACGCGTAATGATTTGAATACGAGGCACTGTTGCTTCACAGAATGCGTACAACAACTTTGCACCGTGACGAATGATTCCTTCATGTTCTTGGTTCACACCTGGCAAGAAACCTGGAACGTCGACGAATGTAAGAAGCGGAATGTTGAAGGCATCGCATGTACGAACGAATCGTGCAGCTTTTTCACTTGATTCGATATCAAGAACACCAGCAAATGCCATTGGCTGGTTGCCGACCACACCAACAGTCATGCCATCGACACGAGAGAAACCGCACACAATGCTTTTGGCCCAGTGTTCGAAGTATTCAAAGAACTCGCCATCATCAACAACTTCCTTGATGACTTTCTTCATGTCATATGGCTGGTTAGCAGAGGCCGGAAGAATGTCGCGCAACATAGGGCACGAACGATTCGGATCATCTGATGTTTCAACAGTTGGTGCTGATTCAAGATTGTTTTGTGGTAAGAACGACAACAAGAAGCGAACATCTTCGAGACATGCTTGCTCGTCAGCTGAAACGAATGTTGCAACTCCGCTCTTTGATGCGTGACTCATTGCGCCACCAAGTTCTTCGAGTGTTACATCTTCACCAGTAACTGTCTTCACAACGTCAGGACCTGTAATGAACATGTGGCTTGATTCGCGCACCATGAAAATAAAGTCGGTCATTGCGGGTGAGTACACAGCACCACCGGCGCATGGCCCGAGGATGACAGAAATTTGCGGCACAACACCAGACGACTGCACGTTGCGATAGAAAATTCCGCCGTATGAAGCGAGCGATACAACGCCTTCTTGAATACGAGCACCAGCTCCGTCGTTCAAACCAATTACCGGTGCACCAACTTTGAGTGCAAGGTCCATGAGTTTGTGAATTTTCTCAGCAAACACTTCGCCAAGTGCTCCGCCAAAAACTGTGAAGTCTTGACTGAAGAGAAATACTTTGCGACCTTCGATTGTTCCCCATCCGGTGATTACACCATCTGTATACGGACGTTCTTCAAGACCAGATGCATGGGCGCGATGACGGGCCAACATGTCGAGTTCATGAAAGGAGCCTGGATCGCAGAGGAAGTCAATGCGCTCACGAGCGAGCAACTTGCCCTTGCCCTTGTGGCGCTCGACCGAGCGAGGGCTTCCGGCGTTAATCGCCTGCTGCTGACGGTCCCGAAGGTCGTCTATTTTGTCCTGCATCGAAAAGCCAGAGGTATCAGTCACCTGCGAAACGCTAGTGCCGATGGGGCCTCATCGCCTATCTGATGGCTGATTATCCTGCCGCGGGGACCACGGTGGTTGTCACTAATGGGGCGGGAACTGTGGTTGTGGTGGCCGCGAGGGTGGTGGCAGGGGCAACGGTGGTGACGGCAGCGGCGGGGGTAATCGAGCTGGTAGTCGTGGCCGCCGCAATCGTGGTGGTCGGCTTCTTCAGGCCCTGCTTTGGTTGGGTGGTCACGGTGGTGCCGTCGGCGATGATGAATGTGGTGGTCATCGGTGGCAGGTCGCCAATTGTGGTGACGCCCGTGATGGTGGCAGTCCATTCGCCGGGCGCGCGAAGGGAAAGGCCGGCGTCTTCAGCCAATAGTGCAGCCCCCGGGCGAGTAATGGGGACATTGATTGTGTAGCCAGGGAAGTTTGGATTTGTCGGAACCAGAGTGATTTTGAAATTTTGAATTCGTGATGGGCCGAATAACTCAATGAGAATTCTGTTCGCCCCGACGTCACCAGGCGTAATGGATAAGCGAACATGGAAATCATCTTTGGCTGTCATGTCTTGCACAATGGCGTACTCAACTCGCGGGCCGGTTTCACGGTTGAGAACATATGGCGGACGCATTGCCATTAACCATGATGATGCTGCAAGCACAACAATGCTGAGTGACAGTTCAATTCCGACTGGACGCTTCAAACGGTAGACGACTTTTTCGTTCAGTGATTTCGCACGTTCCATGCCACGCAAAATAAATTGACGAACTGCTGCGCTGACAAACAACATTGCGCCAACTAGAAGTACTTTGAGAATCACTAGTCGCCCGTGGCCACTGTTGATCAAACTGATGCCATCAATACGCCATACTTGAATAACACCAGAGAATACGATGCCAATTGTCATTGGTGTTGCCAGTCGTGACCATCCGCGCAGAGCTTCGACAAGGTCAACATCTCCAGGCCCATGAAGAATGACTCGCCAGATAATTGAGATGCTGCCGACCCACATTGCAATGAACGCCATGTGAAGAATTGCAATAGCGATTCCCAAGACAACGGCTCGACCTGTTGCACGGTCGAAACCGTATGAGATCATCAAGAGCGCAAGAAGAACTGTGCTGGGAACAAGATTTGTTGGTTCAAGAACGCGTTCTGTGATCCACGCGTAATAACCAAGGCCGCCAACTACAAGAAGACGAATGAAAACGGCTCGACCCTCATTCGTCTCAAAGAGCGGACCCCACGAGGTGGGAGAAATCGACGAAGCAATTCCACCACCTGATTGTCGAGCAGTCATGAGAATGATGAGTACAAAAATTGCGGCGCCCGCGATGATTAAGACTTGACGGAAATACTTTTCAGTGATGCCGTATTCAACGCCTTCTGGCCAGACAAGTTTGATGAACATCAATCCGCCAAAAAGGGCACACACCGCAAAGAAGACAACGAGCTTCATCAGGCCGATGGGGCCTCCGAGTCGGGGCGGGGCAACTTCGACTGCTGTTCCGTCGATGGGAACGGTGGTGGCGGGGGCGCCTGGCACGGTGACTGGAGTCGTTGTCGTCACCTGAGTCTGGGCTGTGAAATTGAACGACCCGGCACTGCCGTCTGGAAGCGACCAGTTCACGACGCATGAGCCGTTTTGAGGCACCTGGGTTAAGGCAGCAGAGATCGTGACGCCATCGGCCGATAGCTGTGGAGGCCCGAGATTGGTCAGTTTGGACTCGCACGCAAGCGAAAGCCCCATCTGGGCAGCAATTTCGGCGCCACCAACGGGAAGGGTGAATTTCAGCTGTAACTGGGTGGGGGCAAGAGTGACCACTTCGCCAGCGGCCGGGCTTGATGAAGCAAGGGTGTTATCGCCAGCGGCATGGGCAGGCGCGGCCGAAAAGGCAATGGCAGAGGCAACTGCAATGAAAAGGAGAGGGAGGCGACGCATGGTGTGAGAAAACGGTAGTCAAGAATGACCCCCGCAGAGTGTTTCACCTTTTCACACAGCGGTCCTCGGTGCACCGCATTGGTAGGGTCGTTTCGATGGCAACCCAGTCCCTGTACCGACGTTTCCGCCCGCGGAAGTTCTCCGAGCTCTACGGACAAGACCATGTAGTCATGGCATTACGCAATGCCGTCATCAATGGTCGCGAGGGTCAGGCCTATTTATTCTCTGGGCCACGAGGCACGGGAAAGACCTCAACGGCACGAATCTTGGCAAAGGTCTTGAACTGTGCCGCCCCTGTTGACGGTGAACCATGCTGCGAGTGTGACTCCTGCAAGGCAGTGGAACTTGGCACTAGTTACGACGTGCTCGAACTCGATGCTGCGAGCAACAACGGTGTTCAAGAAATTCGCGACATTATTGAAGCTGCTGCATTAACAAGTCCTGGTCGCCATCGTGTGTTCATTCTCGACGAAGTGCACATGCTCACACGTGGCGCAGAAGCTGCGCTTCTCAAGACTTTGGAAGAGCCACCCGATCAAGTTGTCTTTGTGTTGGCTACGACTGACCCACAAAAAGTGTCAGAGACAATTCGTAGTCGCGTACAGCACTTGCAATTTCATTTGCTACCCGTTGCTGAACTGAAAAAGTATGTCAAGTTTGTTATCAAAGAAGCAGAACTCACTGTCGATAAAGATTCTATTGACTTGGTGTT
>Ga0209191_1002492_pt1 | contig 11401 bp, 21 predicted proteins | sample S_130626_EF_Meta_FD_187320 | JGI IMG/M metagenome (GOLD analysis project Ga0209191, IMG submission 187320) | Freshwater microbial communities from Lake Simoncouche, Canada to study carbon cycling - S_130626_EF_MetaG (SPAdes) (version 2) | ecosystem: Environmental > Aquatic > Freshwater > Lake ... | reverse complement strand
ACTAGATGTAGTACCCAATTGGGAACACAAGGCAGTTCGCCAATGTGGTCATCACCTCAGAGAGAAAGACAGACGGCCAGGCATGACCGACCGGTGCTGAGGGGGGTGGTGGGGTCATGGTGGGGTGGTCGGTGTATATACTACAGTGTTGTATAATAACAACACTATGGTAGCAAATCACCACCCTAGAAACATAAGTACTCCACCCAAATTTTTTACGCGACCAGAAATTTACCCCTCTGCGCCCATTTCTGTATACAAAAAAAACTGCACTGAATTTTTTTCACCTACTAAAACCTTTTTTCTACTATGAATCACTCACTACAACACCGAGACATTGCCGGAGCTCCCTTGTCCCCAGGCGACCACTGTCTAGTCACTGAACACAATAGAATCATTCTAGCCACTGTGGTCAAACTCTACGCTAACAGTAATCAACTACAGCTCAAGCCATTAAACAGCTCTGCAGGTGGCCGTCGAAGCCGACCCAGTCAAAAACCCATACGCAGAGAGTGCTACAATGTGTTCCGTATTGCAGATCAAGAAATCACCATGAGCATACTTCGAGGTGCTATATAATAACACATGAACGATCTCTACAACGAAACAGTCACCCGCAACGGCCGGGTCTATCACTACGATCCAGACCAGGACATCTACTATGCTTATACTGAAGAATCCCCAATCAGCAAGTGGGCCTGGGTTTTGGTCATAGTTGTGTTGGCTTTGGGCTGTTTGTCTGTTGAATATCATGAACTCATCCAAACCTGGGTGAAATCCGCACTGTGAAATACTGTGCGCAAGCATTGGCGCACAACTATAGATCTACAGTAATTAACAGCGTAGATAACTCACTGAAAATCTGCTTTTTTACCGCTTTGCTTCGCAGGCGCTTCGCGCAGTCTAAAGCAGCGTTCCGCTTCGCGGCTGTTAAATACTCAAGCGGAGGGTCGTATGTTACTAGTCTACTTAGAGCCGTTTCAAGATCAACATCGACTGTTGTTGGACACTTGGACTCTGCGTGTGGTCACATATTGGCCACGCAGTCAGGTCACAGACTTCCAGTATGACTACAGCATAGTAACGGATTGGTGGATGCTGTTCAGTAGACCGGAATATGCTGGCTTTTGGCTACTGAAATATCCCGAACAGAGTCGAGTGGTTAGAACGCTGTTTGACTGATAAATATTCAATCATAGGAAACATCATGGCACAACAATATCTCGCAGTCAAAGCACGAAACATGATCACAGGTGAAACTGTGGTCAGCAAGGATCTCTCTGGATCTCGACTAGAACTACGTCAACGCACTGTGGCTGCTCTAGAAGCACGACTCTTGGCGGAACAAATGACTCGTCGCAAGGGTGAACCCTGGCAGGGTTTTGTGGAAGTTTTCACGGCCTAGGCTTGACAGTGTAAATACAGTGCTGTATACTAGTAGATACTATTCAAGGAGATTTCTATGTTTTATACCGAATCAGTGGCCTACCGATCAGCAGATCAAATCAACTCAGCAATGGGCCGTGTCTATGGTCACATGAGTCTGGCAGTGTTGGTCAGCATGATTGTCAGCTATTTTGTGGGTTCAAGTCCCGAGCTTCTACAGTTCTTCTTCACAGGAGCAATGAAGTGGATTGTGATCTTTGCACCACTTGTGGCCATACTGGCCTTTGCCTGGGCCAGCGAGAATTTCAACAAGAGTCAACTACAGCTATTCCTCTATGGTTTTGCGGCACTGATGGGACTCAGCATGGCCACGATATTTGCCATTTTTACCATGGGATCGATTGTGTCAGCATTCATGGGTGCGGCCATACTGTTTGCTGTAATGAGCGGCTATGGCTACTTTACTCGACAGAGTCTTGACAGCCTGGGCAAGTTCATGTTCGTGGGCCTAATTGCCATTGTGATTGCCAGCATTGTCAATGTCTTTATTGGCAGCACAGTCTTGCAAATGGTTATCAGTGCGCTGGCTATCATTATCTTCCTGGGCCTAACTGCCTATGACACACAGAAGATTCGTGAAGCAGTTTCCATGGGTGAAGACACAGGACGAGAAGAAGTCATTGGTGCTCTAACACTGTACATGGACTTTATCAATCTGTTCATTAATCTCTTACAGTTATTTGGGATAAAGAAAGACTGATGTGGCGAGTACGTTATTATCTTACAGGCGGTACTTTCACTGCCAAGACCTTTGATAGTCTATGTGCCGCTACTAGATTTATGGTCTACGAAATTCGCAGTTGCAATGTACACGACTGCTATCTAATACGAGATTAATCTAACACCTGAGTCTGTTCTAGGCTCAGTTGTTCGTCTTCTAGTTCTCGAACTCGCTCTGTAAGGTCATCTATAAGGCCTAGATTACGCAGAGTTTTAAAACAGAGATTCTCTACACTCCACTCGCCGGCACGCTCTAGTCCGGCTTTTCTCATGGTTGTGATCTTGTCCTTGACAGTTCTAAGACGATCTAGGTCGTCCTGCTGGAGTGCCTGTTTAGTGGCTCGAATCAGGTTGTCACACTTGGCGCTGACACTGGCATCATCTATTTCGGGCTTGATCTTCTTGGGCACAACCAACCACTGGTTCTGCATCACAAACTGTACACCTGTTGAATGGTGTGGTTCGTCTTCGCCCTGTACATAACATTCCACAGGAAGCCCTCTAATGGTGATATTGTGCTGATCGCCCCAGAGAGTCTTTTTACTAGAATATAGTTCGCGACTGGCATCATCTGCTTGGCCGGGAATAATGAGATGCAGATCTAGATCGCTGTGTTTTGTCCAGGTATAGTTGGCATTTGACCCTGTGATGGTATAATCTTTTACAGGCAGATCAACTCCTACAAATTCTTCAAAAGCTCGGGCGATCTCAATGAGTTTTTCCCGTACCAAAGGATCTAGTTTGCCCTCGGGCCATATCTTGGGATTCAGTCTACGGTTAACAGTGACCAGGTCAGTGGCTGCTAGTTCTCTTAGACGCATGTTAAACTCCGTAACGATTGCGCTTGGGTTTGGCCACAGGACTGGTTGACTCTGTGGTTTTAGGCTCTCGGCTTTTTTGGTCTGTGATTGCTGTTGGAGTCACACCCATTAGTTTTGACGCCAGCTTGATGGTTTCTTCGTCTTCGGGGCACCACATGACATTGATAAAATTCTCTGCCCAGGAACTTTCTTGGGCAAATTTAACTTCGCCGGCTGCATCGGCACGGGCAGCGGCCAGTGCCAGCCCCATGCGATACTGCATGTAGGTATCGGTGTTTCTCAGCTGTCTTTGTACTAGAACTCCGGGCAAGGGATCTGCGGCACGATCACGCACTTTTTTAGGTGTTCCGTGACTTCTGCCGTTCCAGCTTTCTTTGATAAACTCTTTTGCTCGCATTCATTATTTAGCCCACATTAAGTGGTAATGCGTCAGAGTACGATCGTCATAAAATTCTGCTATCAATCTGCAGAACATATCGTTGCGTTCTAGAACTAACTGACAGATTTCGTGTGGCTGTTTAAGTAGCCAGTTAGTATGCTCTAGGCCTATGGTTTTGTGTACTTTAGGCCAATCTATTTCTATTGTTTCTCCCTCAGAGGGTAACCACTTATATAACTCTACTTTATTCGTCTTCATCATGCATCTTGTTCAACAACTCCAACAATTTGCTGGATTCTACATTGGCACGTACTTTGCCAATGCTGGCGCCCTGTGTGGGATCTTCGTGGATAACTCCGTCTGCATCTATCTGTGCTTTCACTGTAGTCCTGTTCTTGATGCTTTCAATGATACTGCTACTGCCCCTAGATGTTGCACCATTGGAGTCTTGTTCATCTTCTGGCAAATCGCTGATCTTTAAACTTTCTATGTTAAACTCTAGATCAACCTTCATACCAACACCACTGCTACTACGTGTCTTCATTAACTGAATTTGATAACGTCCACGTTCACGCATTGCACGGCTTGTAAAGATACCGAACACATTGTCCGCAGTTTGAATCTTAGATAGTCCACCTGAAATGTGACTGTGATCAAACTCAACTTCTTCTACAGCACCTCGATTCAACTGTGCCGCAGTTACCAAAAGAATCTTCTTTTCCATTGCTAGATTGCGAAGTTCTTCTGATACGTATTTGTCTTTGACAAATAGGTTTTCTGCTGAAATCTTTTTACCGATAGGCATTAACAAGTCTAGGTAATCAACTAGCAATACGTCTACTTTCTTACCTACTTTGATTTCATATTCTTTAATATAAGCACGAATGTCGTTGACTGTCTTACCCGACGGCATGTACTTGATCTGCAACATGCCTGCTTTTTTGCCGATCATTTTAACTTTCATTTCAACATCGTCGAGGTCTTTGAAAATCTCTTTCGTGCCTACACCAGTGACCATGCTGTCGATACGCATAGATACCAGTGCTTCACTAAGTTCCAGGGTTAGATAAACAACATTGAGACCCATCAAAGCCCAGTTAACACCTAGGTTGGCCAAGAACAGGGATTTACCTGCACCTGATCCACCTGCAAAGATATTCAACTCTCCGCGGTTCATACCACCAAACAACTTGCGATCCAGTCCCGGCCACCCTGTACTGATCTGTCCGTTCTTGTCTTTGAGTCCCATTAGTCGAGCTCTAGGATCAGCAAAGTAATCTGTGCCCATGTCTCGAGCAAGACCAATCTGCACTGCTTCTTTGATCAGTGTTTCGACTTCACCGTAGTTCTTCTGTTCTAATAGATCTGCACTGGCAATGATTGCACGTTCAATGGCCTTGTGTCTAGTGAAGCTTTCAAACTCATCCATGAGCCAATCTAGGTGGCCTTCTTTGAGGTCATCTGGACGTTTCATATCTGTTCTACAGTTGGCATTGACCATATCGTAGTCTGGCAACACACTATATTGCTTGGCATATTCATTAATGAATTCTGCGGCATCTTGTAGTTTTCGATCAAACAGGGTGTGATCAAAAATACCTTGACAACGTACAAACACCTCGGCGTCTGCAAGCATCAATTCAAGATACAATTTCTGTACTTCAATTCCGTAATCTTTTATCATAGTTATATTATATTATCTTTCTTCATGTAATGCAAGGCGTGTTTCGAGATTGTTCTTGGCAACACTGATTTTGATTTCGCCACGTTGGGCAGTTTTTATGGCATCTACCATAACAAACAATTTTCCATATCGTTGCACTGCATCTGCAACGTCTTTGACATCGTCTTCCCAAGTAGGAAATGCTACAGTCCAATCATAGTCTATGGCCTGTTTGATCAGCATCAAACCCGCTTTGTCTTGATCAGGTATAACAATAACCTCTTTGCCCAATTGGTTAATGATGTGCGCCTGTTGTTGTGCTATTTCATTGGTCAGTAGGCCAACACCACCTATAGCCAATGCATCAAACTGTCCCTCTACTACAAATACATATTTGCTCAACGGATCCTGTGCATCAATATTATACACAAAGAAAGGATGTTGATCTGATAGATATTTTGGTTTACCGTTGGTAATCTTACGTGCTGTATTGCCTACAATTTTACCTTCATAGTAATAAGGTAACAATACACGATCGATATATCCAGGTGCGGGGCTCCAGTAAAAGTCTTTGCTCAGTGCATCAAATCCTCGACCGTAAACATAATCTATTACCGGACCTATGTCTGTAGATATGTCTGGGAGATATGCCGAATTAACCCACTCGTTAATAGACATTGCGCCTTCGGGTAATTCTTTTTCTGTAAACTTGACTTTCTCAACAAAATGTTCAGGTTCGTATTCTGTTGATTCAGTTTTCAGTGCTTCAAAAACCAATTCTTTAATTTGATCATCATTGGCTCCTAGCCAGCGACACAGGCTTTTGAGTTTTTCAGATATGTTACGTCCCGGTTGCCAACTGGCAGTGTATTTGCAGTTAAAACAATTATAGACAAATCCTTCACTGAACATAACACCTGCTCGCTTTCGAGTATCTCTAGTGTGGCCTCTATGATGACAACAAGGAGCATTGAAACTGATCCAACCGCTTGGGCTGGATTTAGTTTTAGGTAATAATGAACGAAATTTGTCTAAGACGAGAGTCATAGACTTAGTATACTATCTGTATAGTATTTTGTCAACAGTTCCGGGGTTGGTTATGAGCTTATTGGGTGTATGCTTTACTCTAAACCAATTGTATTTTCCAACAACATTTTTAAATTCTACAGTAGAACTAGACAGTGTTAGGGTTTCTAAATCTACCCAGGTTTTTGGTGTTGCACCTTCGGCAATGCTGCCCTGTATCTTTACTACGCCACTGTAATTGGTACTGCATATTTGAAATGTATGTAAACTCTGAGGAGTACTGATCTGTGGACTGGCATCTATAATACCACTGGCATAATAATCATCAAACGGCTCTCCAAATGATTTATGAAACTCAAATTCTCTAATCACTGTGCTAGGTTGTACATCTCCTTGGCCGGATTCTAATACTTCTAGTGTGGCCAATGTATCGTATTGTGCGTCTATGTACACCGGTGTTCTAGAACTAACAATGTGTGTACCATCTCCGTTGTCTGTTCTTGATTCTTTATAGATGCTATACTGATAAAATCCTGTTTCAATGTTAGTCATTTCGTTTTCTGTTAAAGTTACATGGAACTTGCCTTTAACGGCATCAACGGCTGTACAGTCTTTCTTAGCCACTAATGTCTGGTTCTCACGTTCAACCAAATTAAATACCAATGTTGAACCTGTGGCATTAGCGGCCTTTTCATCAGAGTTGCGTACCTGAATGTCTATACGATTGTCTACTCCGCGGTAAATTTTTATATTGCGATTATACACTCTACGATACCTCTCTGTTAGCCAGGCCGAATCTGCGTTGGTGAAAACATCTATTTTATTTTGGTATAAATAAACGGAAATTAATTGCATACTATACGGACCCTTTGCAGTATTTATCTATGAGAATAACAGAAAATCTACAACAACACTTTCCATTTATAAGCGTGGTAAATCACGTCAGTCATGAATATGTAGGTGTTGTGATCAATCAAGATGCACAGGTTACAAGTATGTACGACTATAGTCTAATCAAGACTGATGAAGAGAAGGCAAGATTTATAGAGCTAGGCGAAGTTTGGTGGTGGGAATCAAATCGTCAAATTCCTATTAACATATTTTTGTTAAGAGAAATTTTACCTTTTAGATATGCAATCAGAAATTTCTCAACAAAAGACACTAAAATATTGCTTGGTCCGTGTACCAGTTTAAACGACATCATTGTCAAACGAATAAAAAGACGCAGTATAACATTGGTTAGAAAAGTTATTTGATATTACAAATATCCATAACTGATCTGTTCGCAGATTAAATTCATTTGTACTACAATGGCAACAGCGTAGGCTGTAGCATGGCTTTTCTTAAAGAAGTATTCATCGTTCTCTGGTTTTGTCCACACTTCTGTCATTATCGTGGTCCAAGGTTTGCCTATCAAATAACGTTTGGCCGGTCTGATCATTGCTAGAACTGCTGCTAATTGTTCTATCGACACTGGCTTCATTTCTCTTAAAATGGAACCATGCCCGTTGACGTGAAAGAGCAAGCTGGTGAAATCGTCTTGTAGTAGTAAATCCCATAGCGGTTCGGCCTCCATTAATTGTATAAGATGAGCTTCGTCTTTGATTCCTTTGTAGATACTGACATTTAAAAAATCTATCTTAAAAAAACTTTGCTCTTCTGCTTGTTCGTAAGGTACAGCACAGAGATTAGACACTGCATCAACTGGAACTTCGTGCAGGTAAACACCGGTATTGTGCTTGACCAACTTTGCGTTGTCAATGCGACTGGCCACAGTATGTTTGAACAACTTTAAGGCGGCATCGCGGTCTAAAAAGTCTATGTCAATGTCAGGCATCTTTTCCTTCCCATGTTGCAATTTTTTTCCACTGTAATGGTCTCTTAGTAGTATAAGGTACATAAACTTCGCCAGTTTCTTTATCTGCCAACAACCATTTGCCAGGGCATTTGGTTTTTATTGTCAGTATAATTGGCTCATTTAGCTCTTCAGCATCTGTACCGTCTAATAAGTTTCTCATTAATTAAGTCGTGTAGTTTCGAATAATAATAGAGGCAATGTTTCTGCTAGAAATTGTGCATATTCTTCAGCATCTTCAGCATCTTCGAACCCGGAGAATTTTACATAAACATCACTTGAGTCTTCTGCAACAACTACTTCAATATCAATGTCATCTCTAGAAATATGTTCTTCATTGTCTTTGAGTTCTTCTTCAACTATTTCTGGTGTAGCTTCTTCTCTTCGTTTCTTAAAAATCATAATATTTTCGCCTCCTTGATGACGTCTTTAACCAACTCAACATCAGCAGGTAGTGCTTTAAATCTCCGCATCCAGAAGCCAGGATCTACAATGGGACCAACAATTGCCAGCTGTTCTTCGTTCATACGTCTAAGCATGTCTTTACCTGACTTGCTATTTAACAAGATCCACGGCGATATCAAACCCTCTTTAATATCGTGTGTTGATCTGTTTAAATTTACAAAAGCAAAATAGTGTTCCCAGGGTGCGGAATTTTTATCTGCCCAGTCCATCATAGTCTGTACAGTTCTTTGTATAGCACCGTCTGCAGGCTCAATTTTAATCAGCTCACTGATGTAGGCATCGTAGAGCTCGTCTCTGCACCAGTGATCTAATTTAATGCCGCTTTTAACCACATAGTCTACAAACCTTTCTGGGTATATGGGATTTGTATTGCTCATGAAACTGCCAAACTTTATAAAGGCAGTATAGTAAGGACTAGATGCAAACTCGTCAAATGTTTTAGGCTGTTTGGCTTTCTGCGTTAGTTCATAGAAACGCTGATAGGTCATTAAGCCTAGCTTAACATGTCGCTCGTCTTTGCTTAGATGTCTGCGCTTTTGTTCACAGATGTGTACTACCAAAGTTTTTTCTTTAGCAAATAATTTACTGCAATGTTCACACTTATAGTTTAATGTCTGCAATTTGCTTTTTGTCCCAACCAAGGTCCTTAGCATATTCTTTAATCTCTTTGTCTGTGGTTATTGCCGCAAGTGTTGAAACGTCATTCATTTTCATGTTAGGGAACAATTCTGCTAAGAACTTTTCTTTTTTGTTGGCTTCTTTCTTTAAAGGTATGTATTCGTGAAAGAATTTCTTTTTACTAGGATGACTGCATAGACATAGAGTTTGCCAAGCTAACTTGGGATGTTTTTGAATTGCAGCCCAATTTTTGTTGTAGTACTCGTTGACTGCAAGAACAAAAAACTCTTGTTCCTCTCGCTTGTTTGATTTAACATTGCTGATAAATCTGTTGAGATTCCAAAGATCGCCTTTGATTTCTTTTTGGCCATCTTCTGTAACTGCATCCCACAGTTCTTTAATACCCATATCAACTGCGGGCATCATGTCGTTAAAGAGATCTACGTGTTTATTTTTTCCCATGATCTTTGCTTAGATGATATACTATTTTAACACGTTCCATGGCTTCTTGCAAGGCCTTATTTGTCCGAGCTTCTCTTCGAATGTCGCCCCAAAGTTGATCTTCTTTCATGTGTTCAAATAACGGACGACCGTCATGAGTTCTCGGATCTACTTTGTTTTCATACTGATAACCAATCATTACACGATCAGTTTGCCCAGCTTCTCTGGCGTAGATTTCTTCGCCATTGCGCTCGTATATGTAGGTTGCACCAGGTTTAAGACTTCCCATCTTTAGCGTATCCGACAGTTTCTCTTTCGATGTCTTCATGGTCAAACTCTGCCCAATATAATTCAAAAGCAATAGTATCTTCTAATGCTTCGAATTGATGGAACTCGCCAGGAGCTACTTTTGTATACTCGCCAGGGCCAATGATAGTTTCGTCAACTAGGTCGTAATTTCCTTTCCAAACTCGGATTAACAATTTACCCTTTTCAACGAAGAAACCGTTCCATTTAAATTTATGTTTGTGCTTAGAACATACACCGCCTTTTTTTGTTTCAATTCGATGAAATTCTAATACACCATTAGCTTCAAGAAGCTCAGTCTGTCCCCATACTTTTCCTGCTTTCATAATACACCTTTCAGTTTAATTTTTTACTTATCTTATAATACTTTGTCTAATTGTAAAACTTCACTTTGTCTGCTAACTTCTTTGACAAAATATGCACACGGTGGATTCGGTCCATCGTGCAAAGGCACTGTTAGTAGTTGTCCATTTTTCATTTTTGGAAAGTACCATTTAACATCTTGATAGATATTTACGATTTCTATAGATAGGTATTCCATTTTAAATCCTTTTATAGGATTAAAAATAAATGCATCAAACCCACGTTCATTTAAACTAGTTAAGGGAAGGACTTCTGGATCCATGCCACAATCTTTATCTCCAACTATCATGCACCAATCTAATGGCATTTGTACTTGATAGCCCCCAATGTTTAGTAAAATTGCAGGACTGTTAAATGACTCTAAAAATATAAGAGGCATAAAAAAGAAATCTGGTTCTAATGGATTGCTGTTATCTAATACACTAAATCTAACATCCTCCTCTATCTCATCTGGTAGATCATTTAGATCAAATGATGTATTGTTTAATGTTAAAATTTTCATATATTTCCTTTATGCTTTACCCAAACGTTGTTCGGTCCAACGTCAAACTCTTTTATTAATTCATTGACAGCTTTATTAACTCCTGGATAATCTATATCATGTCCTGCTAATATACCGTGATCTTTGAGCTTGGGAGTGTATTCTAAAATATCTTTTTTAACAGAATTGTATGAGTGGTCTGCATCGATGAATATTAAATCCATAGAGTTATCTGGTAATTGATTTGCAACATCATAACTAAATCCCTGTATAGGAATTAATCTGTCTTTGTATTTTTCTTTAACTTCATTATTATAAAACATTGAAATATCAGTGTCAATGGAATATATTACTAGGTCAGGGGAATTGTCTAATAAGAAAAAAGTTGTGCGGCCAAACTTAACTCCTACTTCTGCCATTGTTTTAAAGTTATTTTTTTCTATTAGATACAATAGATAAGCGCCTCTATAATCTTTTCCATCCCAAGAAACAGTCATGGGAACTATTAATCTGTCGTGACGTTTCATATTATAACCTTTGTGACTGTGAAGGGATACTTTGCTTCCTTATAATACTTCTTCCTCTCGGTGAGATGGCGCTTGGCGTATTTGCAGGCAGATGTGATATCCCAGATCTCAACGTGGTCCTTGTCTTCGGCTTTTCGAATACCTCGGCCAATTGACTGTATAACGCGAACAAAGCTCTTTCCGGGCTCAAGAAGAACCAGATTAAAAATACGGGGGATATTAATACCCACAGCGGCCACACCATAAGTCGCCACAATAATCTTGCCATCACTAGTTTTAATTTCGTCATA